>Ga0268276_1003108_pt1 | contig 13274 bp, 14 predicted proteins | sample saktaG_4_FD_190145 | JGI IMG/M metagenome (GOLD analysis project Ga0268276, IMG submission 190145) | Saline water microbial communities from Sakinaw Lake, British Columbia, Canada - sak_2010_1_5_45m | ecosystem: Environmental > Aquatic > Non-marine Saline and Alkaline > Saline ...
TGCCAGGAAAAGATGGAACAGGCCCTATGGGGCAAGGCCCAGGAATGGGAAGAGGTATGGGTAGAGGAGCCGGGAATCGTCAGGGCGCAGGCCCCGGAGGGAATTGTGTATGTCCTGCTTGCGGAGTAAAGGTTGTCCATCAGGCAGGGACACCATGTTCTTCTATGAGTTGTCCTAAATGCGGTGCAAGAATGATAAGAGAATAAGGATTGAATTTTGGAAAAAGAAGTTCTTGAGAACCATGAAAGGTATTTAGAGAGAGTCAATTTTTACCGAAGCAACGGGTACGATTTAGAAAAGGAAAGAGATTTTATCCTCGATAAATCCCTGCCTATTTCTGGAGAAATTCTTGAAATCGGTACCGGTAAGGGGCATTTTGCGCTCGCTTTAGCCAAGCGCGGATTTAACTTTACCAGTATAGATATCTCTAAGCAGGAACAAGAAATTGCTATGTTGAACTTGCGCTATTTTGGCCTGGGAAAACAGGTTGTACTTAAAATCGAGAACGCGACATGTATGAGTTTTCCGTGCCAGAGTTTTAATACCGTATTCTCTATCAATGTGTTTCATCATCTTGAAAATCCACAGGCGGCTTTAGAGGAAATAACCCGTCTATTGTGTAATGGCGGTAAAGTAGTTTTAAGCGATTTTAGCGATAAAGGTTTAGAGATAATTAATGCCTGCCATACCGCTGAAGGGCGCACGCACGATTATTTTAGAAACCGTTTAAATGAAGCGAAGGATTATTTTGCTAGTAAGGGGTTTGAGATTAAGGAATTTCAAAGTGAAGTTCAAAAAGTAGTTATTGCTAAGCATAAATACGAATAAATAGCGGATAACTAATTTAAATTAGTAAAGGAAGAGGGCAAATGATTTATCTCATATATTTGATTACAGGTTTCTTCGCTGGAATTATGGGTGGGCTCTTGGGTACAGGCGGGTGTGCTTTGATTATGCCTGTAATCCGATTTGGTTTTCATTTTGATCCAGCTATTGCGGTTGGTACAACATTAACAGCTGTTGTTTTTACCGCTGCTTCAGGAGCTTATCAGCATATCAAAATGAAAAATGTTGATAAAGATTCTGCGAAAATAGTTGGGATAAGCGGGATTCTCGGAGTGATAATAGGTTCTATCGTTTTCGGTTTTTTAAAAGATTACGGAAAAGTTATTGATATGATTTTAGGCGTTGCATTTTTAGTTGTTTCACTACGAATGATTTATGAGGGTTTTTTAAGTCGAGGTTCGAAAAATTCAGCAATAGGAAATCGATTACCCGGGACAAAAGTAAATAAGAGTATTTTAGGTTCGGTAATCGGTTTTTTGACCGGTATTATTGGTTTAGGAGGCGGCTATGCGCTTGTTCCTTCGTTCATTTATTTTTTCAAAGCGCCCGTTAAGCTCGCAATCGGCACTTCCATGGCAAGCTTTGTTTGGCTGGCTTTAGTAGGGGCGATATTTAAAATATATCAACATGCCGTTAATATCCCTGTGGCAATTGTTTTAGGGATAGGCGCTTTGGTCGGCGCTATTTATGGAGCAAAATTAGTGGCTAAATTCAAGTCGAATACCTTAAAGGCATTATTTGGGTTACTTTTTCTTTATGTTTCGTTGAAATATATTTTAATTTATTGGGATATCCATATTTAAGTAAAACGTCAGAGAATAAACATTAGGAAATAAATTTATGATTATTTCAATCGCAAGTGGTAAAGGTGGGACGGGAAAAACGACAATAGCTGTTAATTTATCCCTATCACTTAAGAATATCCAATTTCTCGATTGTGATGTTGAAGAGCCCAACGCTCATATTTTTCTTAAGCCAGAAATCGAGAAACAAGAAAAGGCCTTTATTCCCGTTCCGGAAATTGATGAAGCAAAATGCGTTTATTGCGGTAAATGTGCCAAGGTTTGTGTTTATAACGCGATAGCGGTGTTACCCGGGCAAAATGGAAAGAAGGGGAGCACTTTAATATTCTCGCAATTATGCCATGGCTGCGGCGCTTGTAGCGCTCTTTGCCCTGAAAAGGCAATAAAAGAGGTAAATAGAGAAATTGGGGTAGTTGAGATAGGTAATTGCGGTAAAATAGAATTTATTCATGGTTTACTTAATATCGGCGAAGCAATGTCGCCGCCACTTATCCGCCAGGTTAAAGAGCATATTAACCCTAAAAAAACCGTAATTATTGACGCCCCTCCGGGTACGTCTTGCCCTGTAGTCACTTCAGTTAAGGGTAGTGATTTTTGCGTATTGGTTACAGAACCGACGCCTTTTGGTTTAAATGATCTAATTTTAGCAGTAGAGGTCCTGAGGAAATTGAAGATTCCCTTTGGAGTAGTGATCAACCGCGCTGATTTAGGAAATAATAAGACTGAAGAGTATTGTAAACAGGAAAAAATCCCTATATTAATGAAAATACCATTTAAAAAAGAAATAGCCATGGCTTATTCAAAGGGAGAACCCATGGTTCAAACGTTCCCGGAATATAAAAAAGACTTTATTCAGTTGTATAAACAAATTGTCACCAATGTCTCTGATAAAAGAGCGGAGGAACATAAAGATGGCAAATAGTCGAGTCGCAAATGAAGGTATATTAAATATTCGAAAAAAAGGAAGCAATATCTTTAGGGAAGGGCCGCATATGCTGCCCGGGGTTTCCCTGATGATGGCGGAAGGTGTGCTTAAGTCTATAAAGGATTTAAAAAAACCATTTGTAACCATAATAAATTCATATACTAACCAAATTCCAGGGCATGCGCATCTTGATATTTTGGGAGGTATTCTAAGGAAAGAACTTCAGAAACTCGGGGTAAATGTCTGGTACGCAAATATCGGAGGCGCTGTCGGAGATGGTATTGCCATGGGGCATTTTGGGATGAAGTATTCTTTACCTTCACGGGAGCTCATTAGCGATCAAATTGAAACTATTATTGGCGCTCATCCTTGCGATGCTTGGATTGGTCTGGGTAATTGCGATAAGATTGTTCCCGCAATGTATAACGCTATGGTAAGGATTAATATTCCCGCTATTTATGTAAGCGGTGGGCCGATGCTAAGCGGTTTGAATAATACCGACCTTATCTCGGTTTTTGAAGGAGTAGGAAAATACAGCGTTGGCAAGATGAGCAAAGAAAAATTAGAGAGTCTGGCGGAGAGCGCTTGCCCCGGCTACGGAAGCTGCGCCGGTATGTTTACCGCAAACTCAATGAATTGCTTAGGCGAAGCCTTAGGTTTTTCTTTGCCGGGCAATGGGACAATTCCTGCTACTATCAGAATAAAAGGACAAACCAGGCAGTTCCAAATAAATCCTGAAAGAATAAAGATTATAAATGATGCCGCGAAAAGAATAGTTTATCTTTGGAAAAACAAAATTTGCCCCTTAGATATTTTAACCAAGGCGTCTTTAGATAACGCATTTATTTTGGATATGGCTATGGGCGGCTCTACAAACACCGTGTTGCACCTTTTGGCTCTAGCGCATGAAGCGGGCATTCAATATGACCTCAAACGTCTTAATGAATTATCTCGCGCTACTCCTAATGTGACGAAGGTTTCACCCTCTCGCCCGGAGATTCATATGGAGGATCTTCATCGGGTAGGAGGAATGGGGTCAATTTTGAGGGCTGTTTATTACGGAGGGCATTCAAAGCTAAATCTCAAAGCCAAGACTGTCTACGGTACTTTGGGTACCTATGTTCTAAAATCACCTAAGCCGGATGGAGATGTGATCCGCGCCGCGGGTAAGGCTTTTTCGAGTTCAGGCGGGTTAGTTGTTCTTTTCGGGAATATAGCAAGGCGCGGAGCTGTCTTAAAGACAAGCGGTGTGGATAAAGATATGCTTAGGTTCACAGGGAAAGCCAAAGTTTATGATTCTCAGGAAGATGCTTTAGAGGCGATTTTAAAGAATAAAGTCAAAGACGGCGATGTAGTTGTAATCAGGTATGAAGGCCCTAAGGGCGGGCCCGGTATGCAAGAGATGCTTTCTCCGACTGCGGCAATAAAAGGCGCGGGAATAAGAGCGGCCTTAATCACAGATGGACGTTTTTCTGGAGGGACGAGAGGCCTTTGTATCGGTCACATATCTCCTGAAGCAGCCAGCGGTGGAGAGATAGGTTTGCTTAAAACCGGCGATATCATAGAAATAGATGTAGACAAGAGAAAAATAGATGTAAAACTCTCCCAAAAAGAATTAGCGGCGAGAAGGAAAAAACATGTTCCTTTTAAATCAAAAGTGGCAGGCGGATGGCTGGCGAGGTATATGAGTTTTGTGGAAAGCGCAGACAAGGGCGCGATTTTATCAATGGGAAATATGCGCGGTAAAAAGGAAAATTTGAAATGAAAATGCCTAAAAAAGTAAAAGATATTTTTAACAATGAGCCGGTTCATCAGCTTGCTACATCGTCAAAAAACGGCGTTCCTAATATTTCAAACGCGGGAGCGAAATATCTTCTGGATGACGAAACTATCATCATCGTTGATAACTATATGAATAAAACGTTATCAAATATCATAGAAAATCCCGCGGTTGCCATTTTACTTAGGAGTGGCAAAGAGTCTTATCAAATCAAGGGCAGCTGCGGTTATCTTACGTCAGGAGTTCTTTATGAAGAAGCTAAAAAATGGATGAAATCGATAGGGGAAAAATATCCCGCTAAAGGAGTTCTTAAAATCAAGGTAGAACATATTTATAACTCGAATAGCGGCGCAGGAGCGGGAGAAAAGTTAAAGGATTCGGATAAATAAAATGAATGATTTGATTATAGATTTTTTGAAACAAAAAAGGTTTGCGGTAATCGGCTCTTTTAGAAACAAAGAAAAATTTGCTTATAGGATTTTGGTTGATTTAATGAAAAGAGGATTTGAGGTTTTTCCGGTAAATCCGCGTTTAAATGAAGTAGAAGGCAGAGTTTGTTATAAAACCATAAGCGATATCCCGGGAGGCGTCGATGTGGCAAATATCGTTACTCCTCCATCGGCTACGGAAGGGATATTAAAAGAGTGTCTGCAAAAGAGTATAACAAGGGTATGGCTTCAGCCGGGGGCGGAAAGCCCTGCTGTTATACAGTTTTGTCATGATAACGATATAAAAATAATCCACAGCATGTGCGTGATGACGGAGTCGTTTAAAGAATAGGAGAGCTCATGAATAAGAAAACAGATATTTTAATTCTTGGCGCAGGGCCTGCGGGAGTGGTCTGTGCTGTGACCGCGAGAAAGTATTATCCGGGCAAAAGTATTACGGTGATTAAGGATATAGCAAATGGCGTAATTCCATGCGGTATTCCCTATATGTTTGCTAGTCTCAATAATCCCGATGAAAACAAATTAGGCATGGTTTCCTTAGAGAAGAATAACGTTGAAATAGTGGTTGATAGAGCTTTACGTTTGGATAGAAAAGAAAAGACAGTAGAAACAGAGAGTAAAAACATTTACGCTTACGAAAAGCTTGTATTAGCGGTCGGTTCAACTCCTCTGATTTTGCCTATTAAAGGAATAGATAAAACAGGAGTTTATCCCATAAATAAAGAGATGGGGTATTTAAAAGATGTCATAGAAAAAATCAAGCGCTGTAAAAATGTCTTAGTCATCGGAGGCGGCTTTATCGGTGTTGAGTTTGCCGACGAACTCTCCAAATTAAAAGGGATACATGTTACTTTAGTAGAGATGCTGCCGCATTTATTAGCTAATTCGTTCGATGTTGAGTTCTCTGAGATGGCAGAGGCGCGTTTAAAGGAGAAGGGCGTTACGGTATTAACCAATACGCGGGTTGAAGAAATAACGGGTGAGGATAAGGTGGAAAAGGTTCGATTTAGCGGTGGTCAGGAAATCCCTGTTGAAGGAGTCATTCTTGGCGTGGGATCAAAGCCCAATGTAAAAATAGCGGTTGATGCCGGATTGGAGATAGGGACCTGTAAAGGTATTTTAACCGATGAGTATATGCGTACCTCGGTTGACCCGGATATTTTCGCTATCGGCGATTGTTCCTGTAAGAGGGATTTTTATACGCGCAAAGCTATTCCGGTAATGCTAGCTTCTACTGCGACGGCAGAAGCACGGATTGCTGGCGCGAATCTTTATCAGATAAAAGTCATTCGTGAAAATAAAGGCACGATTGCCATTTATTCTACTTATATTGACGGATTGGTTTTAGGGTCAGCCGGGCTTACTGAGAAAACAGCCCGGGAAGAAGGGTTTGAGATTGTTGTGGGAAGTATTGACGGGGTTGATAAGCACCCTGCGACGTTACCGGGTGCCTGTAAAGGTAAGATAAAATTGATATTTTCAAAACAGTCCGGCATTATTCTGGGAGGCCAGGTAAGCTGTGGGATGTCATGCGCCCAAATGATAAATGTAATAGGTATTGCTATTCAGAAGCGCATGTCGGCAACGGAATTGGAAACATTACAGGTAGCCACACATCCGTATTTGACTAGCGCTCCTACCATGTATCCGATTGTATTGGCCGCGCAAGATGTGTACGGAAAAATATAAAAGTGGTGAGATTGCATGATTAAAACAGAAGAAATAGCCAGGTATATGGCGACAGATGATTTTATCGATGAAGACGCTATTGAGAAGGCGTTAAATGAAAATCGCCATCTCGACACTAAAAGGATAAAAGACATCCTGCAAAAATCCCAAGCAATAAAGACGCTTAATTTGGATGAAACAGCCGCTTTGTTGAATGTGAAAGATGAGGGTTTATGGGAGGAGATTTTTCAGACCGCGGCTATAGTGAAAAAGAAAGTATACGATAACCGTATTGTGACTTTCGCGCCTCTTTATTGCAGTAATCTTTGTGTTAATAATTGCGCGTATTGCGGATTCAAGAGTGATAATTCCATAGAAAGGAAAAAACTTACAACCGATGAGATACGCGAAGAAGTAAAAATTTTGGCAGGCAAAATAGGGCATAAACGCCTTGTAACGGTTTATGGCGAGCATCCCGATTCCGATGTCCATTATATTGCCGATACTCTTAAAACGATTTATTCGGTAAAAGTTAAGACCAAAAACGGATATGGACAAATTCGCCGTGTTAATGTGAACTGCGCCCCGCTTCCGATAGCAGATCTTAAAATACTTAAACAAGCCGGGCTTGGAACGTATCAGGTATTTCAGGAAACATATCATCGCAAGACTTATCAAAAATTACATCCATCTTCAACAATAAAAGGTAATTATCATTGGCGGCTTTATTGCATGCATAGGGCTCTGGATGCAGGCATCGATGATGTAGGTATTGGTATCTTATTCGGTTTATATGATTGGAAATTCGAAGTAATGGGGCTGGTATCTCACGCCCGTTATTTGGAAAAGTGTTTTAACGGTGTTGGACCGCATACGGTTTCTATCCCCAGGATTGAACCCGCAATGAATGTTTCGTATGTTTCTGAGACTTCATATAAAGTTTCAGATGAAAATTTTAAACGCCTTGCCGCGGTGATCCGGCTTGCTATTCCTTATGCAGGGATGATCTTGACTGCCCGGGAGAGCCCGAAAATAAGGCGTGAAATAATTCCTATTGGGTGCACGCAAACCGACGCATCTTCACGTATAGGAATCGGAGTATACAGTAAGAAATATCTTAGTCAGGAAGAAAACCGCCAGCAGTTTTTATTGGGGGATACGCGCTCGCTTGATGAAGTTATTGCTGAATTGGCGCGAATGGGTTATATCACGTCTTTTTGTACTGCCGGGTACCGTTGCGGAAGAACGGGAGATCGTATCATGGAGCTTTTACGTTCCGGTAAAGAGGGGCAATTCTGTAAATTAAACGCGATACTTACCTTTAGGGAATGGCTTGATGATTTTGCGACTCCGCAGACAAAAACGGTTGGCGAAGCGCTTATTATAAAAGAAATAGAAGAAGTTAAAAATCGGTTGCCATCATTTTATCTAAAACTTGTTGAATATTATAAAAAGATTGAAAATGGAGAGCGGGACATTTATTTTTAACCGAGACGAAAGATGAAATTATTACAAGAAAGAGGCAATGGGTAAAGGAACCTTTTATGATCGATTTAATCGATACGGTAAAAAATGAAATTATGGAAGTGGTGGGTTGCACTGAGCCGTCGGCAATTGCCTATGCGTTTGCTAAGATTGCGGAATATCATAAAACATCGATTACTCCAGGAAATGTTAAAGCAACCTTGTATTTAAGTTCCGATGTTTACAGAAATGCCTCTACAGCTGGGATTCCTCATCTGAATAAAAAAGGAATATTACCGGCGGGTGCTATGGGAATTTTCAGCAAAAATCCGCAACTTAATGTTTTTGCCAGATCCGGAAAAAAACAGCTGGAAAATGCCAAAAGATTATTAAAGAAAAGGAAGTTCCTAAGAATAATTATTTCCAAAGAAAAACATGGCGTATTTATAAAGGCGCAACTTTCCAGCGGTGGCACTGTTTCTGAAATCACCATAGAGCATCGGCATGATTTTGTGAAAGAAATTAAGGTAAATGGTAAAAAAGTGTTTTATGCCGAAACTCCCCAGGTTTATAAAATTAAAGGACTGGAAGAAATTTATAAAATTGTGAAGTTAAGAAATAAAGATCTAGAAAAAATCGTAAAAGACGCGATATTGGTAAATGGCAAAGCTGCGGAAAAGCTGCGCCTTGATTCTATTGCCGATACTATTTATCATATGACAAAACAGAGGATGAACGGAGATACTACCAGAATAATTACGGTGGCCGGTTCCGGAAATCACGGTATATTTTTATCAGTACCGTTTTATTATTTATATAAAAAATATGGTGAAAAAGTATTACCGGCATTTGTTTTTTCGCTGCTTACACTGATTTATTTTGCTCAGCAGCGCGGACGATTAACAAATTTGTGTGGGCTGGCCAGTAAGGCGGCGCCAGCACTTCTTGCGGGTCTGTTATATTTAAAAGAAAAAGCATTAGATGAGATTGTGAAACGTGTAGAATTAGTAAGGAAACCAACTAATGGGCTTTTATGCGAAGGGGCAGAGGAAATTTGCGGGTATAAGGCATTTTTATGTTTTGAGAATGTAAACAAGAATTTAACAGAATCTAGATTAAAAAATATTTGGTAAACGGAATAAACCACACGCAATGTAAAGGAGAATAATTATAATCATGAAACAAATAGTTGTTATCAGCGGTAAAGGAGGTACGGGAAAGACCGTATTGACGGGAGCGTTCGCCGCTTTAGCGAAAAATAAAGTTATGGCGGATTGCGATGTGGATGCGGCGGATCTTCATTTATTGTTGCAGCCTAAGATTAAAGAACGCCATGATTTTAGAAGTGGATTAAGCGCTTCAATCGATAAGAAAATCTGTAAGCAATGCGGTAAGTGCATAGCTGCTTGTAGGTTTGGCGCTATAAGCGAGAGTTTTGTTATTGATCATGTATCTTGTGAAGGATGCGCTTTTTGCAGCCATGTTTGCCCGGTAGGCGCTATAAAAATGGAAGAGAATCTGGCGGGAGAATGGTTTATCTCAGAAACGCGGTTTGGTCCTATGGTGCATGCGAAGCTCAGGATCGCCGAAGAGAATTCGGGGAAGCTCGTTTCTTTGGTGAGAAAAAAGGCAAAAGAATTAGCAGAAAAGAATAATTGTGATTGGGTGATTATTGATGGCGCTCCCGGTATAGGATGTCCGGTCATCGCTTCTCTTTCCGGTATTGATTGCGCGGTAGTGGTAACCGAGCCTACATTATCCGGATTGCATGATGCCTCACGAGTTATTGAAGTAACTAAGCATTTTAACGTTCCGGCGAAGCTTGTGATTAACAAATATGATTTAAATCCTGATATGTCGGTAGAAATAGAAGAATATTGCCATAAAAACGGAATTTCATTAATCGGCAAGGTCAGGTTTGATAAAACAGTCGTAGAAGCAATGGTTGAAGGTAAGACGATTATGGAGTATAAAGATACTCCTGTTAAGGATGAAATTGTCAAGATATGGGAAAGGCTTTAAGTTTAAGCTATGGATAACCGGGACATACACGTATTGAAATATTTTTCCTCGTTTGTGAGCGTTTCTAACGGCAGGATAATTAATATTACCGAACCGACACTTACGTTTTGCCCTCTGGCAAATCATTTATATAAAAATTTCAGAGGCAAACGCGGCAATGATAAAGAAGCCATCAAGGCGGCCATTAAAAGCGCTATTGAGTCAAAGATAAAGGATTACGGCTTTTTTACCGAGAAAAGAAATCTTTCTTTCGGTGAGGTTTCTATACCGTACGGCGCATCAGAGATGATGAGCTTTGCTTTAAGAAAAAAGGCGATTGACGCGGCAGTTTTAGTTTGTGAAGGCGCGGGTACAGTCATTGCTGACAGAGCGGATATTGTTCAAGGCATAGGGGCTCGAATGAACAGCCTATTGTTAACATCGCCCATTAAAGCGGTTATCCAGAAGCTTAAAACTTCCGGTTGTCGGGTAGTATTTGAAAACGCGCTTATCGATCAGTTGCGCGGGGTTAAGGAAGCGATAGAAGCTGGATATATGACTATTGCCGTTACGGTCTGCGGCCATTCAGCGGAAGATTTAAAGGCAGTGCGTTTATTAGAGAAAGAAAGCGGAGTTAGAATACTCTCTTTAGCCGTATGCACGACCGGCATAACCAAAGATAAGATTAACATGATACGCGATTACGCCGATTTAGTGTGGAGTTGCGCTTCTTTTGATATACGCCGCATAATCGGGCCTTTGGCCAAATGCCAGCTATCTCGGCAAATACCCGTTTTTGTTTTGACAAGAAATGGTATGGATTTTGTTTCGGCATATGCTGAAGAGGAAGAACTCATTAAAAATTTAGACGCAAAGAAACAATATCTTTTTTCAAATGAGCCAAGCGGACAATGTGCGCATCTGGGAACTTTTAAAGTTTCTATTAACGAGTCAAAACTACCGGTTGATGCCCGGAAAAGCCCTAGTTTTGAAGATAAGAATGAATACGCGTCCGTATAGATAGATCATATCCGGAGGATGTTTATATGAAAGATTCGGTTAATAAGGAAGAAACGGTTGGTTACCCTAAAGAGGTTATAAGTCTTTTAAATGACCCTAAGTTTTTTGGGAGGATGAACGATTCGACAGCTTCATCTTATTTAAAAGGCCCTTGCGGAGATTCTATGGAGTTTTATTTAGTGATTGAAAATAATAAGATCACGGATGTCAGATACTTCACAGATGGATGCGGGGCTACCCGGGCATGTGCCGCAATGGTCGCTCATTTGGCTTACGGCAAAAACGTGAAGGAGGCTTTGTCTATTTCGGCGGGAGAGGTGATTAAGCGATTGAAAGGATTGCCGGAGGATCATCTGCATTGCACCATTTTATCGGTAAGCACGCTTTATCGGGCGATAGCGGATTATTTATTGAAAGCATGATTATAACAAAACAGAAGCCATTAGAGGAAATAGTTGATTACATCAAGAATGACTCGGTTGTTTTCTTGATTGGCTGCGCTCTTTGCGCTACTACTTGTAAAACCGGAGGAGAGGTTGAAACAAAGCGGTTATCCGAATTACTAACGGCCAAAGGGAAGATTGTAACCGGATGGGATATTCTCAACCCGGCCTGTTATATTTTAGAATCAAAAAAGCTTCTTAGGCGTAAAGAAAAAGAAATAGCCGCGGCAGAGGCAATTATCAGCCTTGCTTGTGGAGGAGGAACGCAAGCCATAGCGGAGATAACAGGGAAACCAGTTTATCCGGCTAATGATACTTTGTTTCAAGGAGAAATAATTCGGCTTTCACCGCAGGAAGACCGTTTTGAGAAAAAATGTCTTATGTGCGGGGAGTGTATTGTCGGCACTACCGGCGGTATTTGTCCGGTAACACGTTGCCCCAAGGGGCTCCGTAGCGGCCCTTGTGGAGGCGTTAATAAGGGTAAATGTGAAGTTGACCCTGAGCGGGATTGCGCATGGGTGCTGATTCATAACCGGCTAAAGGATCTTGGACAGCTTCAGAATTTAAAAATACCGAACAAGCCGCGGGATTATCGTAAAGAACGAGATTACGTTTTAGTTAATAAGCGATAGCAAATGGAGAGAAATATGGAAACCAAAGAAACGGAATATTTAGAACAGGAGAAGCGCCTTAAGGAAAAAATGGCGAAGATTAAGCATCCGCTTATCGTAATGAGCGGCAAAGGCGGAGTGGGCAAGACAACAGTGGCGGTTAATCTTGCGTATGCGCTTTCTCTTACCGGCAAGTCGGTCGGTATTTTAGATATCGATCTTCATGGGCCCAATATCGCAAAGATGCTTGGTATTGAAAAACATTCTCTTTATAATTTTGAGTTTGGTGTTCAGCCGGTTGATGTCTCGGATAATCTTAAGGCCGTAAGCGTCGCATTGACCGGGTATAATTCAGATCAGCCTATTATCTGGCGGGGGCCGATGAAGGCGGCGGTTATAAGGCAATTCTTGGCTGATGTAAATTGGGGGGACTTGGATTATCTGGTTATAGATTCACCCCCGGGAACTGGAGATGAACCGTTAAGCGCCTGTCAGTTAATTCCCAATGTGAGCGGGATTATTATTGTAACTACACCGCAGGATGTTGCTATACTTGACGCGCGAAAGAGCGTTTTATTTGCTAGGGAAATAAAGATTCCGGTAGTTGGCGTAATCGAAAATATGAGCGGGTTTATTTGTCCGCATTGCCATGTTGAAACGGACATTTTTAAGAAAGGCGGCGGTGAGAAAGCGGCGCAAGAATTAAAGGTTCCCTTTTTGGGGCGGGTGCCGTTTCAACCGGAATTTGTTGAGTTTGGCGATAAGGGGACGCCGTTTGTTTCCTTCAAAGAGAAATCAAAGTCAGCAGAGGCTTTCATGAGTATAGTGGATAAGATCAAGGAATTTACAGGTGATAAATAATGAAACCCGAATTTAAATATATTTACGGCCCTGTTCCTTCCTGGAGGCTGGGGAGTTCTTTGGGTATAGATTTGCTCTCGCAGGAAGATAAAATCTGTAATTTTGATTGCGTTTATTGCCAGCTTGGGCCGAATAAAAAACATACAGTTGAAAGGAAGGTTTATCTCCCAGTTGAGAAGATTATCAAAGAATTAGGTGAGTTACCCGATACAAATATAGATTATATTACTTTTTCAGGCAGAGGAGAACCTACTCTTGCGGCCAATTTAGGCGAAGGAATAAAAGCGGTAAAGTTAATTCGCAAAGAGCCTATTGCGGTCATAACGAACGCTTCTTTAATAGGATCAGATGAAGTAATAAAAGAGCTTATTTTGGCAGATTTTGTTATCGCGAAGTTAGACGC
>Ga0268276_1003110_pt1 | contig 13270 bp, 14 predicted proteins | sample saktaG_4_FD_190145 | JGI IMG/M metagenome (GOLD analysis project Ga0268276, IMG submission 190145) | Saline water microbial communities from Sakinaw Lake, British Columbia, Canada - sak_2010_1_5_45m | ecosystem: Environmental > Aquatic > Non-marine Saline and Alkaline > Saline ...
AATTTTTTGCAAAAAATTTTAAACAGAAATTTTCAGAAAAAATTTCTACTTCACAGGGTGTAAGAACTCGTAAATTCACTCGTCCGCCTCAGGCGGACTCATTCATTAACGATTTCTAACATGCCAACAAAAACTCAAACTCCAGTGGTAAAAATTGTTAAAAAAGTTTTGCCCTCGGTTGTTTCTATTACAATGACTAAAAATTTAGCTGGGCTTGAATCTATCTTTAAACTTTCAGGCCAAACCCAGTCAAAAGCTCCCAGAAAAGACAGAATGAAAGTGGGAGGTGGTTCTGGTTTTATTGTTTCTAGCGATGGAATCGTTTTAACAAACAGACATGTAATGGAAGAAACAAAAGCTGATTATACTCTTGTTTTACATAACGGTGAAAAAGTTAAACCAAAAATTTTAGGCATTGATGAAATTCACGACATAGCAATTTTGCAAATTGAATCTTTGGTGGGTGCTCCAAGAAAATTTCCTTTTTTACAAATGGGTGATTCAAGCAAGCTTGATTTGGGAGAGTCTGTAATTGCTATTGGTAATGCTTTGGGACTTTTCAAAAACACTGTTTCTGTTGGTATTGTGTCTGGGCTCTCAAGAGAGATTCAGGCTCAAAGTGAACTTTCAGACACAGCCGCTAAATTAAGAGGGCTCATCCAAACTGACGCTGCCATTAACCCCGGAAATTCTGGAGGGCCTTTAATTGATATGACAGGAAAAGTTATTGGTATAAACGCTGCTATGGTTTTTGGAGCAGAAAACATTGGCTTTGCTTTGCCAGTTAACAATGCTAAAAGAGCACTTGATGAATTAAAAAAGTATGGCCGAATTAGACAGCCATTTTTTGGTATTAAATACCTTCAAGTGAACAGCAATTTAAAAGACCAGTTTGATTTACCTGTTGATTTTGGGGCTTTGGTAATTTCAGAACCTTCTCTTCCTTTGGGTAAAAACCGAGCTATTATAAAAGGAAGTCCAGCTGAAAAAGCAGGCTTTAAAGAGTCTGACATTATTATTGAAATATCTGGCCAAAAAATAACTCCTGAAGTTTCTGTGAACGACATTTTGGGAGATTTCACGGTTGGAGAAAAATTAATTTGTAAAATTTTAAGAAGAGGCAGAGAAAAAATAATTAATATTATTTTGGACGAAAAAACAAAAAACTCATCAACTAAATAACCTTTAAACTAAATAGTAAGAGTATGTCATTCTGAGGCGACTGAATTGTCGTCCCGAAGAATCCAAGGCACAAGCTCAGACCCTTCGCTATCGCTCAGGGTGACAAAAAGAGTACTCGTGGTGATCTCAGGGTGACATGGGAGAATGACAACGAAAGTGCATTTCGTAATGCAAGCTGAATTTTTAAAACAAAAAACCTTACAAAAGATACGCGGCCGCGTATCTTTTGTAAGGTTTTTAAATTACAATATTGGAGCGGCCGCGTTGATATTGTAATTTTAGATGGAGAGAGGTTTTTAAAATATTTTATTTAAATCTTTGAATTACGAAATGCGTGCGTTTTGTCATGCTGGGCGGCTAGTCGGATTTGAACCGGCGATGGTTTCTCCACAGGAAACAGTGTTACCACTACACTATAGCCGCCATGCTCGATATGTCGACATATCGAAATTTCGAGTGTGTCCCTGGGAGGAATCGGACCCCCATCTAAACTTTAGAAGAGTTTCGTTCTATCCGTTGAACTACAGGGACTTGGTTGTGATTTTAATGCAAAAACACCTATTAGTCAACGCCAATGTCTTACTTTAATTATCAATAGAGGTTGTGGTTGTTTCAATTTTTGGACTTGAAAAGCCGAAAAATATGTTTGGATAATTTTTATTTTCTATCACATTAAAGTCCTCTTCCTGCTTTTCCCAATTTTTTACAAAATTATCCAAAGAATTTTTATTTAAAACAAGTAAAGATTGTGGCTTATTATCAATGGCAGGAAAAAAAACTAACTGATACGATAAAATAAAAGCAACAATTAAATCAACGCAGAAAAAAAATATAAAAACATACACTGGCTGATTAAAAACCTTTTTAACTATTTTTTGAATACTTTTTGCAAATTTTTTTGTTCCTTCTATTTTCATTTTAAAAAATTTAATTTTCTTGTTGGCTTACATAGCTTGAGAAAGTTTCAAAACTTAAACTCAAAGTAACTTGCCCAACTTTTACATCTTCTGTTTGATGAGAATTATTTTGAAAGCCCTCTCTATTAATGCTAACTTGCTCAACTTTTACAAGCCAAGGACTTTTTTCCATTTTTTGCAAAAAAATTAAAGCATCAGGAAAATCTCCAATTAAAACCGCCCTAAAACCAACAGCTAAAAGGGCTTCTTTCTGACTTGTTTTTAGAGCTGTGGAAGATAATGTAATTTTTAAATTCTGTTTTTTGGCTTGTTTTTCTAAAAACTCTATAAAATCAACAGGAGCTTCTTTAGAAACAAAGCTTGTATCAAGCTTGTTTATTTTATCTTGATATTGAGAGCCACTGTTTTGAAAATCATTTAAAGCTTTAATTTGATTTTCTAAAAAAATAAGAGTACTCTTTTTGGTTGCTAAATTTCCAGAATCTTCTTTTAGTTGAGAAGAAAGAGGAGTAATTGCTAAAAAAATTATTAAAATCAAAAACAAAGAAAAAACCGCTATATCAATTTTAATTTTTTGTTTTTCTTTTAGCATATTTAATTAGTCTTTAATAAGGGGTTAAACGGATAAATAAAATCAACCATAAATTCAGCGTTATTAGCTTTTACCCAAGAGGAAGGGTCAAAGTACACATTTCCAAAAAGCTTTTCTTGGTCAAGAGCCTGTTTTAAAAGAAAAACAGTTTCCCTGTTTAAAGCTACCCCTCCAACCCTTACTTTTGCAAAAAAATACCTTGTCAATTCTTTTGTTTCTTTATCTTCTATATCCTGAAAACTGTTTAAAAAAGAAAAAGATTGAAGATAAGCTTTTGATGGAAGCAGTAAACTTATTTTTTCTAAAACATCAACCGAAGAAACTTGCTCTGCTCTTATGCTGGAAATTTTGTTTAAATTCTGATTAGCTGTGTTTATCTGTTTTTTCAAAGCTTCAAATTGTGGCTCTTTTATTTGGGCTTCTAGCTGAACTATTTTAGCATCAATTTCAACATTTTTTGATGCTATATAAACGCGCAAAGCAAAAATAATAGCCATTAAAAAGCATACATTAATACCTAAAAAAAATAAAATTAAATTTATTTTTTTTCTTAAGATTTCACTTTTTATCTCTTCTTTTTGAATGGGGGGTAAAAGGTTTATTGCCATAATAATACTTACTTTTGTTCAACACCCTTTAAAGCAGCCCCAATTGCTGTTGCAAAGCCCAAGGCGTTTTCTTTAAATTTAAGGGGTAAATTTTTTTTAGACAAATTAACTAAAACATCTGCTTTTTCAACCTCACAATTAAGCTCTGTGGATAAGAACTCTACTAGTCCTTTTAACTTAGAACCCTCTCCGCATAAATATATTTTTTTAAGAGATTTTGCTTTAGGAAACTCCTGGCATCTAGTTGAATGAGTGTGATAATAATCAATGTAATGTTTAATTTGCTCAGCCATATTGCTTAAAAATGGAACCATGGCTTCAAAAACTTCTTTCTTTCCTTTAAGCCCTTCTTTAATTTTCATTTCCTGTGCTGTTTCAACGGAAACATCAAAAAATGTGGCAATGCTTTTTGTAAGCTGACTTGATGAAACTTGAATGGTTGAGGTAAATCTTAAATTTTTTCCAGCAAATATAGCTAAGGTTGTTCTTGTCTCGCCAAAATCAATAAACAGAAAAGGAGAATAAAAGAAATCCCTCTCTGTAATTGCCCTTGCTATTGCAAAGGATTCCACCTCCATTGCTACTGGTGAAAATCCAGCATTTTTAAAAGCATTAAAGTATGCATCCACTATTTTTTTTGGGCAAGCTGATAATATAATTTCTTGGCACTTTGCTATTTTAGCTGTTGTTTCAACTTTTTCAAAATCATAATACACTTCAGAAAGAGGAAAAGGAATTACATTTTCAGCCTCCAAGTCCACCATTGAAGCAACCTTGTCTTGTTCTTTTAGAATAGGAAGCTTAACAATATCTACAAAAGATTTTTCTTCAGGTAAAACAATAACCGCTTTTTTAAAACCTTTTTTCTTTTTTTTCTCTAAAACTTGCATCATTTTCTGAACAACTTTTTCCATTGATTGCTCGTTTATAATTTCACCTTTTTCAATCGTGTCTTTTGGAATAGCTTCTTTACCAAAAGAAACAACTCTAGTTTTTATGCCTCTCTTTTCTAAAAGAACAAACTTAACAGAAAAATCTGAAACATCAACACCTATTGTTTTTTTACTAAAATTTATAAATCCCATTTTTATTAATTTTTTCGTTATTAGTTATTCGTTATTAGCTATTAGCTATTTCAGTATTCTTCTTCCCAATGGTCAACTATAATCACTGGCGAATAAGAGGCTACCCCAAAAGTATCCACTATGACATCAGCATCCAAGTAAATATCAAATGGTTGCCAAATACTTGAAAAATCAATTTTTCTTGCCACAAGCCCTCCATGAATTTCAATTGGAGCTAACACAGAAGAAATTGTCATTTGATCACCAGAATATACTAGCCCATTAACAAATAAACTATGTGCCCCTATTCCAAAAGAACCGCCAATGCCAAGCTTTCTCTTTGCCAACAATCCCGAAGGCGAAGCATTGTCTGGCCTTAAAACTTTTACTGTTGAAAAGCCACACCTAATAAAAGGGGGTTCTGATTTTAACCAACAATTATCCTGCCCCAAGTTTATATCTCTATCCGAAGCCAAAGTGCCTGCTATTGTTAAATCCTGCCCTGCTCTTATATTAACATCTCCTAGCACATAAACCACAGCTCCAGTTGGAAAAACAATTGTTGGGTAATTATTCCATAAAACATTTTCAAACTCATTTTTTGTAAAAATACAATTTACCTTTCCATCGCTTCTTAAAAAACTACAATCGCTAATGTTGGCTTTTGATAAAAAAGAATCAGGGCTAGGGGAGTCAAAGTCAATTGGTGGCATATCAATATCTGTTGGGGGGCATTCGGTTTCTTCCTCGCACCCAGCCTGGCACATATTGGCTGAACAATTAGCAATTGAGTTAAGTTGTGAGGAACCATCAATGGAAACTTGATTGCCAACCAAGACTTTTTCATCAATATAAACTTTACTTAAAGTTTTAATTTGTAAGTTGTTTTCAACTAACATATTTCCTCCATGTAATGTTAAAGGGTCAGTAAGAATAATATTAACATTGCCACTTGCTCCACCCGTAAAAATACCATACTCGGAAATTGGATTACCCATTGCTTTTGATATTTTTACCTTTACAATTCGTTGTGACTTTTTAACTGAAGATGCCTCAATAAAAGCTTGGGAAGTTATCTCTGCTTTAGCACAGCCCAAGTTAGTAACTGTAATTTGATAAGTTCCATTAGAAAAAATACCTCCTATCCTTTCATATGAAGGAATTGACCAAGACAAACAATTTGGGTCTGAAGGAGTTGGTAGCGTCTCAAAGGCTGTTTTCCAAGAAGCATCGTTTTTTAATTTAAAAATAGCCTCTTGAACGCCAGCTTCAGCCAAATAATAAGCTTGATCAGCATACTTTTGGCTACTTGCCATTTTAGAGCCAGTTAAGCTAAAAGAAATAAAATAAGTAGATAAAAAAACCATTGACCCCAAAACTATAATAGCCACTATCAAAGCGCTTCCTTTTTTTTGATTGTTAAAGCAATGTAAAAACATTTTTAAAAATTTCTTCCAAACACACTTGTTTGAAAGTCCATTTGTTGATTTAATTTTTCCAATGTAAAAAAGATATTTACAACTCCAGCTCCCCAAAATTTTATTTCAACAGCAAACTCCCCAATTACCCTATCCTCAAGCAAACAACTATGAGCTGTTGTTAAGACACCCTCAATCATTTGAGTATCATTCCATTTAAAAAATGTAGAGCAAATATCACAATTATCAAAACAATAAACTTTGTACTGTCGTTTAACCTCTCTAGTGTCTGCTGAAACATAATATCTAATATAGTAATACTCGCTACCCAAAGCAGAAAAAGGAGAGGGACTATGCCCATCCTGAAACTCTATTTCGTTTGCTGGTGGGAAAGTTGGATTATCTGGAACTTGAGGCAAAACAGTAATTACATCCTGAGTTTGCCTTAGCTCTCTAGTTATTCTTTCTAAAATTACTCTAGAATTTTGTAAAATTTCAGCTGATGTTTCAGCTTTTTGATAAAACTTTTGAGAAGTTAAATAAATAGCAAAAATTAAAATAACAGCTATTACAAAAATACCCATTGCTACTAATACCTCAACAAGGGTGAAACCTTGCGAGGAATTTTTAATTTTTAATTTTAAATTTTTAATTATATTTTTTAATTCTTAATTCCTGATTCCTGATTCCTGATTCCTGTCCATTATTTCTCAGCAAATAAAGTTATTAACTTTACTTCTTTACTACCAAACCGAAGAGGAGACTGCCAAGAGACAGTCACTTCTATTTTTTTTAATAAAGTGGCAATTGCACTCTCTCCTAAATTTGAATCAACAAAACTTACCCGAGTTGTCCTGATAAACCTTTGGAAGGGAGTGGGTAAAGGACTTTCCATAGTTGTTGCAATAGATAGTTCAGAAAAAGATTTAGCAAGCAAAGACTCAATTTTTTCTTGAGCTAATATGGTAGCTTGAGTTTCTAGCTGACTATTTTTTTCAACACTAAAGCCAGTTGGAAAAACCTGCAATACAATTACCAATCCAATACTAATAACCACTAAAGCCACCATTGCCTCTATTAATGTAAACCCATTTTTTTGCATAAATTTTGTAGTTTTGTCATTCTAAGCGATCCCTTTGTCATTCTGAGTTTTCCCTTTGTCACCCTGAGTGATTAGCGAAGGGTCTGAGATCCTTCGGGACGACAATTCAGTCGCCTCAGAATGACAAATTAATTAAACTATGTGCTGTCGGTATCAGATACCGACAGCTTTTCTATTTTACTGCTAAGTTTTGGTGGGTTTTTAGGCCCTCGGCGTAAAGTTGTTGAATCATAGTCAAAGGCAAAGCTGCTGAGTATATTTGCACATCATCAATCATTCCTTTAAATCGTTCGCTTGCTGTAGCACCAGTGTAGTAGCTTCCTATCCTTACGGTTGAGTTGCCAGTGCTTATTGTACCAGCATAATTAAAGGAGCAACCAAGTTTGCCATTCACATAAACCTCACCTCCCTTTTTATCATCATATGTAAAAACTAAATACGACCATTGGTTTAGCGGAGCCACAAAATTAGTTGCTGTTGTGCAAGCTCGCCAGGCACCCCCGGCATAAACATAACCCTGTATTCTCCCCTCATAACTATAGAATCGTAAAATATACTGGGCAGGATATCGTTTCGTAACAACATTAGCATAGTATTGGTATGCTGTAGGATAAACCCACGCTGTTATTGTTATAAAAGTAGGATTCAAAAAATTATTATCAGGCACGGAAATATAACCAGTACTTCCATCAAAACTCAAAGCCTTGCCTTTTATCCCCTCATCCCAAGTGGCTCCATAAATAGTGCCATCAAGCCCGTTCCACCAAGTGTCTTTAGCTATTGTGCCTAAGCCTTCATCAAACTTCCACCAAGCAACCATGTCTGGTTGTAAGGAGCCCCTTACATTATCAGAAAATTTAAGAGCATTGGCTAATTTAGCTTTTGCTAAAATACTTGGGTAAGAAACAATGGTAATGCTAGCTAAAATACCAATAATGGTAATAACGATGAGAAGCTCTAGTAATGTAAAACCTGTTTGCATAAATTTTATAATTTTGTCATTCTGGCCAGCCCTTTGTCATTCTGAGTTTTCCCTTTGTCACCCTGAGTGATTAGCGAAGGGTCTGAGATCCTTCGGACTGGTGTCCTCAGGACGACAGCTGGTGCTGTCGGATTCTTCGGGACGACAATTCAGTCGCCTCAGAATGACAAATTAATTAAACTATGTGCTGTCGGTATCAGATACCGACAGCTTTTAGTTTTGAATTTTAACAAAACCAGACGGCTTTATCTCTATTGTTTTATTTTGCCCGTTACTATTAAGCAAGCAAACCGCTCCAGAGTAAGCCACAGATCCGTAAGGATTAAAAATAGCTGTATCCTCTGATAACCCAGCTATATCACAAAAAGTAATTCCCACTGGCAATTGTTTCGTGAATACAATGGTAGTTTCTTCTGCAAATTTTTTAAACTGATATTCATTAGCTGGGGCATTGAAAAAAATTCCATAATTAACTTGTTCAGCAACCGAAAGCTGTTGAGCCAATCTTAAATCAGAAACCAAATCACGAGAAATGGCACTTAAAGCTAAGGAGGGCTGGTATTTTCCAAGTGTTACCCATGAAATACTGCTTAAAATAGCTAAAATAGCTATGGCTATAAGTATTTCCATTAAAGTAAACCCTTTTGATAATTGATAATAATTAGTAGTTGATAATTTCATTTAACCAATTCCGTCCATTATATTAAACATTGGTTGCATCATTGCAACAGCAAAAAATCCGACTACCCCACCAACTCCCATTATTAAAATTGGCTCAATAATTGAAGAAAGCCTTTGGGTTGAAGCCCCTACTTCTTCTTCTAAAAATTCAGCTAACTTTTCTAAAATATCTGGTGTTTCGCCAGTTTCTTCCCCAACTTCAATCATCTGAACAACCATTGGTGAAAATATTTTTTGATAATCTTTTAAAGCCTTTGAAAGCTTATCGCCCTTTTCAACACTAAAAACAGCCCTCTCTAAAGCATCCCTAAAATAAAAATTGCCCAAAGAGCCAGAAGCAATATGCAAAGCCCTTACTATTGGAACACCAGCTTGCAATAAAGAGCTTAAAGTTCTTAGCGTTAAAGCAGAATTTGTTTGACGGGATAATTTTGAAATAACTGGAAGGCGAAGCCATAACCCAGATTTTATTTTTCCTCCTTTGCCACTTCTAGCAAAAAGACTACCCCAAGGATAAGCCCTAAAAGGCCCAAAATGCAAAGCACAGAATGCTCAGCCAATAAGCCAGCAAAACCTAAAATCATTTTAGTGGTAAAAGGTAATTCAACGCCCATTTCTAAAAAAGCAGTTTTTATTTTAGGTACAGCAAATATCATCATAAAAATCCCCATACCAAAAGCCATTGCCAAAACCATCATTGGATAAACCATAGCTGATTTTATTTTTGATTTTAAATCATGCTCTTTTTCCATTTGTTTGTTTAGGGTTTGTAAGGCTTGCTCAAGCCTTCCTGTTTCTTCCCCCACCTTTATAGTTTCTTGAAAAACAACTGGGAAAACCTTTGGATAATGCCCTAAAGATGCCGACAGACTTTCTCCTTTATTAATTTTTAACGATATCTCTCTTAAAATTTTTTTAAACTTTTTGGAGCGAGTTTGGTTTGATAAAATTTCAAATGACCTTACTAAAGAAACACCTGTTTTTACCATAACCTTAAGGTTTCGTACAAAGAATAGTTTCTCGGTTAATGGCACGCTAAAAAGATTTTCTAAAAAATTAATATTTATTTTCCCCAAAGGCTTTTCTGAAAGAGCCTCTTTTGATTCTTCTGTTTGCGCTGTTTGACTTTGAACTAAAAAATACCCTTGGCTTCTTAAGCTTTTGGCTAACTGTTTTTCATTAACAGCCTCTAAAGACCCTTCTATATCTTCACCGTTTAAATTTTTAGCCTTATAAGAATATTGGGGCATACTATTCTGTAATAACTCTTAAAATTTCTTCTATGCTGGTTTGACCTCTTGCAGCTTTGGAGAAACCATCAGCAAACATTAACCTCATACCCGAAGAAACCGCCTGTTTTTGGATTTCATCCGCTGATGCCCCTTTTTGCAAAAGAGCTCTTATGGATTCATCAACATCTAAAACCTCGTAAATTCCAAGCCTACCCTTATAGCCTTCAGGAGCTTCTTTTGATGGTTTTGGCTTGTAAAAAGGAATCTCTTTAATTGATTGACTTGATTTTAAAATTTTTTCTTCCACTAAAACAGCATTAACAACATCAAGGTTGCAGTATTTTGAAAGATTTTTTAAATCAGTATTTTGTAAATAGTATTCTTCTTTTTCTTCTGTTAGCTTTCTGACCAATCTTTGGGCAATAACAATATTAAGAGTTGAAGCCAATAAAAAAGGTTCCACTTTCATATCAACTAATCTGGGAATAGCACCTGAGGCCGAATTTGTATGTAAAGTAGAAAGCACTAAATGGCCAGTTAAAGAAGCGTTAATAGCTAAACTAGCTGTTTCGTTATCTCTTACCTCACCAACCATTATCACATTTGGATCTTGTCTTAACAAAGACCTTAACCCAGAAGCAAAAGTCAAGCCAATAGCAGAGTTAACTTGAGTTTGGTTTACTCTTGGCATCCTATACTCAATTGGGTCTTCAACCGTTGAAATATTAACTAAAGGCTTATTTAGTATTTCCATCATTGAATAAAGAGTGGTTGTTTTTCCAGACCCGGTTGGGCCTGTTACTAAAATCATTCCAACTGGTTTTTTTAAAGCCACCTCTATTTTTTCTAAAGCACTTCCTGTTATGCCAAGCTGTTCTAAAGAAAGCCCTTTAGTGGTTTCTGGTAAAAGCCTCATAACAATTTTTTCACCATTAAAAACCGGTAAAACCGAAACTCTAACCGAGTACTTGTACTCATTTGTTTCAATTTTAAACCTTCCGTCTTGAGGGAGCCTGTGTTCGTCAAGTTTTAAATTGCTTAGCACTTTAATTCGTGCAACAATTCCTGATTTAGCAATAACTGGCAAGGTCATTGCATCGTGTAAAATACCGTCTATTCTATACCTCACCAAAACTTCATTTTCCATTGGTTCAATATGAATGTCAGATGAACTTTGCAAAATAGCGTGCTTTAACAAAGTATCAACAATTTTTATAATTGGTATCTCTTGAGCCTTTTTTTCCAAATCAGAGCCTGCTTCTTCTTTTTCATTTCCAACATCTTGAATATTTTTTATCTCTCCAGCTTCTTGCTTAATTATCTCGCCAAACTCAGCTTGTAAGCTTTCTTGGTACTGACCTATAGCATTTTTAATACTTTGTGGAGTAGTTAATCTGGGGAGTATTTTTAAATCCGCTTTCTTTTTAATAAACTCAATCGTTTTTAAATCGTCTGGATCAAGCATTGCCACCTCCAAACTCTTGCCTTGTTTTCTAAAAGCTACAATATTATGGGTTCTGGCAATTGGTTCTGGGATAATTCTTAAAATATCAACTGGAATTTTATCTTTTTCTAAATTAACAAAAGGAATTCCTAAAATGTAAGCTTTCAACCTAATAAGGTCAGCTTGCTCCACAATTTTTTCTGCAATTAAAAGGTCCCCAACATCTTCGTTGTTTTTTTGAGCTTTTTTAAGGCAACTGTCAAATTGTTTCTCGCTAACCAAACCAGAGCTCACAATAAAAGCTTTGAGTTGTTGGTTTTCAACTTGCATATGTTAAAGCGCAGAATGTGTCGTTCTGAGCGATAGCGAAGAATCCCTGCCATTGGTTTCATTGAGATTCTTCGGTCGTTCCACTCCCTCAGAATGACAACATAGACGCATTTCGTAATTCAAATTAACTACTTGACTTAATCCTTATCTTCTGCTTTTACATCGTCCTCCATCACATTTTTAATTTTCACAAGGATTTCTTTTAAAGTATAGTTAGCCTTAATTAAATAAGTTTTAGCTCCCATTTCTAAGGCTTTTTCAACATGCTCAATTCTTTCTAAATTAGTTAAAACAACAACTGGAATTTTCCTTGTTAGCTCGTCATTTTTTAATGACTGAAAAACCTCTAGCCCGTTCTTTTGGGGCAATATTAAATCTAAAATAATTAAATCAGGCTTTTCACTTTTAGCTAACCGCTCGCCAGTTGCACCGTCTAAAGCACTTATTACTTCAAAGCCATCTTCCCTTAAAGTATCCCCTAAGCTTTTTTGTAAAGCACTTTCATCCTCAACAAGTAAAATTTTTTTAGACATCTTAGAAGTCGTTAATGAGTGAGTGGCGATTAGCCACGAGTGAATTTACGAATTCTTAGATCCTGTTAAACGCGACCGACCTTAGGGAGCGTTTAATCGGGATATTCCTTTGTAAATTTTCGACTCGCCTTGTGGCCCATTTTCAATAACGGGTTATTTATTCACGGGTAAAGTGAACCAAAAATTCGAACCTTTATTTTCCTTTGAAGAAAAACCAATTTTTCCACCCATTTTCTCTATCATCTTCTTCGCTATATGCAAACCCAATCCAGTACCATCTGTTTGCTTTCTCAAGCTGTTGGCTGAACGAAAAAATTTCTCAAAAATAAACACTTGGTCTCTTTTTGGTATGCCAACTCCGCTATCTTGCACCTGGTAAAAAACTTTATTCCCTTTTTTGTAAATTTTAACATTAATTTCACCACCCCCTTTGGTATATTTAATGGCATTGTCAATAAAGTTTTCCATTACCTGTTCAATCCACAAAGAATCAGCTAAAACTTTTAAAGAATGATCCGCTGAAAATAGCATTATTTTTACATTGGAAGCCAAAGCGAATGGTTTAAACTTTTCAATAAGTTTTTGAGCTATTTGCTCTAAAGATACTTCTGTTTTAGTAAGCGGAAAAGATCCACTTTCAATCCTAGCTACTGTTAAAAGGTTGTCTATTAAATCGCCCATTCTGGTTGAATTTTCTCTCAATATGTCGTAGTACTCATCTTGCTGTTCTTTGGTTTGAACCATTTTAGTGGAAGTTAAAAAGTCTAAAGAAAATTTTATGTTTGTTAGGGGAGCTCTTAATTGATGGGAAATAATATGGATAAACTCACTTTTAAGCTTTGAAACCTCGGCCATTTTTTCAAAACTATTAGTAATGGTAAAATTCATTATTAATAAAAAAGCTCCCACAACCAAAACTAACAAACTAACAACCATTGGGTCTCCAATTTTTAAAACCGCCAAAGAATAGGTAATGATAATAGCAAAGATAATTACAATACCTATTACAACAAATAAAAATTGTGGACATTGCCAAGGAGAAATGCCGTATTTTTTACAAGATGAAATTGGGTTGAGGGATTCTAACATATTAGAAATCTTTTTATTATTTATTATATCACAAACATCTCATCAATGGGTGTTGATAAATACTCAAAAATTCGCTAGAATTCAATTGTTCAACAA
>Ga0268276_1003113_pt1 | contig 13262 bp, 14 predicted proteins | sample saktaG_4_FD_190145 | JGI IMG/M metagenome (GOLD analysis project Ga0268276, IMG submission 190145) | Saline water microbial communities from Sakinaw Lake, British Columbia, Canada - sak_2010_1_5_45m | ecosystem: Environmental > Aquatic > Non-marine Saline and Alkaline > Saline ...
TGAACCATGAGAGCTGTGTGAATCATGGGAACCGTGGGAGCTGTGGGAACCGTGAGAGGTATGGGAGCCGTGCGAACTGTGAGAACCGTGCGAGCTGTGGGAACCGTGAGAACCATGAGAGCTGTGAGACCCATGGGAGCTGTGAGACCCATGAGAGCTGTGAGAACCGTGCGAGCTGTGGGAACCGTGAGAGGTATGAGAACCATGGGAGCTGTGAGAACTGTGGGAAGTATGCTTCCCATGGCCTGCTTCATTTAAAAACTGACTAGTATGCTCTCCTGAGGACGGAGGGGTTTCAGTTGCTGAATAGTGAGTCCCCTTTCCAGCCACATTCTTAAAATAGCTATTATGGTCAGCCAAAACAGTTCTTCCAACCATCAATCCCAAGACTGCCAGGCCAAGTCCCATCTTTGCTACATTTTTCTGGCTGATTTTTCCCTCTTCACTGCTTAAAAAAGCTTTTATGTTTTTTTTGATTTGAGGAAGCTTTTTCATTTTTTTACTAGTTACTCCTTAGATTATTTTCTTAAAATATTTCGACGAAGTTTATTAATTTTTAATAAAATGAAAATCCTTGTAATTTATCTTATTTTCCAATTTTTCTAAGGAGAAGTCAAGCCATTCATGATTACTTGAAATTAACAGAATGTACCTCCTACTACGAGTTATAACTTACGAAGATCTAAATAATTTCTTCTTATTTACGCCTTATATTTATTTCTTGCCCTGCTTTTTAAAACGTTTAGGTTGTCTCTGTTCCAGACTCTTTAGATAATTTTGGCTCAACCTAAAAACCGATGGGGAGAATTTCTGTATTTTATCAATCCTTTTTAACAATCCTTTAATAATCTGTGTTGTTTCTATTACCGAAAGATGGTATTTCAAAAATCTTATAATTGCCAAAGACAGCTTTTTTATTTCCAGATCTTTAATAAATTTTTCATTCCAATCAAAAATAAATTTTACAAATCCTTCAGCTAGATTTTTTAAAAGAGGCGTAATGGGTTCTCTTGTTACAACTAGTAACAAGCAATTTAAACCTTCTTTTATTTTATTTCTCTTGCTACCTTCAAAAGAAGACCCTCTATTATTTAACCGACCCTTCCTCTCATAATTATTTATGACATCAATTGCCCTACTCATCTTTTCTGCCTCTCTTTGAGATAAGATGCCGTTTTCTTGAGATCTTTCTAAGAGATTTTTTAATTTTTTCATAATTAAACACTATAAAAACTTGACTTGATTACTTAATTAATATATTTTTAAGTAATAACTCAGTAGTTTGTCATATTTTATAACAAATTCAACTTAAAGTAAAACAAACACTATGATAGAAAAAAATGGAGATTCGCCGGGTTTAAAAGAAGAAAAACCAAAACACAGCAAGAAAAGATTAACCAAAAATCTTTATTCTGTAATTATTATTGCGATTATACTAATAGTAACCTCAATAATCGTATATTCTTATCGTTATAATACCACAGAACCGACTGAAGCTTCTGATATTAAAATATCTTTTACTCCAAACCCTGTATTATGTGAAGATGGACAATGGCGCTGGGAAGTAAATATCTCTGAAAACAGCGAAGCAATAACAAATTTAAAAACCTTTAGTAGGAAAATATATAGGGGTGACGAATGTCTCGTGACTTATACTTACGACGAAATGCAAATCGAAAAATGGTTAGATTCAAAGACATTAACAGCTTCTTCTCCTTTAAGTTTTGATGCAGGATTCCCTTGCCAAGAAGTTACCCATGAGATTGATATTGTAAAAGGAATTGATAAGAATGGAAACCATGTTGAGGCATCAGGGAAAATAGATTTTTTATTTTAATGTCTCCTGCTAATTCAGAATACTAAATTACTTAAAAAATCTAAAGAATCCTTTTTATCTTTACTCAGCTTGTCATAAATTTCATTATAGATTCCTAACTTTTTATAATTTTTTATCATATTCACAATTTCCCCATGTTTTAAACGACAGACCGTTGGATCAGGAGAAAACAAATCTCCTGTTTTTTTAAATTGAGACCATAAACATACACCGTCACATAAATATTTCAACAAACAAGTCTCGCACATGGGAAGATCTTTTTTGTCAAAAGAACTAAGACCGATTGATAATTCTAGATTATTAGGCTCTAATTTAAGAATCCTATTATCCCCTACTTTAAATCTTCCCAATATAAAAGGTTTGGCTATAATTTTATAACAAGGAATTATTGATAAATTTTTTATTCTTACGCATAAATTATTTCCAACACAACATTCTATATTTTCTGATTTTTCACTTAGCGGATTGTATAAAATACCATAACCTTTTTCTTGAAATAAAAAGTCTAAAAATCTATTTACTTTCCTGCCACATAAGTTATGAAAACTCCAATTAATTAAAAAATCTATAAAATCAATGAATTTCTTAGTTTCTTTTTTGTTCCAGATCGCTTCTTTTTCTTCTGTTAGATAAAACTGCGATGATGAAATATTATATCTTTTAAATTCTTTCTGGAATAAAAGAAATTTTCCCTTCCAATCTTGAACTGCCCCTGGAGATATTATTCCCAAATATTTCAAATTATAGTTTTTGATAAAAGGAAAAATATCTTTACAATATTTATTGCCACTTTCCGAAAATTTTAAATACGAATTATTTTTATCTTCGTCTATAAACAGAAAAATAAAAGGAATTCCTGTTGTTTCGGCACACTCAATAATTTTCTCTAATCTGTCCCTATATATTTGAGAAAAGAGAAAAGAGAAATTACTAAAGACAAAAACAGCCGTTGGTTTATTTTTAAATTCTTTCAATCTCCTAAAAATTAACCTCAAAGAGTCAAGTTCGATTTTTGTATCAGACAATTTTCTACTCCAGACATTCAATTGATAAGAATAGTGAACATTTTTCGTCAACCAGTCTAGAAAAAGCTCTAAATTGTTTAAGAAAGTAAACTTTTGATTTGTTTTTTTAAAATCATTCTCATTCTCTATGAGAAGCTCGATTTTTAAGTTCTCGTTAGATTTACTATGCTTGCCCGAAAGAAAACGAGACCAGTACGATTTCATCAATTCGTCATTTTCCTCATCGTATGTCTTTATTTTATGTCTTTTCATTTTCTCCCCCATTCTTTTAAATCTTTTAATATCTCTTTAAAAGCACCATTAGCAAAAATTCTTATTATGGACAAAGGAGTAAAATAGATTACTCCTGTGTTTAGAATATTTTCCGTACAGCAGGCAAGAGCTGTGTTAACGTAAACGGAAAATAATGTTGATAGATCTTCATTTTGAGAATATTCCTCTCTACATTGTCCGATAATCGCCAGTTCCTTTAGCAACTTTTTTGTATAAGAAATTCTTAACCTTAAAAAATCTTGGTAATTTCTTATTATATACATTTTCTTCCAAAAGTCAGCTTCGTTGCCTATCTTTATCGTATAATTATCGTTAGCCAATTCTATATTACCGCTCTTAAAAGGCTTAACATCCCAATTCTTTTCTTCACTCTGTTCGCAAACACTCCTTAAATAACCTTTATCGCCTAAAAAAAACATTCTATGGCAAAGTCTCAAATCATTATCTATTCCTAAGCCGAAACCTTCATCTCCTGCATTGCAAGTAAATAAATTTGGTCTAACGGATACATCGTCTTGAAAAATAAACAACTTTGCAAGTCGATGAATGTAAGGGATTAATGGCCCTCGTATATACTTCCAATAATGCTTATTTTTATTCTCTATTGATAATATTCTCAATGTTCTGAAAAAGATCGCTACTGCTCTTCCATCCGCAGAGCTATATCTTTCAGGAACAGCTAACGTAGGACAAGCTGAATAAACTACATTAACATTTTTATTTTTGTTCTTAATCTCGCATTGTTGAAAAATCTTTTCAAAATAGGTAAAAAATTCCTTTACCTTTGCCCCACTCTTATTGAGCATCTTAATATTTTCTACAGTAAGAGTCGACTTGAAAATAAAGGCTGCTTTCAGATGTTTAAATTTCTTTTTATTGAGATTCTCTAATATGTAGAGAAGATTTTCCGGCACTTTACGTGCCGCACCCTTAATTCTATTAACATCGACAATAAAGGCAGGACCGTCTAAAGATATCTGACATATGAAATTAATTTTTCTACCTGATTTATTTAATTTTTCAATGAAAGTTAGAATAAGGTCGGGGTCAGTCATCAAAGAAGTAGAAAAAGTAATAGTCTCTAACAAAGGAAAGTTTTTAAATAATTCGGGAATTGAGTCTCCAACTAAATCCAAAGTTAAAGTTGGCTCTGCTCCCCATAATCCTAAATGTTTCAAATTACTACCATAAATCTTCTTAAGCTCAGAAATAAAATATCCGTTCTTTAGTTTTTTTATAATTCTTCTGTGAATTTTCCTCATTGAGGAAGTTTTAGGAATAAAACAATATTTGCAGTCAAGCGGACATATTCCAGAAGAAAACAAAAAGGCAGCAGATGCCTTAAAATTTTCCTTTATTTTCGATGTCATTAAATTTTTAATATCTCAATTTAACTTAATAAAAATCTTTAGATTCAGTCTTGGCAACTTTTTGCAATTCCTTACTGAAAACTGCAACCAAGTCCTAATTGAGGTGAGTCGTCCTGTTGGCAATCGTAAGGACAACTCGAATGAGAGCCGTGGGAAGTATGGGAACCATGGGAGCTGTGAGAACTGTGAGAGTCATGAGAACTGTGAGAGCTGTGTGAATCGTGGGAACCGTGAGAGCTATGTGAACCATGAGAGCTGTGTGAATCATGGGAACCGTGGGAGCTGTGGGAACCGTGAGAGGTATGGGAGCCGTGGGAACTGTGTGAGCCATGGGAGCTATGGGAGGTATGTGAACCATGGGAGCTGTGTGAGCCGTGGGAGCTGTGTGAGGTATGAGAACCGTGGGAGGTATGGGAACCATGGGAGCTATGAGAACCGTGAGAGCTGTGTGAGCCGTGGGAGCTGTGTGAGGTATGAGAACCGTGGGAGGTATGGGAACCATGGGAGCTATGAGAACCGTGAGAGCTGTGAGAGCTGTGGGAACCATGAGAGCTGTGGGAACTATGAGAACTATGCTTACCATATCCCGAAACATTACTGAATTCACTCGTATGCTCCCCTGGAGAAGGAGGAGTTTCGCTTGCTGAATAATGAGTACCTCCACTACCTGAAACATTCTTAAAATAACTATTATGATCAGCTAAGACAGTTCTCCCAACCATTAATCCCAAAACCGCTAGACCGAGTCCTATTTTTGACACGTTTTTATGGCTGATTTTTCCTTCCTCGCTGCTTAAAAAAGCCTTTATGTTTTTTTTGATTTGAGGAAGCTTTTTCATTTTTTTTAACTCTTAGAACTTTAATCAAGCTAATTTATATTTACGATACTTTCTCGCTGGGATTAACCCAGCTTTCAAAAATCTTCTTTATTCTTTTATTTTCCAACTTTTTGAAAAGGTAGTCAAGCATATCTTTATGAAGTTTGCACCCTTCATTGTCGGTAAGAGAAGTAAAAATATCACCATAAAGAGCGTAATTTAAAACCGGACAGACTCCGCAATAAGGCTTGTAAACGCAGTTATTACAGGGGAGATTGTCCAGCAAAGAAGCCGTACAAATTGATTTTACCGTTTCATGGCTTAATATATCTTGGTAGCTGTCTTTATTTACATTGCCAATCACAAAAGTATCATCCCCTATCATTCTTCCTTCATCACAGGTATAAACCTTACCGTCATAGTTATAGAGCATCTGCCCTATGGCAGCACCGCACGGTGATCTTAAATCAAGAAAATTAGGGTCTCTGTCTGATAAAATCTTTTGAAGCATTATTCTAGAGCCCCTTTCAAGGAAGGGCTTTCCTTTCAAATTCAAGCCAATGATATAGTCCATGGCTTCTTTCCAGAACTTAATAAATTCTTCAACAGAATATCCCATTTTGTCTCTCATTTTCCCAGAAAGCCCCAAAAAACTCAAAGGCCTCAAATGAATTCTCCGAAATCCTAATTTCATATATTCGTTAACAATTTCCTTAGGATATTTTAAAGAAAATTTTGAAACGGTAAGCAGAGCGGAAACTCTGTATAAAGTCGGGTCTTTTTCCTGCCTTTTAGCAATTTTTTTAATCCACTTAGTTGTATCCTTATAACTATTCCTCCCAGGACAAGGCCTGTTCTTATTATGAAGCTTCTCTGGACCGTCAAGAGAAGTGCATAAAGCAACCTTATTCTTCATTAAAAACTTATGCTTCTCTTCCGTCATCAAGCTGAAGTTGGAAACCAAGGTCATCATTACCTTCTTTCCAATTTTCTCGTTCCTTTTCCTTGCATATTCAACAATGAATTTTACCACCGGCCAATTGGCAAGGGGTTCTCCTCCTTGAAACTCAATGGTTATTATAGGACTGGGAGTGCAGAATATCGTATCTACCACTTTCTTTGCAGTTTTCTTATCCATATCATATCCTTTTTCCTTAATTCCCCTGGAACTTGCCTGACAGTAAATGCATTTGTAATTGCATCTTAAGGTAACAACTACGATATGAAGCGATGGTCCCTGTCCGACAAAAGAATTTCTCTTCCTGTATATCCCTGTTAAGTTTTCAACATCTAAAGCATCTTTAATAAATTCATTTTGTTCTAATTCATAGTAGATTTCACTTTTTTTGTTTAGCTTTCCTTCCATGAACTGTTTGAAGGTTTTTGGAGGAAGAAAAAAATAACGGCCAATGTCGTTAGTAATTAAATAATTTCTGCCTAGCTTCTTGAATCGGCAGAAAGCAACTTTTTTAGTATTAAATTTTATCTTTTCCGTTTTCTTATTCATTTCTAACCTCACTTAAAACGTAATTGCAAAATTCGTCTTCAATAATATCTTCTACATCTTCGTCTATATTCTTTATTGTAACTTCAATCTTCTTCCCGGTGTCTTTAATACTAAAACGAGCCAACTCTTTATATGCTTTAGCAGTTTTTTTTACAGCTTTTAAGTTATAGAAATCCTTATTAAGTTCAATTATCTTAATCATGTCTTTCTATTTGCCTTTTTCATACTTTTCCTCCCAAGGAACGGCAATTCCTAAATCATCTTTCTGCCAATCTTCGTCTTTTTCTTCCGTCTCTTCTATTTCCGGAGGCATAGTGGAGAATAAAGCTTTTCCTACCACGTACTCCCTAATCTTTTTATTGCTTTCAGAAATCTTATACCTCAAGCCGTAATTCAAAAGTTCATTTAAAAATTCATCTTTCAACTTTCCCAATTGCTTTTCGGTTAATTCTTTCTTGCCTTTTAAAATAACTGAAATCTCTTTTTTGGGATTTCCATCCAAACGCAAATACGCTCTGTCCAAAAAAACATAACTTGCTCCGTAAACAGCTTCCAGGGGATAAAGCTTGGAATCGACTGTGACAATAATCTGATTTTTTGTTTTATCAATTTTTACTTTTTTCATATACCCCATATCTTAACTTTCTGTCCTTTATTTGCAGCATCTCATATATCCCGACGGCTCTGCGTCCTTACCGGCCTTGGGAACATAATAACCGGGGGGACAAAAGGTATCTCCATTACCGCCATATTCCATTAAAATACAACTTTTCGAGAGCCCTTTTAAGAGATTGGTAGAAAACATGTGTCCTGCTTTTGTAAAATAAAAGAAACACCCGACTAAAGCAACGGTTAATACAACGAACAAAAAAATCCTTCTTTTAAACTTCTTTAAAAAAAATTGTGCTGACATGTTAAAAAGGATTACTTACCAGACAACACATCATGTAGCCGGTAGGACCAGAAGCTACAGCGTCCCAGGTATAGTATCCTACGGGACATTTTTCTTCAGGCGGAATGTCATTGAATTGGACAAGATTGCAGACATTTACTACCGCTGAATCAACATAATCCTTTGTAGCTGCATGAGGACCGCTTGTCGGAGTGCCTACTATTACAGGATTTGTGAATCTTCCCGTGCCTCTGACATCCAGCTTATAACTTGGGGAAGTTGTCCCGATACTAACCGTACTTGCTCCCGGAAAAGCATAAACCCCTTCTTCACCAAAGACTCCGGATCCTATCTCGCTTACCGAATGGCCGGGATTTGGAGCTCCCGGACTTGCTTCTGAAAATGTTACAAACTGAAATATGGAAATAATAAGCGCAAGCACTATCACGCTGGACAGGCCCAAAGAGTATGATTTACCCGTATTTATTAATTTGAAAGTTTTCATATCAGTTACTGTCTTTTTGCTCTGAGCCCTTTTAGAAGAGCCCAGAGCAAAAGCTAAAAGTAAATTAAAACCCAATTCCACTCCACATATCTCTGCATCAGACACAAAAGAAGCACTCTTTCTTTAGAGACATAGAATCTCTTATCAATTTTAACGGTTACTTCACAATCATCGTTCCTACCTCTCCTCTTGAAGCATGGCCGGGCAAGTCGCAGTAATACTCATATTCTCCTGAAGAACTCGGTGCGTAAAAGGTAACTACTCTTGTCTCGTTGGGAGCTACTCCAACGGCTGCATCTGCCAAACTTTCATCTCTGAATTTAAAGACATGAGTCCATTTGTCTCCGCTTGTTACGGAAATCATTACTTTCGCGCCTTTTTTTACCTCAAAGGTTGAAGGACTGATGCCTTCAGCAGTCATGGTTATCTTGAGGGCTTCTACAGGAACATCACCCAATTCCATGGGAGCTGACTCTTCAGGCTCTTCGGGCTGCTGCCATGAAGGAGCTTCTGGTTCTACTGGTCCTTCTTCTCCCTCGGGACCTGTCGGTTCGCCTGGTTCACCTGCTGGTTCTTCACCGCCGGGCCCGCTTGCAGGACCTGTTGGCGTTTCCGGAGCAGGATTAAGAACAAGATAACCACCTACACCAATAATGATAATCGCAATTATTATGGCCCAGGTAATATTTTCTTTTTTCATATTGATTTATTTTAAACTATCTTTTAATTTGAAGACAGTTAATTTTTAAACATTCGACCTTTTCATATTTTAAGCGATATTGCGGAAAATTCAAGGTTTTCAAATAGAGTAAAAGATTTTTATATTCTAGCCCAGGTTTTTAATTTTTTCTATCTTATTATGTTTATAGAAAGAATCGTAAAATTATTTTTCGAGCAAAAAATTCATTTTTATCTTTAATGTCTTCATTTGCCACAACACATATTTCATCGTTAATTTTAATTTCCGAAAGAGAGATTGGCCCCTCTTTTAGAAACTCTGGAGGAGTTATTTTCTTCATTTCCAAATCTAAATCAGACCATGTTTCTGTGTTAATTTCCTGATATTTCGTCTGTTCTCTTGAAGATTTTTCTATTTGCTTAACAATTTGCGTATCATTTGTTAACACTAGTTTTCTCCTGACTCCACCCGCCATTTCCATATTTTCAATAGGACTAGCTGGATAAAAATAAGCGTGTAAAATTATTTCTCCTGAATTAATTTCTGTGATTTTGCCACAAACAGAAAAAACTATTTTTTTAAATGCTCCAGAAGGCGCATTTTCTATGTCCTGTTGATATTTTTCTTCTTTCGTCTGTGGTTCTTCTAGGCCATCAATATCTATAGGCATAGGCAAATTTTGTTCTTGTGAATCATTATTCAATAATTGTCCTCCAATTACATAATTCTTTATTTGTTTTTTAACTAAATAATTAATAGAGAAAAATGAGATTATAACAATAACTACTATCACCGCAACAGCTATGATAATAATTTTATTTATTTTATTATTTTGCATATTATTTTATTGTTTTGTATACTTTTATTTAATATTTTATTCTCAGGCATTAATTACAACACCATAATGCTGTACAAACTCCACCTATTAAGTCATACGCTTGCACCCCCCTTGCGCGATAACCATAACTACAACGTTGCATCCTATTTTTTTCGCTCCACCCCGTAGTATAACAACTACTACCTCCTCCTGCGACGTTATCAACATATCCTTTTGTCGCAGCATCGGAAGAATAGTTTGGATATCCAAGATTTGCGATTCTATACCCTCTCCAATCTTTACTAGTATTGATATATAATTGGCTTAAACTTGTTATCCCTCCACTACCAACATCATCTTTTTCACAAGTAACACTCCCGTCAGATTTAATTATTCTAATTGAATAACCTGAATTACAAGTACCCGCAACTCTTCTCTGTAATTTACTAGTATCTGCATCAAGAGTAACACTACCGCTTGTACCGCCACCAGTTAAATAACTTCCTGCATTAACAGCAGTAATATCTCCCGAACCTCCGCCACTACCAACATCATCTTTTTCACAAATAACACTTCCATCAGATTTAATTATTCTAATTGAATAACCTGAATTACAAGTACCCGCAACTCTTCTCTGAAGATAAGAAGTGTTTGCATTAAGAGTCACAGCACCACTTGTTCCTCCCCCACTTAACCCTATACCAGCATTAACAGCAGTAATGTCTCCCGAACCTCCGCCACTAACACCATTAATAGCTGTCTCTAATTGATTCAATGTTACCGCATGAGAATCATTAATTGCAGGAGCCACTATTACAGGATGTGTGAATCTCCCCGTTCCTCTCACGTCCAAATTATAATCTGGACTTCCCGATCCAATACCAATACCAACATTGCTTGCTCCAGGGAAAATATAATCTCCTACTTCTCCAAAGGTCCCCGAACCAATCTCTCCTGCTGGATGCCCTGGGCTGGGAGTAGAAGCTTCTGAATACATCACAAACTGAAATGCTGAAAAGATAAGGGCAATTACTATTGCACCCAAAACTACACACTTATTATTTTTTAATAATTTTGAAATATTCATATATTTTTATTATGTTACTTGTATGTTTTGATTATACCACCTAATATAGAAAATCCGAATATCAAATATTATATTTTGTATCCTAGGAGGTTAATCCTCGACCGAAGGCTGAGGTTTAACCTCTCTATTATTCTCCCTTCTCTTGTCATGAGTTATTAGTTATTAGTTATTAGTTACTTAACTATCATCATCCCTATCTCTCCTCTTGCTGCATGACCAGGCAGATCACAATGAAATTCATACTCCCCTACCTCATCAGGAGCATAAAAGGTAATCACTCTCGTTTCCCCTGGGGCTACTCCAACAATTGCATCTTTTAAGCTTTCGTCTTCAAATTTAAACACATGAGTCCACGAATCACCACTCGTTATAGAGAGAACCACTTTCACTCCTTTATCCACTTCAAAACTTGAAGGACTGATTCCACTGGCAGTCATTGTTATCCTAAAAGCCTCTTCTGGAATCTCGCTCTCTTCCATGGGAGCTGACGCTTCGGGTTCTTCGGGCTCCTGCCATGAAGGAACTTCTGGCTCTGTTGGCGTTTGCTCGCTTCCTGGAGTTGAAACTTCTTCTGCCCCGGGTTCTTCTCTGAAACCAGAAGGCTCTCCTGCTGTCTGTTGGGATGCTCCTTCTTCTGATTCTTCTGTTTCTCCTCCGGAGCTTGCCAATTCTTCTCCAGAAATTTCATTTCCTTTTGTCCCGCTTTCGTCTGATTCTTTTCCCGTTTTTTGGCTGTCCCCGAATATGCCTTCTCCTTGGCTGGCACGATTTGATAAAGAATCCATTACAAAATGCACTCCATAGCCAACAACGGAAATTAAAACCGCCAGAACTAAGATAAGGATAATTGTTTGAATCCTCATATTGCTTTATTTTATCCCCTTTTATTAGAAAATTAAAGTTTGAAAGCTTCGCAGGGTTAATCAAGCGCTTATAAGGTTTGTGATTATTTTAACCAAAACATCTTTTTCTCTCGGATTACTTGCGGCAGTCAAAAGCGCTAAAGCGACTAGAGCATTATCGTTTATTTTCTTTTCTCCACTTTTACGATAAAGATAATCACTTCTGTCCAAAAAGTAGACAAATAAAAATGAAGCAATTCTTTTATTGCCATCAACGAATGGATGGTCTTTAATGGTAAAATAAAGCAAATGAGCCGCTTTTTCTTCAATAGTTCTATAAAGCTCTTTCCCGGCAAATGTTTGTCTTAAATTCTCAACAATACTTTCAAATTTCTTTTCAACCTCGTTGCCAAAGAAATTGCTTGCTTCTTTTTTAACCATCAAACTTTCCCTTATTTTAATTATAATATTTTTACAGTCATCATAACTCAAAACAAACTTAGCTTTCTTGCCTCTTGCTCTTTTTATCCTTCCCCTATCGTACAACCCCAAGATGCTTAATGTTTTAGCGTATTCACCAAGCAAGTCTAAAATCTCCCTTTCCTGGCCTTCAAGTAATTTCTTATGTGATTTTTTATTCAAAAAAGAAATAGTGTTCTGTAATTCTTTAAACTTCGCGCGTGTTTCAAGTAAGCGCTTCTGATTAATGGTATATCCCTGTAAAATATGTTGTTTTAAAATTCTTGTAGCCCAAATTCTAAACTGTGTTGCTTTCTTAGAATTAACACGATAACCGACAGAAATGACAACATCTAGATTGTAAAATTCTATGTTTCTTTTTATTTCCCTTCCGCCTTCTTTTTGAACTGTTGCAAAAATCGCAACAGTTGATTCTATATTCAACTCCTTGTCTTTATGGATATTTTTAATGTGGCGTGAAACTCCTGATTTGTCAGTATTAAAAAGAGCGGCTATTTGATTTAAAGACAGCCATATCGTTTCCCTTTTCAATCTAACCCTGAGTTCAATTTCCTTGTCCTTAGACTTATAAATAACTATATCGTTTTTATTCATATCGCTTCACTTATCTTATCACTTTAAGAAAATTAAGTATGCCAAGGTTAAACCCTGGTTGGCTTTTTGTAAACAGCGTGCAGGGGAAAGAATTCAAAGTAGTCTTTTTCATCAAACCAGGCGCATTTAAAGTCCTTTATTGCCAGTTTTGTCCCTGAACCAAGGGCTAGGGCATAAGAGATTAATTGTTCAAAAGGCTTTTCTTTTCTTGCTCCCGGCTTGTAGTCAAGGATATATATGATTCCGTTTCTGATTTGGATTAAATCAATATGTCCTGTTATGGGAGTACTGCTGTTAAAATTGAATTGAAATCCTTTTCTTTTAAAATATTGAATGTCGTCGTTTGTAAGGTAAACGGGAACTTCTGCTGCTACTGTTACCGAATCGTTTATGAGCATGAAATCCTGAACTTTTTCATGCCTTTCATAATTGGTTCTTGCTAGTTTTAATCCGTATCGGGTGAGAGAATTTGCCAGATTGTCTTTAGGCGTTTCAACCGGAATGAATCTTTCCATTTCTGTTTGGGATGCTCTCTG
>Ga0268276_1003114_pt1 | contig 13261 bp, 12 predicted proteins | sample saktaG_4_FD_190145 | JGI IMG/M metagenome (GOLD analysis project Ga0268276, IMG submission 190145) | Saline water microbial communities from Sakinaw Lake, British Columbia, Canada - sak_2010_1_5_45m | ecosystem: Environmental > Aquatic > Non-marine Saline and Alkaline > Saline ...
CAATAAATACGGACTGACGGAGGTCCATATGGCCAAAGTGTCCGTAAAAAACAGGGGAAATGCCTTGAGCAACCCCTATGCCCAAATGCCCATGAAAATTACCGTCGGTGATGTGCTCAATTCACCCTATATTTCCTGGCCCGTGAAACTGTTCGACACGAGTCCCGTCACGGATGGAGCCAGAGCGGTCATTTTCGCTGCGGAGGATGTGGCCAGGGAAATCACGGATGATCCCGTCTGGGTAAGGGGAGTCGGCCGTGGCGCCAATTCCTGCTACTTCATGGGTCGAAGACTCGACGACTTGGGCAGGCTGGACTATGCCTATCTCGCAGCCAGGCAAGCTTACGATATGGCTGGAATAAAAAACCCGAGAGCGGTGATCGATTACGCAGAAGTCTATGACCCCTTCACTTATAAAGAGATGCAGCACTGCGAGGCCTTGGGTCTCTGTGATGAAGGTGGTGCAGGACGCATGCTTGATGAGGGAACCTCTTCAAAAGAAGGGAAACTGCCGGTCAATGCCTCTGGCGGCCTTCAGGGAGAAGGAAATCCCATTGCGGCCGGAATGTCCAGGCTATGCTGGTGCTATAAAATGATCAAGAAGGAAGCAGGCGATTGTCAGGTCCCCAAAGAGGTAAATACGGCTATCTGCAACGGTTGGGGCGGTATGTTCCAGTATAGCGCCGTTATGATCATCGGAAGAGATTAATTAAATATAGAAAGAAAGGAGAAACAGAGATGAGTAAAGATGTGAAACCGATAACGATATCAGGGGAAATCCAGGTTCCTTATAACTTCGCGGTAGGCTTGGCCGGGTCGAGATTCCTCGCAGAATTAAGAGATAATGGAAAATTCATGGCAACGAAATGCAAGAAATGCGGGTACGTCATGATGCCCCCAAGGATCTTCTGTGAGGAATGTTTCATCGACGATGTGGAGTGGGTAGAGGCGAGCAGCAAGGGTAAGATCCAGACATTTGCCGTTTCCTACATGTCTCCAGAGGGTAAACGCATAAAGGACCCCTGGATGTTGGCCATTGTCAAGCTCGATAAAAGCGATGGGGGTCTTCTCGTTCGCTTAGACGAGGTGAAGCCTGATGACGTCAAGATCGGAATGCGTGTGGAAGCCGTTCTGAAACCAAAAAATCAGAGGGTGGGAAGCATACTGGATATCCAGCACTTCAGGCCTGTTAAGGATTGATGAGCAAGACACGGCGAGAATCAGCCTGCATAAAAAAGCCTGCAGGCTGATTCTCGCCAAGTTGCTTGATGGGCTCGTCACGGTTTCAGAAATACCGGAAGGTGGCAACTGAGCTTTAATCAAACAATAAAAAAAAGGGGGGGAGATTATGATCAGCTTACCAAAATATTCAACGCTGGATACCGTCGGTTCATGTCTGAAAAGAAGTACCGTGAGATACCCGAAAAAGATTGCGTTGATCTCCGGTGCCACGCGAATGACGTATAAAGAATTGAACGAAGAGGTCAATCGGTTTGCTCATGCCATCATGAAGCTTGGTGTCAAACAGGGCGATAATGTAACTCTGATGTCGAGCAACAGCATCGAGTTCTTGTTTGTCTGGTATGGTCTCGCAAAGGCGGGCATTACCATGGTCCCGATGAACCTCATGCTTAAAGGCGGCGAGGTCAGTTACATTGCTAATCATTCCGAGTCCAAGGCCTTTATCGTGGAAGATAAATTCTATGGCGCGATGAAGGATGTGATGGGCGAGATGAAGACGGTGAAAAATTATATTCATATCGATTCAGCAGGAGCAGGCAAGGCGCCGGAAGGGATGCTTGATTTCAAAGCCTTCATGGGAAAAGAAAGTTCCGTGGAAGAGCCCCTTGTCGAAGTGGATAGCGAGGATATCGCCCAACTGGCTTACACGAGCGGGACGGAAGCGCTGCCGAAAGGCGTCATGCAGACGCACCGGGGTCTTATAGCCAATTATGTAAGTTCGATTGTGGACGGCGAGCTCCGGACAGATGACATCGCTACGGTCACCATGCCCCTGTTCCATTGCGCCCAGGTGCATTGTTTCACCGGACCCCATATCTATCTCGGTGCGACTCAGATCCTGATGCCGGGTTTCGATCCCGTCAAGATGCTTGAAACAATTCCCAAGGAAAAGGTGACCTTCACGTTTGGTCTGCCGGCCCAGTACAGGGCTATGCTCGCCCTTCCGGATTTTAATAAATATGACCTGAGCTCTCTGAGGATGTGCGTCTACGCAATGGCACCCGTCAGTCAGCAGGAGTTGAAGGTATTCATGGAGAAATTTAAACCAAAAAGGGGATTCGAAATCTACTTCGGTCAGACCGAAATGTCCCCCGTTACGACGATCCTCAATCCCGAAGAACATGCTTTCAAGGAAGGTTCCGTTGGAAAGGCTGTGCTGAATGTGGAGATGGCCATCATGGATGACGACGGGAAGATCCTGCCGCCCGGCGAAATCGGTGAGATCGTATATAAGGGCGGTCACACCATGAAGGGCTATCTTAAGGAGGCAGCAAAAACAAAGGATGCCTTCAAGTATGGCTGGTTCCACAGCGGGGATCTGGCCAGGATGGACGCGGAGGGTTACATCTGGTTTGAGGACCGGAAGAAAGACATGATCAAATCGGGCGGAGAAAATGTGGCCAGCATTGAGGTGGAAAAGTGCATTTACAATTACCCCAATGTTCAGGAGGTGGCCGTTGTGGGACTGCCCGACCCCCAGTGGATCGAAAAAGTAGCCGCCTTTGTGGTGCCGAAGCCGGGGACGAACATAGACCCCCAAGCTGTCATTGCCCACTGCAAGGCGAGCCTTGCCGGTTATAAGGTGCCCAAGCAGGTTGAGATTGTTAAGGAGATCCCTAAGACGGCGACGGGAAAGGTCAGAAAAAATGTAATTCGGGAGATGTGCACCGGTAAATAAAAAAAATGTAACTTCGCCATTGAGAGAAAGATTCAACTTATTGATAAATTAATTTAGATACTGGTTCAATAAGATTGCATGCACCACCTCATCTATCCATTCCCTCCGCTCTTTCCAGAGTCCAGGATAGATGAGGTGGTATGCCGATGAAATGAGTCCAGATAATATTTTAGGGAGAAATTTATGAATTTTGAATTATATAAAGCGGCCACCCTGGCTGATGAGGGAAAGGACATTTCTCTTGCATCGTCCTTTGCAAAACTATATGTAAGTAAAATGTCTGAGCGAGTCACATCGAAAGCGCTCCATATCTTTGGTGGATACGGTTATACAAACAAGGAGTTTCCCCTAGAGCGTTATTTTGGCGATGCAAAGTGTTTTACCATCGGTGCAGGAACTTCAGATGTGCAGCGTATTATGATATCGCGTCATATCATGAGGTGAAAATAATTAACGTATCGATTGAAAAAAGGAGTACGGGTTATGAAAGAAAAAGCGGTTATAACGGCGGCGATTAGCGGCAGCATTCACACCCCGAGCATGTCAAAATACTTACCGATCACCCCTCAAGAGATAGCAGATGATGCTGTCGGTGCTTATGAGGCGGGCGCGGCGGTCTGCCACATCCATGTCCGCAACCCCGAGACAGGTCAGCCAATCTCCGATGTCAATCTTTTCAAAGAAGCCATCACCCGGATTAAGAGCAAATGCAATATGGTGATTTGCATAACGAGCGGAGGTGGGCTTGGCATGACGGCCGAGCAGCGCCTTGTCCCTGTGAACACCTTCAAACCGGAACTCGCCTCGTTCAATGCGGGTTCTGTCAACTTCGCCCTCTTTCATGCCCTTGACAGGTATAAGGAGTTCAAGTTCGACTGGGAAAGCAAATACCTGGCCATGACAGAAGATTTCATTTTCCCGAATACCTTTAAATCCATGAAAGACTTTGCCCGCATCTTCAACGAAAACGGCACCAAGCCGGAATTCGAGGTCTATGATTCCGGGATGATCAACAACGTCGCTTTCATGATTGAAAAGGGATACATCAAAAAACCGGTTTACATCCAGTTTGTCATGGGCGTCCTCGGTGGAATCACCCCGAGTTCCGAGAATCTTCTTTTCCTTGTGGATTATGCGAAGAAGCTGATCGGCGATTTTGAATTTTCCGTCTGCGTGGCGGGCCGCGCCCAGTTTTCCATCTGTACCCAATCGCTCCTCCTGGGCGGCAATGTCCGTGTAGGATTGGAGGATAATCTTTATCTCGATAAGGGAGTCATGGCGAAGAGCAATGCCGAACAGGTGGCGAAGATCGCCCGAATCGCGAAGGAACTTGGCATCGACCCAGCCACCCCGGATGAGGCCCGGAAAATTCTGGGGCTGAAGGGTATGGATAAGGTAAATTTCTAAGCCGCCCATCGCAATTATAAGTAGCTCTGGGTGGTGACCGTATACGGGCAATAATGTGTGATTTTCGAATTCCCGTAGAGAGTGCCAGTATTGGCGTTCCTAGAGTAATATAGGATTGATTTCATATACCGGCTTGTCGTCTCTTGGGTAGAGGTGACCAAGGGGTAGTTTAAGGGAAGGTAGTGCTCGTGGGTGAGGCTATCAAAGGGGCGAAAAAAGTGTCAGTTTGAGTTGAAATATTTATGGAGGGCATGCATGGAAGAACCTAAAATAGAAGCGATTGAAGAGATCGTAATCGCCGTAAAAGATGTGGATCGGGCTGCGGAGTATTTCAAGGATTTATTTGGGATGGAGTTCGGCTATGGGTGGACCGTACCAGGGCAGAAAGTGAAAGTAAGGTCTCAAGTGATTGATGGTACCCAACTTCAGTTTATTCAAGCTACTTCTCCTGAGAGCGTCGTGGCCAAGTTCATCAAGGCCAAAGGAGAGGGTTTAAATCACTTTGCTTTCAAGGTGAAAAATTTAAGGGAAATGGTGAAACGACTGAAGGCAAAAGGGGTGAAGTTTATTCCCGAAGATATAGTCGAAATTGATCTTGCAGATAAAAACATACCAATAAAAGGTAAAAAAGGCTCATTTATCTTCATACATCCGAATTCTGCTTTCGGTGTCCTGATAGAATTGGTGGAGGGTAAATAGATTTTCCAGGAACGTCGGTTTTTTCGATAGGCATTGAGTATTGCAACCGTTTGTGGCTATCTCCAAAACCATTGAAACCACCGCCTTTACCATGTATTGCCCTGCCGGTTATCCCTCGCAATAATAGTGAGTTCCGCTGCATCAGGTTGGCGCTCCGGATAGGATGGCTCAAGGCCATAATCAATTCGTTTTGATCTTTCCGAATGACCACCACCAGGACACATTCCGTTTTTTACCGGTTTGGCGATTGCCACATTTTCGTTGGCAACAATGGTGTCATTTTTCCAACATTTTTCATTCAAATGACATTAGCCGGTTAAGATTCCGACTTCAAGCATGGAACGTTTATTGCTTATATTGATGTCATGAGTGATCATCCGGGTGTGGAGATAAAAACGTTTTTCTGATAATGTCATTCGTATACTTGTAATAAACACGGAACAGCCATGGCCCGTCAGGGAAGCACGCTGAGCGAAAAGCTCAGGATAAAAAATAATCTTTTGAGCCACATCTTCGAGATCAGCTCGCTGCTCACGAGTTCGCCCGACCTTGGCGAGGTTCTGAACGCGATCACGAATCGTGCCATGAACGGCCTGAATTTCGACCGGGCCATCGTCATGCTTCTGAATAATGATAAGACGAAGCTGGAATGCAGATGCATCAAAGGTTTCACGCCGGAAGGGGAAAAGAGGGCGTGGGAAAAGCCTCTGATCATGGACGAGCACGATTGCTATGAAACCAAGGTTGTCCGTTATGGAAATCCCAGGTTTATTCCCGATACGGAAAACGCCCATGACGTGACGCCCATCGACAGGGTGATCAACAGGTACCACGAGAGAAAATCCGTTCTTTACGTTCCCTTGAAAATAAAAGACAAGATCCTCGGTCTTCTCGGCGTGGACCGCTACAGGACCCGCATGGAAATCACCCAGGACGACGTGGAATCCCTTACGATCTTCGCCAACCAGGCCTCCATCATCATCGAGAATGCCGGGCTTTATCAGGCGCTGAACGATGAGAAGGTCCTCTCCGAGAATATCATCAAGTGCTCCACGAACGGCGTCATCGTCAGTGACCTCATGGGCAATATCCTCAATGTGAACCCCCGGGTGGAGGAGATACTGGGTGTCCCGAAGGAGGCGGCCGTGAAGCAGCGGATCCAGGATATCTTCAAATTCAATGCGAACGACAGGTGGAGAATATACAGGGCATTGAAGAAAAACGAGAACATCCATTTCTTTGATTTCCCGTACAGGAGATCGGACGATAAACAGCTGGTTTTAAACCTGAGCGGTTTTTCCGTCCATGATGAGAACCACAATACCCTGGGAGCGGTGACCGTCATTGCGGACCTGACGGAAAAGAAGAGGATGGACGATTACCTGCTGCGGGTGGAGAAGTTCGCCGCCCTGGGCCGCATCGCGGCGGGAATCGCCCATGAGATCCGAAACCCGCTTGCCGGCATCTACACCACGGTCCAGAATCTCGAGGATGAATTCCGCGAGGACGATCTCCGGAAGACGGATTTGAAGAACATCATGCAGGAGATCGACAGGGTCGAACACCTGATCAGGGAAGTCCTCGACCTGGTGAGACCTGTTCCCCTCCAGATTGAGGACTTCGATATCCACGACCTTCTTTCAACCACACTCTCCCTTCTCAAGAAGGAGATGGCCGGGAAAAAAATTGAGTTGAGAACGGAATATGGCGCGGGATATCCGGTCATCAGCGCGGACCCCAACCGCCTGAGGCAGGTCTTCCTGAATCTGACCATCAATGCCATTGAGTCCATAAACGGCGGCGGAAAGATCGCCGTGAGAACGAACGAGGTAAAGCGGGGGGACAGGGACGGGGAGTGGATTGCGATTGATATCATCGATAACGGAATCGGGATCCCCGCAAAACACATGAGCAGGATTTTTGATCCCTTTTTCACGACCAAGAACGGGGGAACAGGCCTGGGGCTCACGGTGACGCATAAAATCATCGAAGAGCACAACGGCAGGATCGAGGTGGAAAGCCGGGCGGATCAAGGCGCCGCGTTCCGTGTTCTTCTGCCCGTCGGCAGAGCGGTTCACGGGCAGCCGGGGGAAAAACAGTGAAGCCGTCCATCCTGATTGTCGACGATGAAAAACTCCTCCTGCACTCTCTGAAAACAGCCCTTTCCAGAGGGGGCTATCAGACCCTCACGGCCGCGAGCGGTGAAGAGGCCCTGGAATCTTTCAGGGGGAACAATCCCGATATCATTCTTCTCGACGTGAAGCTGCCGGACATGGACGGCATGCAGGTTCTCAAGAAAATCAAGGCCGTGGATGGGAACGTTCCCGTGATCATCATGACGGCCTTCAGCGGCATCAAGGGGGCTGTGGAGGCGATCAAGCTCGGCGCTCACGACTACATTGCGAAACCCTTTGATATCGAGGAGCTGAAGTTTGTCCTCGCCCGGTCTCTCGCCTCTCAGAAAGCCGTCGCCGAAGTGAACAAGATTCGTTCCACAAGAAAGGAACGATACAGCTTCGATAATATCATCACGGCCCATCCGAAAATCAGAACGATCACCGATCTCAGCAAACGTCTGGCTCAAAATGCCCAGTCGACGGTGCTCATCATGGGGGAAAGCGGCACGGGGAAGGAACTCTTTGCCAACGCCATCCATTACAACGGGCCCCGTTCCGACAGCCCCCTGATCACCGTCAATTGCGCGGCGCTCTCGGAAGGGCTTCTGGAGAGTGAACTTTTCGGCCATGAAAAAGGTGCCTTCACGGGAGCCGTGAAGCAGAAGAGGGGGATGTTTGAGCTGGCCGACCGGGGGACCCTTTTTCTCGACGAGATCGGAGAGATCACCCAGAAAACACAGGTCAAGCTGTTGAGATTCCTGGAGGAGAAGAAGATTCAGCGGGTGGGCGGTACGGAGAAGATCGAATTGGATGTGAGGATCATCGCCGCGACCAACAAGGACTTGATAAAGGGCGTCAAGGAAGGAACGTTCAGGGAAGACCTCTATTATCGCCTCAACGTGATCTCCTTCGTCATTCCGCCGCTGAGAGAGAGGAGAAGCGATATTTCCCTGTTGATCGACTATTTCGTCGACAGTTACAACAGTGTGCTGAACAAGAATATCAAAGGCTGTGACATCGAGGCCCTGAAGATTCTGTCGGATTATTCCTGGCCGGGAAACATCCGGGAACTGAGGAACATCATCGAAAGGGCGATGCTGCTGAGCGAAGGAGATTCGATCAGTTCCGCGGACATACCCCTGGAAAATGGAGTCTCACGCGCGAAGTCCGATCTGGCAAAGATTGCGGCCCTTGATCCCGCCCCCTTGGATAAACTCATCAAATCCTACACGAAAAGCATTCTCTCCAGGTTCAAGGAAAACCGGTCCAGGACGGCCGATGCCCTGAAAATTACAAGGCAGAGATTGAGGCGCATCCTGAACTCCGAAGTGGATTAATTCAACCCAGGCGCTGGTTCGAATTCATCCATATCCGTAATGACCCTTAATCCATTCACATTTTCTCAAAAAGAGACACCTCTTCACTAATGACCGTTCAGGGGTGGATTAAAATAATCCAATCCGCCTCCGGCCGCGATTTTATCGGGCATTGAGTTTCGGGGGAAACAGCGGGGATCATCATTCCTGATTCTCTCGTGTTCCGCTGTCGCTTCCCTGGAATTCATCCTTTAATTCCGCCACTTGCGGATCAATCCGGCGCATCGGACAGCCGGGATAGCCTCAAATTCTTCTCGTCGAACCTGACGCTCATATTCTCCCCGATAACGGCCGTGTTTCTTAAAAGCGGCATGTTGTTTGCTGTATATAAACGAGAGGTAGTCTGTAGAATTTTGCATGAGATAACCACGCGCAAGGAGAGACGAGATGGATTTCAATTTCAATGATCAGCACATCATGCTGAGGGAGAGTATTCGAAATTTTGCCGCGAAGGAAATCTGGCCCATCGCCGAAGAGATAGACGCGGAAGACCATTGGCCGGACGGCATGTGGGAGAAACTGGCGAACCTGGGGGTCATGGGGATTACCGTGGATGAGGAGTACGGCGGCGCCGGGGCCGATCTTCTTTCCGCCGTGATCGTTCTCGAGGAGCTTTCCAAGGCGAGCCCCGCCGTCGCCCTTTCCTGGGGCGCCCACGCCAATCTGTGCTGTAACAACCTGAACCACAACGCGAGCGCGGCGCAGAAGAAGAAATACCTTCCCCCGCTCTGCGCGGGAAAGCATATCGGCGCCCTGGGCCTCACGGAGCCCAACGCCGGCTCCGACGCCGTCAACATCCAGACCGTCGCGGTGAGAAAGGGAGATCATTACGTGGTGAACGGCACGAAGATGTTCATCACCAACGGCACCATCGCCAACACCATCGTTCTCTACACCAAAACGGACAAGGAAAAAGGCGCCAGAGGAATCACCGCGTTTATCCTCGACACGTCGTTCCCGGGTTTTTCCGTTTCAAAGAAGCTGAAGAAATACGGCCACCGCGGCTCCCCCACCGCTGAACTGATTCTCGAGGACTGCGTCATTCCCGCGGAGAACGTCCTGGGCGAGGAGAACAGAGGCATTCACGTTCTCATGTCCGGCCTCGATGTGGAGCGGGCCTTCTACGCGGGGGAATCCATCGGGATCGCGGAGGCCTGTCTGGAGCTCTCCGTCAAATATGCCAAAGAAAGGGTGCAGTTTGGGAAACCCATCGGCGCCTTCCAGCTCATCCAGGCCAAGCTCGCCGACATGTACACCCAGCTCGAAGCAGGAAAGATGCTCTGCTACAAGGCGGCCGTGCTTGCCGACCAGGCGAGAAAGGGCGGAAAGGGCACGGAAATCCACAAACTCTCCGCGGCCTCCATTCTCTTCAATGCCGAGATGGCGAGCCGCATCGCGGACCAGGCCGTTCAGATCCACGGCGGTTACGGCTACATGCTCGAGTATCCCGTCCAGCGTTTTCTGAGAGACGCCAAGCTCATCGAAATCGGTGCCGGGACCTCCGAGATCCGCCGTCTCATCATCGCGAGAGAGATGCTGGGAATATGAAGTGAAAAAAGGGTTCGAGGGGTCAAGTGAAAAATTTTTCTCTTGAGGACTTGAAACCAGAAACCTGCAACTTGAAACTTGAAACCGAATCATTAAGGAGGCGGTATGGGAAAAGATTACGAAACCCTCGATGATTACACCGTCGGCGATAAATTCATTTCTCCGGCGCGAACGATCACGGAAGCGGATATCATAAACTTTGCCGGTCTTACGGGGGATTGGCATCCCCTGCACACGGACGTGGAATACGCGGCGAAGACGCCTTTCAAGGAAAGGATCGCCCACGGCATGCTGACCCTCTCCGTGGGCATGGTCCTGCCTTTCCGCCTCGGGCCTTATTCGAGTTTCCTCCCCCGGTCCTTCATCGCCTTTTACGGCATGGAATCCGTGCGCTTCACGGGACCCACGAAAATCGGGGATACGATTCACTGCGAGGTGGAGGTCACGGAGATCACGGACAAGGGCCCCGACAGGGGGGTGCTGACCACGCAGAACAGCATCAAGAACCAGAGGGGAGAATTGCTCGTCACCTACGTCATCAAGGTCCTGTGCGGCAAGAAAAAGAGAAAAGAGTGAAGCTGGGAAGATGGGGATAGGACACGAAGTTAAGAAGTTGGGAAGCTGAGAAGATGGGAAAAAGAAAAGAGCTTCCTGATGTCTGATGCCTAAAGTCCAATGCCCAATGCCTGACGATTGAAGTTGGGAAGTTGAGATAAAAAAACAGGAGGTGGAATCATGCGAAGAGTTGCCATTACCCATGTGGCACAGAGTTCCGGTGCGGAATCAAGAGAAAGCCTGATGGATTTCACATATCAGATCAACAAGGAGATTCTCGATAAGGCGGGTCTGAAGCGCGAGGAAGTGGGATGCATCATCGCCGGATCGGCGGATATCTTCCACAGCGGTCTGTCCTGCGCCAACGCCTTCGACTGGGACGGCATCGGGGCCTTTTTGAAGGAAGGCTCCCGGGCGGAAGAGTCGGCCATGTCCTTTATTTACGGCTGCATGCGGATTTTGTCCGGCCATTACGATACGGTCCTCGTGACGGCCCTGGTCAAGGGATCCGAGAATCCGGACAACGATCCCATCACAAGTTTTTACGGCGATCCGTTCTACCTGAGACCCGTGGGCATCAACGAGAGCGCGGTGGCGGCCATGCAGATGAGACAGTACATGGAACGTTACAGGGTGACGGAAGAGCAGTGCGCGAAGGTGGCCGTGAAGAATCTGGCAAACGCTCTCTTCAATCCCTATGCCGACAGGAAGAGGAGAGTCAGCCTCAAAGACGTCATGAACTCCCCGCGGGTCTACGATCCTTTGAAAGCCCTGGAGTGCGCGCCCAAATCGGACGGTGTCGTCTCTGTTTTGCTGGCATCGGAGAGCAAGGCGAAAAAGCTGACAAAGAAACCCGTCTGGTTTGCGGGCTACGGATGCTCCATGGATCACTTCAATCCCGGCGACAGGGATCTCCTGAACGGGCAGCTCAAGACAGCGGCGGCGGCGGCTTACAAGATGGCCGGAGTCCGCGATCCAAAAAAGAAAATAGATGTGGCGGAGGTTTGTGAACCTTACGCGTTCCAGGAACTCCTCTGGTGCGAACAGCTCGGATTCTGCGGTGAAGGGGGAGGAGGAAAACTGATCGACAGCGGCGCGACGCAGATGGACGGGGCTCTTCCCGTGAATGCCTCCGGCGGCGTCCTTGCCACGAACCCCTATCCGGCCAGAGGCCTTTACCGCATCGCCGAAGCGGCCCTGCAGATCAAGGGCGAGGCGGGCGAGCACCAGGTGGGGAAGAAAGTCAAGACGGCGCTGGCCCACAGCACCCACGGCTTCGGAGGCCAGTGCCACTCCGTCGTCATCTTATCAGCTTAAGCAGGAGGACATCGACATGGGAAAAGCGGTTGCGATTATAGGAACAGGTCAGACCAAGCACGGAAGAAGGTCTGATGCGTGCTATCCCGATCTCGTGAAAGAGGCCGTTTCGGCGGCTCTCATGGATGCGGGAATCACCTTGAAGGATATCGACGGTGTCGTACTGGGAACCATGCCCTCCATGATGGAGGGGGTCTCGTCGACCCATTTCTATTTTGCCGAGGCCATGGGGGCCATCGGAAAACCGGTCATGAAAGTGGAAACCTGCGGAAGCACAGGACAGTCCATCGGGCACTGCGGGTTCTACTGGGTGGCCTCGGGCATGGCCGACATCGTTCTGGTCGTTGGATCCGAGAAGATGTCCGAAGGAGACGGCCAGGCGACCATGACCACGGTCTTTGATCCCTTCTTCCAGCGGACCTTCGCCGCGGGCGCCCCGGGCGTCTTCACCATGCAGAGCATGGAATGGCTGTACCGGTTCAAGATTTCGGAAGAGAAGGGAAGGGAAGCGGCGGCGCAGATATCCGTGAGCAATCATGACAACGCCATGGACAATCCCCACGCCCACATTCGGACGAGGGTGACCATGGATGAGGTCAAGAACGCCCGCGTCATCACCTATCCCGTCCGCCTCCTCGATGTCTGTCCGGCTTCGGACGGTGCCTGCGCCGTCATCTTTGCCTCCCAGGAAAAGGCGAAGAAGATATGCAAGAAGCCGGCCTGGATCAAGGGGCTGGGTTTCCGGGGGGAGGAGTTCTTCTACGGCGAGAGCGACAAGGCCATCTGGATGAGCGCTACCGAGGCGGCGAGAGAGGCCTACGGGCAGGCGGGCATCCGGAATCCCCTGAAGGATCTCGATGTGGCCGAGGTGTACAACCCCTTCACCTATCAGGAAATGATTTTTTACGAGTGCTTCGGGTTCTGCCCGCGGGGAGAGGCTCCGGATTATGTTTTGAAAAAGACCTTCATGAAGGGAGGCAAGCTTCCCTGCTGTCCATCGGGAGGCACGCTCTGCACCAACCCCATCGGCGCCACGGGCCTCATCAGGCTCGCGGAGGCCGTGCTCCAGGTTACGGGAAAGGCCGGCGCGCGGCAGGTGGAAGGCGCGAAACTGGCCCTCTCCCATGCCATGGGAGGTGTGGATCAGTTCAATGCCGTGACCATTGTCGGATCGAAGCTGTGAGAGGAGGATGAGACATGTCGAAAGAAGAATACAGAATCGTCAAGGGGCAGGTCATGGTCCCCTACGAATTGGCTCTTGGAAGGACCTGGAGCGAATTTTTCGATTACCTGAAGGAAGAGAAGATCATGGGCAAGAAATG
>Ga0268276_1003120_pt1 | contig 13243 bp, 17 predicted proteins | sample saktaG_4_FD_190145 | JGI IMG/M metagenome (GOLD analysis project Ga0268276, IMG submission 190145) | Saline water microbial communities from Sakinaw Lake, British Columbia, Canada - sak_2010_1_5_45m | ecosystem: Environmental > Aquatic > Non-marine Saline and Alkaline > Saline ...
GGCGGTGGCTTTTACCGCCATTTTTTCTTTTTCCAACTCCGAAATACGTTTTTGGAGCTGGTCGATTTCCAAAATTTTTGCGATCTGCGCCGAATTCAGTCTTGCCGCCATCGCATTCCACCTCTCTTGGGTGGGATTGACAACATAATCGTTCCACGCCGCTTTCCCAACCTTCTCCCAGTCTGCGCCGTAAGCGGCGCGGAAAATTGTTTCCGCAAGGTCATTTGCTTTCTTTCCCTGGGTCTCAGCATGTTTTCTGTTCGTGGCGATTTTCTTGCCGAGTTCCAGAATATCATTTTTGATTTCCGCCACATTTTTTTCAACCCGTTTTTCGAGCGAGTCAAATTTCGTGTTGACGTATGCCGTCAACACTTTTCCTTGGTCCGCGATTTCTTTTTCGGTTTTACTGACCCGCTTCTCAAGCGGGCTGAATTTCGTGTCGACATAGGAGTCGACATAGGATTTCAGCTCACTGGAGACTGTGCTGGTTGTCCTTCTTACGCGACCTTTGGTCGCGTAACAGGTTAGAATGATAACGATCATTACTGTCAGGACGATGTGGACATAGCTCGACACTTGAAGTTTCTGTTTCATTTTCTTTCTCCCTATTTTTGTGAGTTTGTTACGATCTAATGATGCTATTATTTTAGCAAATTTTTTCCATTTTGTCAATCCCTTGTCCGAGATGATTACATTGGGAACATTTGCTTGTATTTTTGAGCATACTTAATTGGCGGCAATTTGTCCAATTCAAAAGTTTGGTGGCTCAGCCACCAAACTTTTGCTTTTTAAGGATTAACTCTAAAAATCGATCCTTTTCCCAATTATCTAAGCACCCACCGTTGAGGTCACATTTTACCAACGTTCTAATGTGTTTTTTAATTCCCATTATCCCTTTTAGCGACTTGCCTTTATTTGTATTTTTGATATAATATTAGTATTAGAGATTAATGTAAATAAAAAATTAAACAAATAATAGAATATTTATCACAATTAATTACGAGTTAACGGCCTCTTTAAAGGAAAAAACTTGTAAGAAAGTAAAAAATTACAATTAAGATTTTATGACAAAAGACAAAATTAAAGATAATAAAATTAATGAGCCAGCAAAAAAGAAAGAAGATTATGGGGCCAAGCAAATAACAATTTTAGAAGGGTTGGCGCCCGTTAGAAAAAGACCGGCTATGTATATTGGTTCAACCAGTTTAAGAGGGTTACATCATCTGGTTTGGGAGGTGGTTGATAACGGAATCGATGAGGCAATCGGCGGTTTTTGTGATAATTTGGAAGTTGAATTATTGCCGGAAAATAAAATTAGAGTGTCTGATAATGGACGAGGTATTCCGGTTGATATTCATAAAGCAACTGGCACTTCTGCTTTGGAAGTGGTGATGACCAAACTTCATGCCGGTGGAAAATTTGAAAGCGGCGCTTATCGGGTTTCCGGGGGTTTGCATGGGGTGGGAGTTTCTGTTGTTAATGCTTTATCCTTTTATCTTAAAGCCGAAGTAAAAAGGGAAGGTAAATTATGGGTTCAGGAATATAAAAGGGGCGTGCCAATGAATAAAGTTAAAGCAGTTGGTCCGGCGCAAGGAACCGGGACAATTATTACTTTTCAGGCTGATTCGGAAATTTTTGAAAGAATTGAGTTTGATTGGAAGGCTATTATTTCCCATCTTAGGCAACAAGCCTATTTGACCCAAGGGCTTAAAATGAAAATTATTGACAGTCGTAATGAAGCCGAGCCAAAATCGTATGCATTTTATTTTGAAGGTGGCATCGCTTCTTTTGTCCGCTATTTAAATCGAAACAATGAAACCAAGCAGGAAAATATTTTTTCTGTTAAAAAAGAAACAGAAAAAATTTCTGTGGAAGTCGCTTTGCAATATACTGAAGATTATAAAGAATCTTTATTGGGGTTTGCCAATAATATATATACTCCGGAGGGCGGAATGCATATTGTCGGTTTTAGAACCGCTTTAACTAGAGTTTTAAATAATTACGCGAGAGAAAAACAATATTTAAAAGAAAAAGACGCTAATCTGGGAGGCGATGATGTAAGGGAAGGATTAAGCGCGGTTGTCAGTGTGCGTTTAGTTGACCCTCAATTTGAAGGTCAAACTAAAGCTAAATTGGGGAATAACGAAGCTCGGTCAGCGGTTGATTCTGTTTTTTCAACTGCTTTTAAAGAATTTTTAGAAGAAAATCCTAAAGATGCTGAAGCGATTATTGGAAAATGTATTTTATCAGCTAGAGCTCGTTTAGCCGCTCGGTCAGCCAGGGAAACGGTTTTAAGAAAAGGGGTTTTAGATAGTTTAGCCTTGCCGGGAAAGTTGGCTGACTGTTCTTCTAAGGAGCCTCAAAAATGTGAATTATATATTGTTGAGGGAGACAGCGCCGGTGGCTCTTGTTTCGCTGGAGAAACAGAAATCGCTTTAGTAGATGGGAGAAATATTAGTTTTAAGAAATTGATGAAAGAAGATAAAGCTGGTAAGAAAAATTATTGTTATACAATTAAAAAAGACGGAATGATTGGTATAGAGAAAATAAAAAATCCGAGAAAAACTAAGACCAATGCTAAAGTAATAAAAATTATTCTTGACAATCAAGAAGAAATTATTTGCACGTCGGATCATTTGTTTATGTTAAGAGATGGTTTTTATAAGAAAGCGGGAGATCTTTCCACATTCGATTCTTTAATGCCGTTTAGAAAAAAATTATCAAAGATTAATAAGAGAATCACGATTAAAAACTATGAAATGGTTTATGATATTAAAAGAAAATGGTGGATTTTTACTCATCTTTTAGCTGATCAATATAATTTAGAAAGAGGAGTTTATTTAAAGGATGATGGAGATTGTAGACATCACGTTGATTTCAATAAATTAAATAATAATCCTGAAAATTTGATAAGAATGCCCAAAATGGATCACATTCTATATCATAGTAGTCTTTTAGAAAAAACTCTGCACAGTGATAAATCTAAAGAAAAATCAAGATTAGCTCATCAAAATAAAGAATATAAGGAAAAAATTAAAAAGATTATGACTACGTCAGAGATGAGAGAAATGTTAAGCCTTAGGGCAAAAAAACAATGGGAAAATAAAGAATACAAAGATTATATGACCAAAAAGTTTTTGGAATTTTATAACAACAATCTGGAATATAGGAAGAGAAATAATAAATTATTAAACAAATCTCAAAAAAAATATTGGTCAGAAGAGGGAAATAGAAAAAAGCAATCAGAAAAAGTTATGAGATATTTTCAAGAGCACCCGGAGGCAAAAGAACACAATTCTTTAAAAGCTAAAATAGAATGGAGTAATCCTCAATTAATCGCTTGGCGAAGTGAGAAAACCAAAGAACAATGGACAATGGATTTTAGAAAAAAAAGAAAAATTTCTTATCAAAAAACTTACGAAGAAAAATTTCTTAAATTGATGCGCGTTATTTTCGAAGAATATGGCCAAATTGATAAAGAAAGATACAAGGAAAGGAGATTAAAATTAAATGATAAAAATCTTTTAAAATATGAAACGGCTTGTGAAAGATTTTTTGACAACGAAGAAGTGAGATTAAAAGAGGCGGTTGAAAATTATAATCATAAAATAAAAAAGATAATAAAATTGAAAAGACAAATAGATGTCTATGATTTAGAGGTAGAAAATACGCACAATTTCGCTCTTGCTAGCGGGGTGTTTGTTCATAATTGTAAAATGGGGCGGGATAGGAATTTTCAAGCGATCCTTCCTTTAAGAGGAAAAGTTTTAAATGTGGAAAGAGCTAGACTTGATAAAATTTTAGCTAATCAGGAATTAAAATCATTGGTTATCGCTTTGGGTACGAATATCGGTGAACAGTTTGATATTAGCAAACTGCGTTATCATAAAGTGATAATTATGTCTGACGCGGATTCAGATGGTATGCATATTAGGACCCTTTTATTAACTTTCTTTTATCGTTATTTTCCAACCCTAATTCAAGAGGGGCATATTTATATTGCGCGTCCGCCTTTATATCGAATTAAAACTGGAAAATCAACTCAATATTTTTATTCTGAAGAAGAAAAAATAAAATTTTTAGAAAATTTTTCAAACGAAAGAAATAAAGAAAAAAAATCCGATTCAATAATTAAAAATAAAAAAGAAGAAAAGGTTTTAGCCAAAGGGTTTAAATTAAAAGAAATTGATTCGGAAAAAGAAGAGCAACAGGAAGAAGGGGGAGTTAATATAATAAAAGAAGAAAAAATTCCCGGAGTAACAATTCAACGTTATAAAGGTTTGGGAGAAATGAATCCGGAAGAACTTTTTAAAACTACCATGGACCCCGAACAAAGAATTTTAAAAAGAGTGGAAGTAAATGATGTAGCCAAAACAGATGAAATTTTTGAAATTCTCATGGGCAAAGAAGTCCACGCTAGAAAACGGTTTATTCAAACTCATGCCAAAGGAGTGGAAAACCTTGATATTTAACCATTGTGCTTTTAAAGAGAGTTGTTATACTTGAAAGGCCTGAGGCCTGTTAAAGGTCTTTTTAAGAATTATTAAATTTAAAAATATAAAAATGTTTAAAAAAATAAATAATTATATTAAAAATTCTATTGCTGAATTAAAAAGAGTAAGCTGGCCGACTAAAAAAATAACCTGGCAAAATACTTTTTTAGTGGTGGGAATCAGTTTAGGGCTGGCATTTTTTTTAGGGATAGTAGATTTTATTCTCACCCAAATTTTACAATTGGTAATATAGGTTTTATTTTAAAAAGAAAAATTATAAATTTAAGCAAGTATTTATATGCCTAAGCAAATACAAAAAGAAGGACGTTGTTGGTACGCAATTCATGTTTATTCTGGATATGAAGAAAATGTGGCGGAAAATTTGAAACAAAAAATTGAGTCCATGGATATTTCCGATAAAATTTTTAATGTTTTAGTTCCCACAGAAAAAAGAATTAAAATAAAAAATGGCCATCGGCGAACAATTAGGGAAAAAATTTTTCCAGGCTATGTCTTAGTAGAAATGTTAGTGACGGATGATTCTTGGTATGTCGTAAGAAACACGCCAGGGGTAACTGGTTTTATCGGTTCTGGCACGACTCCAATTTCTTTAGCTGACGAGGAAATCAGGGAAATTCAAAAAAGAATGGGAGTAGAAGAGCCGAAATATAAAATTGATATTGAAATCGGCGCGCCAGTTAGAATTATTGACGGCCCCTTTAAAGGATTTGAAGGAAAAGTTTCTAAAATAGATGAGGAAAGGGGAAGAATTAAGGTTTTAATATCCGTTTTTGGTAGAGAAACTCCGGCTGAATTGGATTTTTTACAGATTAAAAAAATATAAATTATTAAAATATATTTTTAATTAAATATTATAAATATCAATATGGCGAAAAAAGTAAAAACAATCCTTAAACTCCAAATTTCAGCTGCGCAAGCTAATCCGGCGCCTCCAGTGGGACCGGCTTTAGGGCAACATGGATTAAATATCGCTGAATTTTGTCAGAAATTTAATGAACAGACAAAAGATCAAATTGGCAACACGGTTCCTGTGGAAATCACAGTCTATGAAGACCGAACTTATAGTTTTATTTTTAAAACTCCTTTAACTGCTGAATTAATTAAAAAAGCAGCGGGGATAGAAAAGGGGTCTAAAGAGCCTTTACAAAAGAAAGTGGCCAAAATTAGTCGGGAAAAGGTGAGAGAAATCGCTAAAATTAAAATGCCGGATTTAAATACTGATGATATAAGCCAGGCGATGAAAATTATAGAGGGTACCGCTAGACAGATGGGAGTTGAAGTAGAAGCAGAAAAAGATTAATTCTAAATTTTTAAAATAAATTAAATAGTATGACAGGGAAAAAATATCAAGAAATTAAATCTAAAATAGAACCTGATAAAGAATATTCTTTATCAGAAGCAATTGATTTTATTAAAGAAAACAAAATCGCTAAATTTGATGAATCAATTGAAATCCATATTCATTTGGGAATTAATCCGAGAAAAACAGAACAACAAGTAAGGGGAATGGTGGTTTTGCCGGAAGGGGCAATTAAAACAAAAAGAGTGGCTGCTTTTGTCACTCCTGCTAAAGAAAAAGAAGCTAAGGAAGCGGGAGCGGACTTAGTTGGTGGAAAAAGTTTAATTGAAGAAATTAAAAATACTGGCAAATGTGAATTTGACGTGGCTGTTGCCGAACCGGAATTAATGAAAGAAATGTCTTTAATTGCTAAAATTCTTGGCCCAAAAGGAATGATGCCTAATCCAAAAACTGAAACTGTTACCATTGAAATTAAAAAAGTGATTGAGCTGTTAAAAAAGGGAAAAATAAATTTTAAAAGCGATGCGGGAGCAAATATTCATCAGGCAGTCGGAAAAGTTTCCTGGCCAAAGGAAAAAATAAAAAATAATGCGGAAGCATTTCTAGATGTTTTAAAAAAATTAAGGCCGGGCGGAGTTAAAGGAAATTTTATCAAGACGATTGTTTTAAGTTCGACAATGGGACCGGGACTTAAAATTCAATTATAATATTAAAAATTTATAATATTATTATATTAAAATGAAGAAAGGAAAATTTATTGTTTTGGAAGGAACTGACGGGTCAGGTAAAAGCACGCAGTTTGATTTACTTTTAAAAAAATTAAAAGAAAAGAAAATTAATTTCAAAACCTTGAATTTTCCTCGCTATAATCAGCCCTCTTCTTATTTTGTTCAAGAATATTTAAGAGGTTCTTATGGAAGTTTAAAAGAGGTAAGTGCTTATCGCGCTTCTTTTTTTTATGCCTTAGATAGGTTTGCTGCTTCATTTGAATTGAAAAAATGGTTGAATCAGGGTATTAATGTTTTTTCTGACCGTTATGTCGGTTCCAATTTAGGCCATCAGGGGGCGAAAATAATGGATAATGATAAAAGAAAGGAATTTTATCAATGGATTCAGGAATTGGAATACGGAATCTTAGGATTGCCTCAGCCTAATTTAAATATTTTTCTTCATGTTCCGGGAAAAGTGGCTTTTGATTTGATTAACCAGAGAAAAGATAAAAAGTATTTAAAGAAAAAAAAGAGAGACATTCATGAGAAAAATGTCTCCTACCTTATCAAGGCGGAAAGGATTTTTTGTGAAGTGGCGGATTTATATCCCGATAGTTATTTTAAAATAGAATGTTATTCTCAAGGGGAAATGCTTTCTAAAAAAGAAATTTCAGAAAAAATTTGGCAAAAAATAAGCCGGATTTTAAAAGTTTAAAGCCATTTTTTTCTTTTAAAATATGAGATTAGAATGGCAAAGGTTAAAACCATTATGGCAATTACAAGCCAAAAAGCAAAGGGCTGATTAGCAAAAGGAATGAATTGCAGGTTCATGCCGAAAATACTGGCAATTAAACTGATTGGCAGAATAATTACAGAAATAGTGGTCAGAATTTTGATAACATCGTTTAATTGAAATGAAATTAAGGAGTTATTCGTGCTTTCTACGCCGTTAATGCTTTGTCTTAAGTTTTCTAAGTTTTCCCAAATATCCTCGGTGGTTTCTAAAAGTTCATTAAAATGTTCTTTAAATTTTCCTGTGTCTGGAAAAAAGATATTGATTTTTTTAGTTAATTTGGAAATAACCATGCGATGCGCTTGCATTATTTTTCTAAAATTGATGATATTGCTTTTGGCAATCAAAATTTCCTTAACCATTCTTTTTTCATAACCCTGAAAGATGTTTTCTTCAATACTGCTGATGTTGATATTTAAGATATTCATAATTGGTATGCAATAAGTAAAAAGTCGGTTTAAAATTTCGAAAAGGAGAGTGAGAGGGTCTTTGAAATATTCCTCTTGGGTTAGCTGATTAACTTTGCAAAGATTGAAAAAGTTAATTAAAGCCGGAATTTCGCCGTGATGAACCGTAATTAATTTTTCTGAATTGATAAAGAAATCAACTTCTGAAGAACTTATTTTTCTGGTTTTTCGGTTATATACCGGAAACAAAAGAACCATAAAAATATATTTTTCCGCCAAATCAAGTTTTGGCCGCTGAATTTTTGAAATACAATCGCCTAAATGGAGAGCGCTAAAATCAAAGTTTTCTTCAAGGTATTTTATTTCTTCATCGGCGCATCGTGATAAATCAATCCAGGTAAAATTTTTACTTTCTACTTTTTGAATAGTTTGATTTTCCATATTTTTAAATTTTGTTTATTTTTATATTCAAACATTATCTTTACTAATAATATTATCAATTTATTAATACCTTGACAATAGTCTTTGATTGTAAAAATGTTTAGCCAATTTTTTTCATTTAAAATTTATTTTATCGCTTTAACGGTTCTATTTTTATTATTTTTTGTTTCCTGGTTTCCCAAAACCGAGGCAATCCTTAAAGTCAGTTCCGAACCCTTAATTATGGAATTTGATATAAAGATAGATTGTTTTGTTAATAAAATTTTATTTAATTTAAATACTCTGCCCGGAAAGATAGTTGAAATAGGGGAAATTCAAAATCAGCCCGATTATTACTTTTTAGAAGATTTAAAAGATTCTGATGAAAAGAGAATGATAATTTTTAAAAAACAGGATTTAGAAGATTTAATTATTTATAAAGCTAACAGTTTTTTACAGGAAAATTCAGATTTTAATTTTTTGCAAAGTGAATTTTATTTTGGAAAAAAAGTTTATTCTTTTCATCCTGAAAATTGGGAACTTCAAGTTTTAAAAAATGGATCTCTCGAGACAATGGCAGAAATTAAAATCTTTCTTCAAGAGGAGGTAATTTTAAACTATCATCAAGAAAAAATACTCAAAGAGATATGTTTTAAAAGAAAATTATGGGTTAAGGAAAAATTAGAATCTTTTTCAGGAGTAAAAGAAGCTCAATTAAGCATTTCTCCTAAAATTTTTCCTCAAACGTCTATCTTTAAAAATCGTATTAAAATTTTGATTCAGCCGATGTTAGATGAATAAATACTTTATTTTAGTGTTTAATTCCCATAAGAGACTTGACATCATTTTTAAAAAAATATAAAATATTCATACTTGTTTTAAAATATAATTTATTTAAAAAATTCTCCTTAAGGAGTATGCCTGACAGTCAAAAAATATCAAAAGATTTTTTAACCGCTGATGGAGTAGTGGAGGAATTACTTCCTGCGGCCAGCTTTAAAATTAAATTAGAAAGTGGCAAAGAAATTTTAGCCCATCTTTCGGGAAAAATGAGAATGTATCGCATTAGAATTTCCCCCGGAGATAAGGTTAAATTGGAAATTAGCCCCTATGATTTAACTAAAGGCAGAATTGTTTATCGTTACTAACAGGAATCTGTTGATTTTTAATCAGTGATTTATTTTGCCCTTTTTTTTAATACTTTATTTTTAAAAATTAATTTAAAATATTTATTTATTATCATAAATTAAGCATGAAAGTAAGAGCTTCTGTAAAAAAAATTTGTCGTCTTTGCAAAGTGATTAGACGCGGAAAAAAACTTTATGTAATTTGCTCTAACCCAAAACACAAACAAAGACAAGGATAATCGCGGGGAAATGATAATTTTCTATTCTATTTAATTTAAATTAAAAAATATGGCAAGAATCGTTGGCGTTAATTTACCACCAAATAAGAGATTAGAGATAGGACTTACCTATATTTTTGGCATTGGTCAGACTTTGGCAAAACGAATTTTAGATGAAGCAAAAATAGATAAAAATAAAAAAATTAAGGATTTAACTACGGAAGAAATAGAAATTTTAAGAAAAATTATTGAGAATAAATATAAAACAGAAGGAAACTTAAAAAGAGATGTTATTTCTAATATTAAAAGATTAAAAGAAATCGGTTCTTATCGCGGTTCAAGACATAGTAAAAATCTTTCGGTTCGTGGTCAGAGAACTAAAACTAATAGCCGAACCGTGCGTGGCAACGCCCGTCAAACTGTGGGAAGTGGCCGCCGTCCATCCGCTAAAAAGACATAATAAAAATTTATGGTAAAGAAGAAAAAAAGTAAAATAATTAAGAATGTGCCTCGGGGACATGCTTATATTAAAGCGACCTATAACAATACGATTGTTAGTTTAACTGATTTAATGGGCAATGTTTTAGCTTGGTCTAGCGCTGGTCGAATGGGATTTAAAGGCCCCAAAAAAGCCACTCCTTATGCCGCCAGCATTATTGTTAGAGATGTGGTGGAAAAGACAAAGGATTGCGGATTAAAAGATGTGCAAGTTTTTGTTAAAGGAGTTGGTATGGGAAGGGAATCCGCGGTGAGATCTCTTTACGCCAATGGTTTAAATATTATCTCCATTAAAGACACCACCCCATTACCTCATAACGGTTGCCGAGCCAGAAAAACAAGGAGAGTTTAATTTTTAAATATTTAAAAAATAAATTATTAGATATGATTAATACAGAATTAAGATGCAAAACATGCCGTCGAGAAGGCAAAAAACTTTTTTTAAAGGGGGAACGTTGTTCTACTTCTAAATGTGCTTTAGTTAAAAGAAAATATCCTCCTGGAATGCATGGCCCTAAGGGATATCCTCGTTTGTCTGATTATGGTCGTCAATTAAGAGCCAAACAGCAACTTAGAAGGTCGTATGGAATTTCAGAAAAACAATTGGTGAATTATTATACTAAGGCCAAAGCAAAGAAAGGAAATACAGAAGAAATCTTTTTAAGTTTATTGGAAAAAAGATTGGATAATGTTGTTTATCGCGCCGGTTTTACCAATTCTCGAAAAAAAGCTAGGCAGTTAATCGGTCATGGAAATATTTTAGTTAATAGTCGCCGAGTCGATATCCCTTCTTATTTGGTAAAAGTGGGGGACGAGATTAAACCGAAAGCTAAAAAGAATATTCTTAAACAAGTGGAAGAACAACTTGCCCAAAATCAGGGTAATAAAGATTTAATTCCATCTTGGTTTTCTTCAGATTTTAAAAAAGCGGAAGTTAAAGTTTTAAAGGAGATTTTTTCCGAAGATTTACCCAAGGATTTTGAAATAGAAATGATTATTGGTTATTATAGCCGTTAGAAATTAAAAATTTTAAATTAAAAAATTAAAATAAATATATGAAAAATTTCTTTTTACCAAATAAAGTTGAATACCTTCCGGATGAAAAAAATCCAAATAAAGGTGAAATTATTATTGAACCCTGTTGGCCCGGTTATGGAACCACTTGGGGAAATACTTTACGCCGAGTTCTTTTGACTTCTTTAAGAGGTTCAGCGGTTACTGCGGTAAAAATTAAAGGTGTTAAATATGAATTTTCTACGATTGCTGGTATTAAAGAGGATATCTTAGATATTATTTTAAATTTAAAATCCCTTCATTTAAAAATACTAAAAGACATTGAAGAACCGATTAAACTTACCTTAAAAGTCAAGGGTGAAAAAAAAGTTTTTGCTTCGGATATTGAAAAATCATCTGAAGTGGAAATTATTAATCCGGAATTATTAATTGCCACAATTACTGATAAAAATACAGTTTTAGAAATGGATATTTGGGTTGATAATGGTTATGGCTGGGTTCCTTCGGAGGAAAAATCAAGAGATAATTTGGTGGTTGATACGATAATTGTTGATTCAATTTTCAGTCCAACTCTTAATGTCTCACTCAAAGTGGAAAATATGCGGGTGGGTAAAAGAACTGATTTTGACCGAATTTATATCGGAATTGAAACCGACGGCACCCTATCTCCTAAAAGCGCGTTTTTGGAAGCAAGCAGTCTTTTAAAGGAACAGTTTTCTACCTTGCTTATTTTAAGTGAAGAAATTAAAATAATGCCTGAAAAATCGATTAAGAAAAAAGCGATTAAAAAAGAAAAAAAAGTGGTTGTTTTAAAAGTAATGAAAGAAAAGAAAAAATTGGTCGAATTGCCTTTAAAAAAGAAAAAAAAGACTGATAAAAAGAAATAATTTAATTAATAATTAACCAATGCGTCATAGAAAAAAAGGAAAAATTTTAGACCGTAAAGTTGGTCCTCGTCGGGCTCTTTTAAAGAGTTTAGCTCTTAATTTTGTACTCAATGGAAAGATGACCACTACTGAAGCAAAAGCAAAAGCGATTAAGCCGATTGTGGAACGTTTAATTACCAGAGCTAAAGAAAATAATTTAAATAATTATCGACTGATTGATTCTTATATTCAAAGTCGCGAGGCAACTAAAAAATTACTTGAAGAAATCGGTCCAAAGTATAGAGAAAGACCCGGGGGTTATTGTCGAATTATTAAAGTGGGTCCGCGTAAAGGAGACAGCGCGGAAATGGTTATTTTGGAATTAGTATAAATATGAAAAAAATAGTAAGAAAAATTCATTATTTTGATGCCACTGACCAGGTTTTAGGCCGTTTGGCTACTAAAATCGCTACTCTTTTGATTGGAAAACATAAAGAAGACTATCAACCCAACCTTGACCAGGGCGATATAGTAGTAATAGAAAATGTTAAAAAAATAAAAATTACCGGTCAAAAATTAGAACAAAAAATTTATTATCACCATTCTCAATATCCTGGCGGATTAAAAGAAAAAAAGATGGGAGATGTTTTTAAAAAAAATCCATCCGAAGTTTTAAAAAAGGCGGTTTGGAATATGCTACCAAAAAATAAATTGAGAAGCCCTAGAATTAAAAGACTAAAATTTAAATAAATTAAAGCAGAATAAAAATAGAAAATGTTTGAGGTTTTCTCTCGGACATTTTTTTATTATTGTTTTTCTTTTAAAAAATTGTTAATATAAAAATATGAATTTAAAGATTAAAACATACGGGGAAAGTATTTTAAAAGAAAAATGTCAAGAAATTAAAAAAATTGATAAAGAAACAAAAAATTTGGCAAAAGAAATGCTAAAGGTTATGCGTCAAGAAAACGGCGTCGGTTTAGCAGCGCCGCAAATAGGAAGAGATAAAAGAATTATTGTTGTAAGTTTAGATGAAAATGTTTTCAGTTTAATCAACCCTAAAATTACTAAGAAATCCAAAAAATCCCTGTCCGAATATGAAGGGTGTTTAAGTTTGCCGAATTTATCTTTAAAAATAAAAAGAGCAAAAGAAATAGAATTAGAAGGCTATTTATTGGAAAGAGAAAGGGCGGTTAGAATTAAAGCCGAAGGTCTGTTAGCTCGTGTTTTTCAGCATGAAATTGACCATTTGGATGGAATTTTAATGATTGACCGAGTGTCTCGTTTTAAAAAAATAAGAGCAATTAAGAAATTAACTTAATGGGGTCAGGCCCCAAATTTCTATCATCTCTATCTCGCTCTCAGCTTATGTTTTA
>Ga0268276_1003121_pt1 | contig 13243 bp, 22 predicted proteins | sample saktaG_4_FD_190145 | JGI IMG/M metagenome (GOLD analysis project Ga0268276, IMG submission 190145) | Saline water microbial communities from Sakinaw Lake, British Columbia, Canada - sak_2010_1_5_45m | ecosystem: Environmental > Aquatic > Non-marine Saline and Alkaline > Saline ...
TTTTTCCGTTTGAGCTGAATCAAGCCTATCTCGTCACTATTTTTTACATGGGTTCCAGCGCAGTGCATCTCCACGGGGCCACATCGCCATGTCCGTATTCCCTCTGAGTCAACTGTAATGGTTATTGGGTGTCCTTCCACGAGAAAATTGTTTGTATCGGTCTCTACTTTTTTCAGCGTCTCTGGGTCGAGCCTTTCCTCGTGCAGATAATCGGCTCTGTCTTTTTTATCATCGACGTTGCTGCCTGTGCGTTTCATGTAACCAAAGTGTTTCCAGAGAAAATACTCCATCATGTGACTGGCGCTGTGAAGCTTCATGATCCTGTACCGTCGATCCCAATCAATCACGCCATGTACGGTCTCACCCACTTTGAAGCTGGGCTCTTTCTCCATCACATGCACATGCCTTTCATCAATGTATTTGGTGTAGACTACATTCTCCTCATTCAAAGTGCCCGTATCTCCACTTTGGCCACCGGACTCAGCGTAAAACGCGGTCATATCTAACTCAACGTGGTTTCCATCGACAGCCATTACCTTGGCATCAAATTCTCTGAGGTAATGATCTTCATCGTATAGTCTAACAGTCATAGACAATGAATGGGGTAAAGAAAGATAAAATGGTTAGGAGTTTAGCTGAAGGCACCCCTCAAGAAGGGGTATAAGTCTTCGACTTGTTCCTGAACCATTGTCTGGTAGTACTGATACAGTATGCTGACTGCTAGTAAGGCACCCATGCCTGAACCGAATACACCGAAGAACTCGCTGAAAGCCGCTAGTGCTCCGATGATCATACCACCTATCACAGTGATGGTCGGGATATACCTGTTTAGTAGTTTTTCTAATGGTTTCTTGCTTCTTCTGAATCCAGGTATCTGCATACCTGACTGGAGTAGCTGGTCTGCCATTTGATCCGCTCCTAGTCCACCGATCTCAAGCCATGTAATGCTGAATATTATACAGAAGCCGACGACGATAAACAAATAGACCAATGCTTTCACTGGATCCGCCATTACTCCACTAAGGCTAGCTGGGCTAGTTACATAGTAGCTCAGACCACCTATGGGTACTGTTCCCTGTGTAGTCTGGTTGTACATTCCGAACATATTCAGTATGAAGTTGCTGTTATTCTGGTTCCAGCGTGTCCAGACGAATTGGCCTACAAGCTGGAAGTTCGCGAACATCGCATAGGCTAGTATTACTGGGATGTTACTGACATAGAGTAGCTTTATTGGCATTCTGCTTCGGTAGCCTCTGTAGCTGCTGTGGCTGATGGGTATCTCTACTCTCATTCCCTCAATGTATACTACGAAAGCGAATACCAGTAGGGTTGTGAAGAATCCAATCATATCCGGGTAACCATAACGGTAGAACCAGCTCTGGACGGGTAATCCTTGCAGTATTCCTTGGAAGAACGCGATTAATGCGCCGTATGCTCTTCCGTCTGGAGTATATGCGAATGGACTAAAGCTCATCCACCAGATATTCTGGGTGATTCCAGCCACGATGAATAAGCTGATTCCGCTCCCTATTCCCCAGCCTTTCTGCACGAGTTCGTCAAGCATCATAATTACTAACCCTGCTGCAAGTAGCTGAACGAATATCAAGATAGCCACTGTGGTAGTAATTGTTCCATAAACTCCGCTAATAATGTATAATCCAGCTTGAACAATGACCATAATAAAGCTGAACACTTTGCTTGCAGTTGTGAATAGCCCTCTGTCATCTGGGCTTGATCTGTCAAATGAAATTAGCTCAGATCCAGCTAGAAGCTGAATGATAAGCCCAGCGGTAACAATAGGTCCGATCCCAAGCTCCATGAGAGTTCCTCTGCTTGAAGCAAAGATAATTCTCATAGTGGCGAATGGGTCTCCACCCTGATTCTGTGGGATCCCGTAGAGAGGTATCTGGTTCATAATAAGATAAATGCCTAGAGCTGCGAACGTCCATAGCAGTCGGGTGTTAAAAGGTACTTTTTTCTGAGGTGGTTTAACCTCGGGTATGTATGGAGAAATCGGTTTGAATAAGTCAAGGAAGCGCAATCATGAGTCCCTCAGTATTATGACTCTATGATTGAGCCGCCTGCTTCTTCAATCTTTTCCTGAGCAGAACTGGTTATCTCAGCTACTTTGATATTAAGCGGCACACCGATGCTGCCTCTACCAAGTACCTTATCGATACCTAGTGCTGTCAAGTCGAGCTCGTTTCCGCCCTCAACGCCATAGTAGGTGAGAATCTTTCTCGCTAGATCCTCTAGTTCTCCGACGTTAATGGTCACTGAGTCTGGCTTCAACGCTGACGGTGGTAGGAATCCTACGTGACTGTATCTCTCTGGCTCATATTTTACGGTTCGTAGCCAGAAGTGTTTTCTTCCACCTGCTCTGCCTTTACCGCCTCTCATACCAGATTTCCGGTGCTGACCTACTTGACCCCAGCCCATGTATCTGCTTCCACGTTGCTTACGTAATTTCCTTAATTTGTGTGGCATATTAGCACATCCTAACAGCTAGTTCGTTAATGGCTTCGCCTCTATATCCAAGCTCACCCTTACTCTTGTATGGGCGCTTTACGGATTTCTTGAAGCCTTTCTTTGGTGGGTGAAGTCTGAAGAAGGGCTTGATGCCTTCTATCTGATGGATGCCTATCTCGCAGTTGACTATTTTCTCGGCTAGCTCATCAAAGCTCTCGTATCCAAGCTCCTTGATGTACTCTTCTGAGAGTTTTACCTCGCCGGGTGCTTTTCCTCTTTTTATCAGCATTTCTTTTACTGTCTCGACAGTGGGTTCACCCCATGTGATCCAGTCTTTTGCTTTCTGCAGCATACCCTTATAGTCGGCTCTGTCGTCGATGATTGTGGCGTAGTTGTTTCTATCCACTCTCAGCATCCTTAGAGTGTCCTCTTCTCTCTTCGAGACGTTTATGGTGCCTCTTATTCTTATTACAAGTAGACTGTTCTTTTCCATTGGTCTCACGCCCAGTCAGCCGGTGTCATTACCGACATCGTTTCTTTTAATGCCTCAAACGTTGCAAACGCGAAGCTAATCGTGGTCGTGGTCTTACCTCTGGAATCGCTCCAACAGTCCTTTATGCCTGCTAGCTTCAGTACTTTTTTCGCTGTATCACCAGCTACCAAGCCTAGACCCTGTGGTCCAGGGAGAAGAGTTACTATGACGCTTCCTGCCTTTCCCTTTACCTTGAATGGCAGCGTGTGTCCTTCACCGCAGTCGCATTCCCAGCTTCCGCATCCTCTGCGGATCGGATAGAGATTGAGCTTCGCGAGTCTGATGCCTTTCTCGATGGCGTTTCTCACTCGCTGTGCTTTTCCAAGTCCGACTCCGATTAAGCCGTTCTCATTGCCTATTGCAACAAGAGCGGTGAATCTGCTGGATTCTCCTGCGTCTGTCTGTTTCTGGACGAGGCTGATGTTAATCACTTCGTCTTTCAGGTCTGGAACCAAAACGTCTATTATCTCGACTTCTTTGATCTTGTAGCCCTCTTCGAATATCTCAAATATACTGGAAACCTGACCCGCTAAGACTTTCCGCCCTAGATCGGTTTTCGGCACCCAGTTATCGAGAGGGTTTTCCCGTCTTCGGTTACTCAACGCTATTCTCCTCTATCCGTGTTTTGACCGCCTCGAAGTGGCTTGGAAGTGCCTCAGGTCTTAGTCCACGACGGAGGTAGACTGAGAACCTTCTTTCGTACTCGATGGGGTCATCCATGTTTTCAGCGAATTCTGCTATCAGTTTACCACTGATGGCTTCCTGTGATGGTATTACATCGCTGTCAACTGCTATGTTTAGTCCGGCATCGTTTGCGCCCTGAACAACGGCGAATATTTTGTTGCCACTTGTGACTCTCTTAAGTCCTAGGTCCAAGTTTGCCTTTTCGATGCCTGCTTCTTGGGCTTTCTTGCCCGCTATGTATCCAATGAGATAGGCTGCGGGTATGCTTTTGCCGCTTGCGATCCAACCATATTTTGTTTTTAATTCATGGCTGGATGCGTTAGCTAATACATAGTCGCCTTCTATCTCGGATTTTGTTATTTGAACTGTTATTGCCTTGTTACTTACACGTACCACGAAGCGTGGGTATTCAGACGTTGCTAGGATTCTCCTAGCTGCGTAGTCTGTTTTTTTCTCCCTACGTCTTCTGTATTGTACGCGATAGTTTGCTCCTTTACCCAAAGGTGCGCCTCCTTAGATTCTTATCATTTATATAGCGTTCAAGTTCGGCTACGCTTCTGAACTCTCCGCCTTTTGCTTTACGGTATAGGCTTCGATAAGCGCTTACTCCGATTACTCTTCTTTCACGTAGATTTACGAGGTGTTTTCTCTGGGCTCGGATGCGGTTCATCCAGCGAGTCTTTCTACTGACAACAGAGTATTTTGCACCCTTCTTGCTGCCTGCTCCGACACGTCTACCTTTCTTCTTTTTCTCAGCGAGTACACGTGTCCTGCCTTTACTTGGGCTGTTTTCTGGCAACGCTTTGATTGCTTTATCTTTGATGAGTTTTCTGATCTCAGCGCGTGTGATAGCCATGCTTACCTCATCGGCTTTCATAGGATCTATCCATATCCTGTTTGTACCACAGTCTAGGACGGTTGCCGCTAGTTTACGTTGACTTGTTAGATTCATTACTCATCATCCTCCACGTCTTCATCGTTTTCCTCGTCCTCTGCTTCTTCCTCATCCTCTTCGTCTTCGAGTTCCTCAAACTCATCATCGATCTTCTCGACGCCGGGGTTCAGTATTCGGATGTTAAGCTCTTCGGCCTTGGCTAGAATAGATTCCCTCTTTTTTCCACCGACAGTGCCACCAATTCTGGCTACTTGTGTTTCAGGCAGTACTTTTTCGAGGTCATTCGTATTCCAGACCATTACTTCTTCATATCCTGAGGAGTGAAGCCCTCTTACTGCGGCTGGTCCACCATATCCGACTTTTACGGATCTAGGCCATCCCTGTAACTCAGTACGCATTTTGTTATCGATGCCTTTTGGCTTTCTCCACTGGTCCTTGATCCTAACTAAACGCCATGATTCAAATCTCTTGAAGTGGGGTCGTTTCTGACTGATTCTTTTTCTCGCTTTCAGTAACCTATTTTTCTCTGCTTCGTTCATCATCCTCACTCCTTGTAATAGACATAGATGCCATCCAAGAACTTTCTAAGATCCTTGTTACGTATCTTTGTCGATTGCTCTATATTGGCGGCAGTCTGAGCAACGTTTTCTATATCATTACCTGTAACGATAACATCGTCGCCCTCTACTTTGACTTGAACATCTCCATATATCTTGGCGATTCTTGCTTGTCGCTCACCTACGAAGTTGTTTATCACCACTTTATTTTTCTGAACATTAATCGTCATGGGGAAGTGGATGAATACAATTTTCAATTTGTAGGTAAAGCCCTCGGTAACACCCTTCATCATGTTTCTAACATGACTCGCTAAAGTGTTTACAAGAGAAGCCTGTTTCTTCCTTGGGTTTTCGACCCAAATTCGAAATGAATTATCTTGGTAACTTAGGTTCAACTTTGTATGACCAAAGTCCCTAGTTACCGTCCCGTTGGTTCCTGTGACTGCAACCTTATGCCCATCTAGGGTCAGGTTTACTGTTTCAGGTACCTCAACTATGTTTTCTATGATCTCAACAGTCACTTTTTTTCACCTAATATACGTAGGCTAGCACTACGCCGCCTACATTTTCTGCCTTTGCTTGGACATTGTCCATTACGCCCTTTGGGGTTGAGAGGACTACCATTCCTAGGTTTCTGCTTGGTAGGAACCTTTTCTCCCATTTCTCCATCTCGGAGACACGGGTCTTAAAGCGTGGCCTTACGGCTTCACACTCGTTTATCCTACCGAATAGCTGAACCCTGAACTTTCCCTGTCTACCGTCGTCGATGAACTCTATCTCGCCTATGTATCCTTTGGATTGGATAAGGCGGAGTACACGTCCGACTAGACCTGACGCGGGTGTGATTATACACTCGGTCTTCCTTCTCCCTTCATGGGCCATTATCGTGTTTAACGCGTTTGCTAGGGGATCCAATTCTTTCACCTATATTTTTTAAATCCCATCTTTTCCGCTACTTCGCGGAAGCATTGCCTGCATAGGTTTATGCCGTAGCGTCTGACTAGACCGCCTTTTGTGCCGCATCTTACGCATCCTCGGCTTCCCTTGCCGTATTGCCTTTCCTTGGGTGGTATTTGGTTGCTCATTTATTCAAGCCCCATTTTTACGTCATAAGTCTCTGAAACAAATGCCCTAGCCTCTTCTGGGGAGACTTTGTGGCTGCTTCCGACTTTTGACTTTGCTCTTTTTCTTCGGCTAATTCTGTAGCCTGGCCTCTCTACTGTTGCCATTACATCCATGCCGATTATCCCAGTCTTGGGATCGTATCGTGTTCCAGGAATGTCGATGTGTTCTTTGATACCGAAAGCGAAGTTTCCATCTTTATCGAAACTTCTCGGATTCATCTGATGTCTTACAGCTGTGAAGGCTTTTTTCAGGAACGCATTTGCGATCTCGCCGCGTAGAGTAACGGCGCATGCCATGGGTTCTCCTTTTCGTAGTCCCCAAGGTCTTATTGATAGTTTAGCGGGTCTTTGATTTGGCTTCTGCCCGGTTATTTGTTCCAGTATGTCCATTGCGTTACTGAGAGGCTGTCCACTCTGTCCAACACTTATGTTAACTACGACCTTACCGATCTTTAGCTCTTTCATTGGGTTTTCGGACATTATTGTTCCTCCACATCATCGAGTTTTATCATTGGCTCGTTGGAGCCTACGACGAATATGTACTGAGCGAGTGTTCTGATATCATTTCCCTCAGGTGTCCTGATTGTGGCTGTCTTCTTCCAGCCTGGCTCAGGGCCGAGACCTAAGAGTGTTCCTCTAGCGCCTTGGCTTCTTCCACCTGTTACGATGACTTGCTGCATTTCCTTAAAGTCGATATAGTCCTTGATCTCTTTTTCTGGGATCTTTATCTTTAGGACATCATTGACCTTGTACTGGTCTTTCTCAGTGCCTATTACGACGTTTGAGCCGTCATGGAGGTTAAGCTGTGTTTTTCCTCCTTTTTGGCTTGTTTTACCTATGATCCTGTAAAGTTTGAACTGTGCTTCATCAGGAGTTATTGTCTGCAGCTTTAGTTTTCCCCCACGATCGGGGAGTACCCTGAAGTATTCCTTAGTATCGGGAATGTGCAATACATCCATCAATCCGACTGGGAAGGCTTTCTTGTATCTGGGTTTTCCATCAACGAAGAGTTTTCCCTGTGTTAGCAGTTTCTTTGACTCGCTTGCTGTTGTTGCGTAGTTTAGCTGATCTCTCATTATGATTGCAGTAGGGATGCTGTTATCCATGTTATGGGGCCCTGGTTTTGTTCTAATCGTCCATGCACCTGCTTTTCGGTGAATTGGCCAATGAGATGGGCTTTGATGTCTCTTTAGGTGTTTTGTGGGTCCTTTCTTTCCCATTTTTATTCCTCCGCGCTGAAGCTCTTACGCTCCAGTATCTTTTTTCTCCATTGATCGTTTAGGTTGAGTTTTGTTATCATTACGTTCTCTGATTTGATGGGTATCTGAACTGTTGATCCATCTTGTCGTGATCTTGTAACGCCCTCGATGTAGATCTTTTCGTTTTTTGTGTCTACTTTGAGTACTCTTCCCTCTGAGAGTTTTCTATCACCTTTAGTGATGCTTACAGTATCATCCACTACCACGGGCATGCTTCGTGTGCCGTGTTCTCCTCTGAGACTTGGGGATAGTGGTGCTGAGATGAATTTTCTTCTGAGATGACTGGTTGCAGTGTACCTGTGTTTCCTAGATGTAGATGGCTTTGTTACTCCTAACTTCATTTAGACCACCAACCTCGCTAAGTTACCGATCCTCGCCCAACGCTCTACGGCTTCCCTTGCAACTGGACCTTTTATGTCCGAGCCTCTAAGTGTGCCTTCAGGGGTTAGAATTACGGCTGCATTATCCTCAAACTGGATCCTGCTTCCATCCTGCCTTAGGTATGGCCTTCTCTGCCTCACAATAACTGCGTTGAAGAGCTGCCTTCTCATCTCGGGAGTTCCTTCTCTACATGATACTGTTATAAGGTCACCTATACCTGCGCTTGGCAATCTGCGTCTTCTTCCCTTATATCCTATCATTTGTATGATCCTGAGACGTCTTGCGCCTGTGTTATCTGCGCAGTTAATGACGCTCCCAATTGTTAATCCACCGCTTGTCTTGCGTCTGGGTAATATCCTACGCTTAATTCTCTTCGACAAAGCTATGCCTCCTTTATTATTTCAACGACTACGAAGGATTTTGTTTTACTGAGTGGTTTGCACTCTGCGATCCTTACTGTGTCGCCTACTTTGATTGGAATGCATGGTGTGCTGTGAGCTGTAATTCTGCTTCTCATGCGGGCGTATCTTTCATATTTTTTATCGTACCTGGTGTAGCTCAACTGTACTACACATGATTTCTGCATACGAGTGCTAACAACAGTACCCTCTAGGGTTCTGCCTCTCACGGACAATGTGCCGTGGAATGGGCAGTCTTCCTCGCTGCATTCGAGTTCAGGTCTCTTAAGGGTCATCAATTTTCTTTCGTCCCTACCATTTCTTTTTGATTTGTTTTTTTACCCGATCTTCGGGTCTTCCCATTAGGGCTTTGCCCTCTACTTTGACGGTTACGCCGTCGAGGTTGAACTTGAAGATAGCGTCTTTTTTGGCTATCCTGTGGGTTCCCTTGCCTCTGATGACGAGAGTTTTCATAGTCTCGTCGATCACTCTTCCCCTGAGTAGGACGTTCGCCAGGTTACTATCGCTAAGCACCTCGGTTTCCAGTCCTATTATTTCGTTTTGAAGGATGTTAACTGGCTCAGGGGAGACCAGTTGTTCTACTCCTCCTCGTTGATGACCGTCAAGATCCGGGCGATGGTCTTCTTCAGTACGCGTGTACGTCCTGGGTTTTCAATGGCACCGCCTGCCTTGATCATTGTCTTTAGTTTCGTAAGTTCAGTTCTGAGTTCTTGGAGCTTCTTTTCCTTTTCCTCTTTTGGCATTTTTCTGATTTCTTCCATACGCAGAATAGGCATACTTACTCTTCCTCCTCAGTCTCTGGCTTTTTCTCGGCTTCTTCCTGTACCTCTACCTCGGGCAAAGGCTCTGGTTCAGGTTCTGCTTCGACTACCTGTGGCTCAGCTTCTTCCTCTTCTTCAGTTGGGACTAAATCTGCTTCAGGGGTTTCTACTGTTTCTTCTATCTCAGGTTCTGGCTCTTCTACGAGGACCTCCTCAGTAGCTTCGGGTGTCTCAAGCTCCTCTACTGCTTCAGTTTCTTCCTCTAGTTCAAGCTCAGCTTCTTCTTGGAGATCGATTTCAACCATCTCATCCTCAGTGACTACCTCTTCAGTTTCCACTGGTTCAGGTGTCTTTGGTATAATGGGTAGCTGATACTCGATATCTGGTAAATTCTTCAAGCTCACCTTGTCAGGGAATTTGGCATCAGGGCTAACGATGTTTACGGTAACCCCGAGTATACCTCTCTTCATTTTTACGTGAATCGTGGCACTCTTTACATATCTTTGTGCTGGATCACCTGACTTTGGAACGTAACCTTCAACTACTCTTTCGAATCGTGACCTTGCGCTTCTGAGAGGACCCTTTAGGATGATCTCACATCCGAGTGCTCCGCTTTCCATGATGCGGTTCAGGCTCCAGAAGACTGATCTTCTGAAGTGAACTCCACGTTCGAGAGCATTTGCTACTCTTGATGCCATGATCATTGGGTTTAGCTCGGGTACCTCGACCTCGATAACTGTTATCTGGGGGTTAGGTAGTCCTAGTTGAGTCTCTAGTTTCTCGGATGCTTCTTTGATTGCTTTTCCTCGTTTACCGATGACTCTTCCCGGTCTCATGGCGAATAGGTTGATCTGGGCGCCGAGTGGTGTCTTTGTTAGTTGGATTCCACCGTATCCTGCTTGTTCGTATTCCTCTGCAAGGAGCTCATCCACTTGAACGCGCTCAATGCTGTCTCTTATGATTCGCTTGACAACTGACATTAGTATTCCTCGACTGCGACCTCAATGTGGGTCAGGTGATTGAAGTAAGGCGACGCCCTTCCAAAAGCTCTAGGAATAAACTTCCTGATGACTCTGGCACGGTGAGCAGCCATGTGAACTATTTTGAGTTTATCTGCGTATAAGCCCTTAAACTCGGCGTTAGCCTCCACTGAGTCTAGGATTTTCAGTATTTCTCCGGCTGCCTTCTCAGGGAATCGTCCCGCGTCGTGGCCTTGCAGTTGTTTTCTGTGGCCCATTTTTCCACGGTATCGATAGTAAGGTACTGCTTTTTTCTTGTCGATGACGTCGTTTAGGAATGTTTTCGCTTCTTCGAGTTTCATTCCGTTGATGTGATGACAGATTTCTCTTGCTACTTTTGGCTTGATTTTTAGATCCCTGCCGCTGGCTAAGGCGGTCTTATCTGGGTCTAGCCCTTGTACTGAATATTTCCATGATGGCATATACGCACCGTTCGCCTACCTTGAATCACGTCTTACTATAAAAACGTTGTTCATGGTATGTATTCTATGAATAATCTTATTACGTCGTCCTTACTTTGGCATCATAATAATTCCTGACACATTGTTAGCCGCTTATTCTCTATAAAACATGGTATAGCTGATTCTTATTTGAGGATATTATAGTTAAAAAATATTGATAAAAAAGAAGAAATCCGACTACTTGAGTGGGATATACATGCTGCTACGTGATGCACCGATACCTGGACGTCCATGACGTACTTGTGTGATGCTTATAGCGAACTCTCCAGTGTAGTGACCGAGCATTTTCTCGTTAATCCGTATCTCTTTGAACTCTTTTCCTGTGTAGCAGTGAATTATTTTACCAAGCATCTCTGGCATTATCACCAGATCCCTTGCATGGGTTCTGATTGGCTTGCCATCGTTCTTGCGTATTTTTTCAAGTACAATTCTCTGCTCGGCGCTGAGTCCTCGTTTTAGGCTTCTCCTCATCCTTGATGGGAGTAGCCTGATGAATTCATCCATAGACATGGAGTGAAGTTCATCAACGGTTTTTCCTCGATAGTTAAAGTCCTTGGGCATTTTAATCACCTATTTGAAAAAGGGTATTAAACCCTTATTCTCTCCTCCTCTGTCGTTTTCCGCTGTTGCGGGCTGCGATCAAGCCGACTTTCTGGCCTGGTGGCGCGTGTCTGCTGACTGTCGTAGACTTACCTGGCCTCCTGTGACGGCCTCCACCGTGAGGGTGCATGGCCGCAGGCATCTTTACGCCGTGTGCTGTAGGATATTTATGTCCCTTTGCGCGCTTGTTATGGAGTTTTTCACCGGCTGTCATGAATGGTCTTTCTCTTCGACCTCCACCGCTAATGATTCCCAGTGTTGCGCGTGCTTCGTTGCTGATTCTTATTGTTCTTCTGCTTGGCAGTCTTACTGTGGTCTCAGTCAGTGTATGTGCGATTACAGTAGCGTATGCTCCACTTGCTTTGGCTAGCTTGCCTCCGTCGCCTGGACGGAGTTCAACGCTACATACCATTGTTCCCTCAGGGATCTTTCCCAAGGGTAGTACGTTGCCGACTTTTAGTGGCGCGTTTTCGCCGACGTGAATTTCTTGGTTTATTGAGGTTCCTTCGATGGCTGATGTGTAGTAGCCCTCACCTTGTCCGTATTCAACATAGGCTAGGGGTGCTCCTCTTCCTGGTTCATGGACCATGTTTTTGATGAAGCCTTGTAGGCTTGCAGCACGGTCAGTGGGATACTTAGCTGGAGCTACCTTGTTCATCTTCGAGGCTTTGAAAACGTTTCCGCCGCGGCCTCTTCGTTGTACTCTTAGTTTCTTACCCATCTTTCACACCTACAATATTCCTAGACGTATAGCGACATCTGACGCGTCGTATTCGTCCGTTAGTTTTACGAAGGCTTTCTTCTCGCCTTTATGGGTGATTAGTGTGTTTACTGTCTCGGCTTCTACTTCGTAGAGTTCCTTTACTGCAGCTTTAACGTCGTCTTTTGTTGCCCTGCGATCTACTATGAATACGAGTTTGTTCTCGTTTTCTATCATGTTGACGCTGCGCTCTGTCATCATGGGGTACATGATTACTTTGTGTGCTTCCATGATTAATCCATCCATACCTCGTCTAGTTGTTCGATGGCAGACTGTGTCCATATGACCAGTCTTCCTGGATGTGCGCCCGGTGCGAGTAACTCTGCGTTCAAGCCGTAGACGTTTGATACTTCTACGCCTGGTAGGTTTCTCGCTGCAAATCCGATTCCGTTATCCTCTCCCACGACGATGAGTGGCCCTTTTCCTTTCTTGTGTTTGCGGCCTCTCATTTTTCCTAATCCGGCCCTTACTTTTCTTCTGTCTGCGCGTTCTACGTCGCTCCAGAGTTCTAGGCTTTTTAGGAATAGTTTTACGTCTCGGGTTTTATCGAGGGATTCTAATGCATCGCTGACTACGATTGGCAGTTGTTCTACTTTTTGGATCTTATGTCCACGTTTTTCTACGAGTTCCTTTACAGCTGTCGCTGCGATTCCCGACCTTATAGCGAATCTTTTTTCTTTCTTGTTGATCCGCTTAACGATGATTTTTTCACTGAGCGGAGGGAAAGCCTGATGGCCTCCAACGGTGCTGACACCGAAGGCTGCTCTGCTTCCGCCCCTGAGTCTGGGAACTCGGGCCATGCCGTGGCCTGTTCCTCGACCTATAGCGGTTGTCCTCTTTCCTGCCATGGGGTCTCTGCCCTGAGGCTGGAACCTTGTGCTTTGGAGGGCAATCACTGCTCGTCTGATTACATCGTGCCTGACTGGAGTATTGAATACTTCTGGTACTTCCACTTCGCCTGTGTGTTCATTCTGGAGGTTTATTACTGGTACTTTCATTGTTGGTTACCTCCGTTCTGCCACTCTGTGTGCAGATAGGTTATTTGTGGCGCCTCTTCGGGGTAGTCTGCGTCTCTTACGGTTTTACGTAGTTTGATGAGACGTTTGGCTGGTCCGATTATGCTTCCCTTTAGGAGAAGGTATTCTCCTTTTACGAAGCCATAGTTCTTGAATCCACTTTTTGGGTTTATGCGTTCGTTGTCGCTTCCCATTAGCATGATTCTTTTATTGAACTCGGTTCTGTTGTGGAAGCCCATCTGGCCTGCCCTGGGTACTTGTGGGAATACTCCTCTTGGTACCCATCCGCCGATGGAGGCTACTGCT
>Ga0268276_1003122_pt1 | contig 13240 bp, 9 predicted proteins | sample saktaG_4_FD_190145 | JGI IMG/M metagenome (GOLD analysis project Ga0268276, IMG submission 190145) | Saline water microbial communities from Sakinaw Lake, British Columbia, Canada - sak_2010_1_5_45m | ecosystem: Environmental > Aquatic > Non-marine Saline and Alkaline > Saline ...
TACCCCGACCTCAAGGCCACCGAGAACTTCAAGGAGCTCCAGGCCCAACTCGAGGGCACCGAGAACAGGATCACCGTGGAACGGATGCGTTTTAACGAGGCGGCCCAGGCCTTCAACACGAGGAGGATGAGGTTTCCCGCCGTCTTCATCGCCGGCTTTTTCGGCGACAGGTTCAAGGAGAAACCCTACTTCAAGGCCCAGGCGGGGGCCGAAACCGCTCCCAAGGTCAAGTTCTGAAGCGTGCCGGCGGATCGCAGACTGAATCGTGAACCTCATCGGGTTTCGGCGAGCTTTCGTTTTCCTGGCTTTGGCCGGGTGTCTCTCGATTTCACTCGCCCTGGCCCAGGCCAAGATCCCCCGGGCACCCGACCGCTGGGCCACGGACGAAGCGGGCTTCCTCTCCCGGCAGACGGTCGCCGCACTCGACGCCCGCCTCGAGGGTTTCGAACGGCAGACGGGACACCAGGTCCTCGTGTACATCGGCCGGACGCTGGGCACTGAAACCGTCCTCGAGGACTGGGCGGTTAAGACTTTCGAGGCGTGGAAGGTCGGCCGCCGCGGCCTCGACGACGGGCTCGTCCTCTTCATCCTGGCCGAGGACCGGAAGGAGCGGATCGAGGTCGGCTACGGCCTCGAGGACCGAGTTCCCGACGCCCGAGCCTTCCGGGTCATCAACGATATCCTCATCCCGGGTTTCCAGTCGGGCCGTCAGGACGAGGCCGTGAGCAACGCTGTCTCGGCCCTGCTTGGCTATATCGCCGGTGGGGAAGCCCCTGCGGATGAACAGGGGCGGCCCTCCGGCGCCGCGCCCCGCGCCAAATCCATCGTCAACATGATCTTCGTCGGTCTGGCCGTTCTCGTCTTCCTTTTCATCCTCATCACCAATCCCTCGCTGGCCATCTGGCTTTTCATCAGCGTCCTGAGCGGAGGCCGGGGCGGGGGAGGTGGAGGCGGCCGCTTTGGCGGCGGCGGCGGGCGTTCGGGAGGCGGCGGCGCCTCGGGATCGTGGTAGGGGAGGATGACGATGACCGTGCACAGCCGGCGCAAGCTCATGAAGGCGATCGACGTCGAGCGGGTCAAAGCGGCCATCACGTCGGCCGAACGTTCGGCCTCGGGCGAAGTCCGGGTGTCCGTCGCCCCGTTTTTCTGGGGGCGTGTGCGCCGCGTCGCCGAGAAGGCCTTCGTCCGGCTGGGGATGACCGCGACGAAGGACCGCAACGGCATCCTCTTCTTCATCGTCCCGGCCCGGAAGAAGTTCGCCGTCCTCGGGGACGCGGGCATACACACCAAGGTCAGCCAGGAGTTTTGGGAATCCCTGGCCGGCCTCATGTCCGGGCATTTTCGGAAGGGCGAGTTCACCGAAGGCCTGGTCGCGGCGATCGAGGAGGCCGGACGCCAGCTCGCCGCTCATTTTCCGTGCGACCCTTCGACCGACGTCAACGAGCTTCCCGACGACATCGATTTCGGTTTAAAATAGCCACCATCAAGGAGAGGAAATGAAAAAAATGGCATTGATGTTCGCATTGCTGTCCGTTGCCCTGGCCTTCGCCGCCTGTCAGAAGGGTGCGGCCAAGCTTACCTACCCGGCGACGAAAAAGGTCGACCAGGTCGACGATTACTTCGGGACTAAAGTCGCCGACCCCTACCGCTGGCTCGAGGACGACAACGCCGAGGAGGTCAAACACTGGGTCCAGGCCCAGAACGCCGTGACCTTCCGCTACCTCAATAAGATCCCTTTCCGGCCCAAGATCAAGGTGCGGTTGACCGAGATCTTCAACTACCCGCGTTACTCTTCGCCGTTCCGGGCCGGGGAATATTATTTCTTTTATAAGAACGACGGCCTGCAGAACCAATCCATCTGCTACATCCAGAAAGGGCTCGACGGGACGCCCGAGGTCTTCCTCGATCCCAACCTTCTCTCGACCGACGGCACGGTCCGGGCCTCCCTCATCGGCGCCTCCAACGACGACCGCTATGTCGCGGTCTCGCGCGGCGAGGCCGGCTCCGACTGGTCCGAGATCCGGGTCATGGAAGTCGCTACCAAACAGGAGCTTCCCGACCGCGTCCAGTGGGTCAAGTTCTCCGGGGCGGCCTGGAAGGGCGACGGCTTTTTCTACAGCGGCTATGACAAGCCCGCGCCCGGAGAGGAGCTCAAGGGCAAGAACGAGTACCAGAAGGTCTTTTATCACAAGCTGGGCGACACCCAGGACAAGGACGTTCTGGTCTGGGAGGACAAGGAGCATCCCCTCCGCTATGTCGGCGCCGGGACGACCGAGGACGAAAAAGTCCTGTTCCTCGTCGTGTCCGAGGGGACGAGCGGCTCCGAGCTCTACTACAAGGACCTGACCAAGAAGGACGCGGCGTTCAGCCTCCTGGTCAAGGGCTTCGCCTACGACAGCTCGCCGATCGAGGTCGTGGACGGCAAGGTCCTCGTCCTCACGAACGAGGACGCCCCGAACTTCCGGATCGTGCTCGTCGATCCCAAGAATCCGGCCAAGGAGACCTGGCAGACGGTCATCGCCGAGAAGCCCGAGGTCCTGAGCGGGGCGGGGGCGGCCGGCGGATATCTGTTCACGAACTACCTCAAAGACGCCAACTCCAAGATCTTCCAGCACAAGCTCGACGGGTCGCTCATCCGCGAGATCGAGCTTCCGGCCCTGGGCTCGGCCGGCGGCTTCGGCGGGAAGCGCGACGAGAAGACGCTTTTCTACACATTCACTTCATTCACTTATCCGCCGACGATCTACAAGTTCGACCCGGCCACGGGCACCTCCCAGGTCTTCCGCACGAGCGAGGTCAAGTTCAACCCGGCCGACTACGAGACCAAACAGGTCTTCTTCGCCAGCAAGGACGGGACGAAGGTGCCCATGTTTATCGTCCATAAGAAGGGACTCGTTCTTGACGGCAAGAACCCGACCTTCCTCACGGCCTACGGCGGCTTCAACATCAGCGTGACGCCCGGCTTCAGCGCCGCGAACATCGTCCTCCTCGAGAACGGCGGCGTCTTCGCCGAAGCCAATCTGCGGGGCGGCGGCGAATACGGCGAATCCTGGCACAAGGCCGGCATGCTCGAGAAGAAACAGAACGTCTTCGACGACTTTATCGCCGCCGCGGAGTACCTGGCCCAGGAAAAATACACATCCAAGGACCGGCTAGCCATCGCCGGCGGTTCGAACGGCGGCCTGCTCATCGGCGCGGTGATGACCCAGCGGCCGGAGCTCTTCGGCGTCGCCTTCCCCGCGGTCGGGGTCATGGACATGCTCCGCTACCACAAGTTCACGGTCGGCTGGGGCTGGGCGGTCGAGTACGGCTCGAGCGACAACGCCAAGGACTTCGCGTATCTTTACGCCTACTCGCCCCTCCACAACTTCAAGGACGGCGTCTGCTACCCGGCGACCATGGTGACGACGGCCGACCACGACGACCGCGTCGTTCCCGCCCACTCGTTCAAATTCGCGGCGACGCTCCAGGAGAAGCAGGCCTGCGCCAACCCCGTCCTCATCCGCATCGAGACGCGCTCCGGCCACGGCTCGAGCAACCTGAGCAAAGCCATCGAGGACCTGACGGACCAGTGGTCCTTCATGTTCTTCAACATGGGGGTCAAGCCGATCTATAAATAAGCGGCGCGCATTAGAGGTTGGGGGACATGTACTCTTTGTACGTGTCCCCCTTCTTGCTTTCTAAAACGGGGACACGTACCGAGGCGGTACATGTCCCCCCTTTTCTATTGCCCGGACTTACTTACCCGCCAGCGCCTTCGCCAGGGCCGCGCGGTATTTGTCCATGAGCTCCTTGTTCAGGTCGTTCGGCGGCGTCGCGTCCGCGGGCAGGAAGGGCTTATAGGGGTGGATCTTGGAATACTCTTCGAATTCCTTCCGCAGCTTGCCAAGCTCCGCGGGCTTCGTCAGGAGATCGACGGCCGAAGCGGCGATGGCCTTGGCCCCGGCGTTGAGGCCCTTCCAGGCGGTCGAGCCGTAGAAGCAGGCAACGTTCGACCAGTGGTGGCCGATCACCCCCGGGGCGGCGCCCGGAAAGGTGATGGTCGCCGTGGGCGCGATCAGAGTCACGTCGCCGACATCGGAGGAGCCGCCTCCGACGAACATGGCGCTCGGGGCTTCGAGCTTGTCCACCGCGGACGGCATCCCTTTTTGCTCCGCGCCGAGTTCTTTCTGCAGGGCCTTGGCGAAGGCCTGCTCCTCTTCACTCCACGAGGGCATCCCGACGAGCTCGATATTCTTCTGGAAGAGCTCGGCCGCGGCCTTGTTGGCGTGCCGCTGGTGGATGGCGCCGACGACGCGCATCGAGGCGAGTTCGACCCCGGCGGCCAGGGCGCCGGCCTTGGCGCAGTTGACGACACGCCGGTACATGTCCTCGAGACCTTCGTCCGTGCTCCGGACATAGTACCAGACGCTGGCCTTGTCGGGGACGACGTTGGGCGCTTCGCCGCCCTCGAGGATGACGTAGTGCATGCGCTGGGAGATGGGCAGGTGCTCCCGCAAGAAGTTCGTGGCCACGTCCATGATCTCGACGGCGTCGAGGGCGCTCCGCCCGACCCATGGCGCGCCGGCCGAGTGGGCCGTCTTCCCCTTGAAGGTGAAGATCGTCGAGAAGAGGGCGTTGCCGCCGACGCCGTAGTCGGTGCCGAAGCCGCTCGAGCTGTGGTTGTCGATGACGGCGTCCACGCCCTCGAAAAGGCCGGCCCGGATCATGTGGGGCCGGCTGGCCACGATCTCCTCGGCCGGCGAGCCGAAGACCTTGATCGTGCCCTTGATGCCATAAGTGACCATGGCCTCCTTGACGGCGATGGCTGCCGCCGCGGCGGCCGTGCACATGGCGTTGTGGCCGCAACCGTGGCCGGGCGCGCCCTCGACGACCGGATCCTTTTTCGGAACGCGTCCCTTCTGGGAGAGCATAGGCAGGGCGTCGAACTCGCCGAGGAGCCCGATGACGGGTTTCCCCGAGCCGTAGCTGGCCACGAAGCAGGTTGGCATGCCGGCCAGGCCGCGTTCGACCGTGAACCCGGCGGCCTCGAGCGTGTCGGCCAGAAGCTTCGACGACTCGAACTCCTGGAGGCCGAGCTCGGCGAATCCCCATATAGCGTCGGAGATCTTCCCGAACTTCTCGACCGTTTCGGGCTTGCCGAGCCAGTCGAGGACGATCTGCTTTTCCTTGGCGATCTTCGTCTTGGCCGCCGCCCCGACCGCCGGGCTTGAAGCGAGGCCCAGGACGAGCCCGCAGACGAGCGCCGAAAGCAGGAGTCGATGGCGAATAAGGCGATGGCTTGTATTTTTCATGGGCCTCCTTTGGAAAACTGATATACACCAAGATGAAGAGGGGGTCAAATCCCGCGAATTTTGACATCCCAAGGGAAAAAGCTTATCTTAAGAATCAATCGAAAGATCAATCCGAGGAGGTTCGTATGAAGAATATCGCGACATCGATCCTGTTGTCATTGATGATGATCGCCTTCCTGGGGGCATGTAAAGGGAAGGCCGTCGAGGAGGCCACACCCGTTGTCCCCGCCGAGATCGTCAGCCTCGAAACCCTGAAACCCGTTCTCGGCGAGGCCAGGGATGATGTGTCCGGGGTCCTGGATGTCACCCAGAACGAGGGAGAGGTTGTTCTCGAGTACCGCTACTACGACGCCGACCTGCAGAATATCGATAATGATATGGTGCCGGAATTAGCTCCCAAGATCCAGACCCTCTATAAAGATTTTAAAACCCTCGACCGGGTGGTCTTCCGGATCTCCATAAACAGCGAGACTCCCGGCGAGTGGAAACTGTATTCGAGCTTCGCCCTGACCCGGAAGATCGTTGGCGAGATCCAGTGGAGCGGCATCCTGGCCGAGGACTTTCTGCGGGCCGCCCTGGAGCATCAGCGGTATTAGCCTATCCCGTTCAAGCCGCTGCCGCCTGGCGTAGAAGTTGCATGGGGCCGGCTTCCCCGGCCGGGGAGTGCCGCTAGCCGAAGACCAAGATGAAAAGCGAGACGACCATGGTACGCGTTCGATTTGCCCCCAGCCCGACGGGCTTCCTCCACATCGGGAGCGCCCGGACGGCCATCTTCAATTGGCTCTTCGCCCGCCATTCCGGGGGAAAGTTCCTGCTCCGCGTCGAAGACACCGACCTGAAAAGGTCCGAACCGCGATTCCTCGACGAGATCCTCGAGGACCTCAAGTGGCTGGGTCTCGACTGGGACGAGGAACCCATCTTCCAGAGCCGGCGGTTCGAAGTCTACCGCGCCAAGGCCGCCGAACTCGTGGCCGCGGGCAAGGCCTACAAGGACGGCGACGCCGTCCTCTTCAAGGTCGAGCCGGGCCGCACGATCGCCTACGAGGACCTCATCCACGGCCGTATCGCCGTCGAGTCGGAGACGATCAAGGACCAGGTCATGATCAAGTCGGACGGCTCGCCGACCTACAACTTCTCCTGCATTGTCGACGACGCCCACCTCGGCATCACCCACATCCTCCGGGGCGACGACCACATCAGCAACACGCCGAAACAAATCATCTTCTACGAAGCCTTCGGCCTGGAACCGCCGCGGTTCGGCCACATGCCGCTCATCCTGGGGACCGACGGGGCCAAGCTCTCCAAGCGCCACGGCGGCGTCTCCGTCGAGGAGTACAAGCGCGAGGGCTTCCTGCCCGAGGCCCTGGCCAATTACCTCGTCCTCCTCGGCTGGATGCCCAAGGACGGGCGCGAGGTCATGCCCCCCGCCGAAGCCGTCCGGCTGTTCGAGATCTCGGAGATGAACGACGTCCAGGCCAAGTTCGACATCCAGAAGCTCCGCTGGCTCAACGCCGAATACATCATGAAGGCCGAGAATGCGCGCCTTCTGCCCCTCATCAAGAGCCGGATCGAGGCGGCCGGGATCGATCTGGCCGGGGTTCCGGACGACTACCTGTCGAGGGTTCTCGACCTCTACAAGGTCCGGACCAAGACCCTCAGCGAATTCCCAGCCATGACCGATTGCTTCTTCCGCGAGGATTTCGCCTACGAGGAGGAAGGGAAAAAGCACCTCGAGAAGCCGGAAAGCCGCGAATACCTGGCCCTCCTGGCCGACCGCCTGGCCGGGACCGGCGATTTCACCCACGACGCCATCGAGGCCGTTTTCCGCGAGTTCGCCGAGCAGAAGGGCCTCAAGACCGGTCAGGTCATCCACCCCGCCCGCATGGCCGTCAGCGGCAAGACCAAAGGCGCCGGCCTGTTCGAGATGATGGAAGTCCTCGGCCGCGAGCGCGTCGTCGCCCGTATGAGGAGAGCCGCCAATGGATGAGACAACCAAGCCCAAGTCCAATTTCGTCCGCGATATCATCAACGAGCACTTGCGGAACGGCCGGTTCACGAAGGTCCATACGCGCTTTCCGCCCGAGCCCAACGGTTACCTCCACATCGGCCACGCCAAGTCGATCCATCTCAACTTCGGACTGGCCCGCGACTATCAAGGGCTCTGCAACCTGCGCATGGACGACACCAACCCCGAGACCGAGGACATGGAATACGCCAACGCCATCAAGGAGGACGTCCGCTGGCTCGGCTTCGACTGGGAGGATCGTGATTATTACGCCTCCGACTACTACGCCAAGCTCTACGAGTGGGCCGTCGTCCTTATCAAGAAGGGCGTGGCCTACGTCTGCGACCAAAGCGTCGACCAGGTCCGCGAATACCGGGGCACGGTCACCAAAGCGGGCAAGGACAGCCCCTTCCGGAACCGCTCCGTCGAGGAGAACCTCGATCTCTTCGCGAGGATGCGGGCGGGGGAGTTCCCCGACGGCTCGAAGACCCTGCGGGCCAAGATCGACATGGCCAATCCGAACATGCTCCTGCGCGACCCGCTGATGTACCGCATCCGCCGCGAGCACCACTACCGGACGGGCGACGAGTGGTGCATCTATCCGACCTACGACTGGGCTCACGGCCAAAGCGATTCGATCGAGGGTGTCACCCATTCCATCTGCACCCTCGAGTTCGAAGTCCACCGGCCGCTTTATGATTGGTACCTCGACCAGCTCGGCGTCCACCACCCCCAGCAGATCGAATTCGCCCGGCTCAACCTGAGCCACACGGTGCTCAGCAAGCGGCGGCTCCTTGAGCTCGTCGAGAGCGGGCTCGTCAGCGGCTGGGACGACCCGCGGATGCCGACGATCTCGGGCTTCCGGCGTCGCGGCTTCACGCCCGAGTCTATCGCCAATTTCGCCGACATCATCGGCGTGGCCAAGGACAACAGCATCGTCGACATGCCGCTTCTCGAGATGTGCGTCCGCGAGAACCTGAACAGATCGGCGCCCCGGGTCATGGCCGTCCTGCGGCCGCTCAAGGTCGTCATCATCAACTACCCCGAGGGCAAGGTCGAGGAATTCGACGCCGTCAACAATCCCGAGGACGCGTCGGCCGGGGTGCGGAAGATCCCGTTCTCGCGCGAGCTTTGGATCGAGCGTGACGACTTCATCGAGGATCCGCCTTCCAAGTTCTACCGGCTTTCTCAGGGACGCGAGGTCCGTCTGCGTTACGCCTACTTCATCAGGTGCGAAGAGGTCGTCAAGGACGCGGCCGGGAACGTGGTCGAATTGCGCTGTACCTACGACCCGGGGACGAGGGGAGGGGACTCGCCCCCGGACGGGCGCAAGGTCAAAGCGACGCTCCACTGGGTGTCGGTCGGGCAGGCGATCGACGCCGAGGTCCGCCTCTACGACACTCTGTTCACGGTGCGGGACCCGGGCAACGTCCCCGAAGGCGTCGATTGGAAGGCGACCCTCAATCCCAGATCGCTCGAGGTCCTCAAGGACGCGAAACTCGAGCCCGGTCTGGCGAGCGCCGTGCCGGAGAGCCGTTGGCAGTTCGAGCGGCTGGGCTACTTCTGCGCCGACCGGCGCGATTCCAAGCCCGGCGCCCTCGTCTTCAACCGGACGGTGACGCTGCGCGACGAGTGGGCCCGGCTCCTCAGCTCGGGCCGGGAGAACAAGTAGCCGCTCCCCGCGCGACTTCTATTTTTTCAGATATTTCTCGAACCAGCCGACGACGCGGTTGAGGACGTCGATCCGGTGTTTCTCTTCCCTGATGCCGTGTCCCTCCCGCGGGTAAACCACGAGCTCCGTCTCGATGCCGTAGCGCCGGAGTCCCCGGTGGAACTGCACGCACTGCTCGACCGGATCGGTCGTGTCGTTCTCCCCGCAGAGCAGGAGGGTCGGGGTCTTGACCTTCTTGACAAATGTCACGGGCGAGCGCTCTGTGAAGAGCGGCAGGTTCTCATACGGATTTCCCATGAACCAGGTGTCGTAGGCGTTGATACCGGCATTCTCGGCGCCGTATTCCAAGGCCAGGTCGGTCATGGGCGCCCCTGAGACCGAGGCCTTGAAACGTATGGTCTGGGTCACAGCCCAGGCGGCCATGTAGCCGCCGTAGGACCAGCCGCCGATCCCGACACGGTCGGGGTCGGCGATCCCCTTTTTGATCAGCCAATCCGCGGCGGCCATGACGTCCTTGAAATCGCCGCCGCCCCAATCGCGGCGGTTCAGGACCATGAAATCGTGTCCGTAGCCCATCGACCCGCGGATGTTCGGGGCCAGGACGACGAAGCCGCGCGCGGCCAGGAGCTGTCCCCAGGCGTCGAAACGGTCCGTCCAGGCGCCGGTCGGGCCGCCGTGGACAAGGATGACCGCGGCAGGTTTGCCTGCGGACGGGGGGCCTTCGGGCCTGATGAGGGCGGCCTCGATCTCCTTTTTATCGAAACTCGGGTAACGGATGAATTCAGGTTTGAGCAGTTTGACCTCGTCCCAACCCTTGTTGAAATGGCTCGCTTTCTCGGCGTGTCCGGCCGTGGCGGCGACCCAGAGTTCGGGGGCTTCGGTCGCGGATTCGCCGACGAATACCAATCCGTTTTTCCCCTTGGCGTACGAGCCGACCAGGGGCGTCGGCGTCCACTCGGATCTTTCGGCCTTCCCGTCGACGGTCACCGTGAAAAATGCTCTTCCGAATCCCACGGACGCGGCCGAAAAGAGTTTCCCCGCATCCTCCCAGTCATAGGATCCGATGGGCCGGTCGATCGAACGGGAGGTCAGGTTTCGGGCCTCGCCGCCGGCGAGCGGCTGGGCGAAGAGGTCGTGGGCTTGCGGTCCGTCGACTCGCGATCCCACATAGGCCAAGGTCCTTCCGTCGGGAGAGACCTGGAGATCGCCGAAGGGCCCGGCCGGAGCCGCGAATAAAGTCATCTTGCCGTCGGCCGCGCCGACCCGATAGATCTTTTCCGTAAAGAGCTCTTCCTGGGGATCGTCGGTGGCCGTCATCATGAGCGAATCCCCGTCGGGGGTCCAGACGTATTCCGAGATCCGCCACGCGCCCTGGATAAGCGTCTTGATGGCTTTCGACTCGACGTCGATGACCTGGAAGAGTGTGCGGCCCTCGGGCTGGCCGACGATACGGGCGTCATCCTTGTCCTTGTCCTTTTTCTCTTCCTCTTCGGTCTTCGGGGCCGTCGTTTCGAAGGCGAGCCTTTTCCCGTCCGGGGCCCAATCGAACGAGCTGATCCCGGTCTTGCTCTCGGTGAGCGGCCGGGCCTCTCCTCCGTCAGGCGAGATGAGATAGATCTGGCTCGGGCCCTCGCGGTTCGAGAGGAAGGCCAACATCCGGCCGTCGGGTGACCAGCGGGGCTTCGTGTCGGACTTGGCCGAGGCGGTGAACTGTTTGAGGGAGCGCGTCGGGAAATCGTAGACCCATATGTTGCGGCGCTGACCGGCCGGTTTGGCCGGCTCCGAAACGACCATGGCGATGCGGTTCCCGTCCGGCGAAAGCCGGAGGTCGCCGATCGACCAGCGATCGAGGGTCATTTCGGGAGTGAGGGGCTTCGGCGTCGCGGCGTGAGTTTGTTGTCCGATCCGCGCGACATCCGGGCCGCGCCCCGCCGCGGCGGTCGGAAGAAGGACGAAGAGCGCGAGAAGCGCCGCGGCGAGCAGGGCCGACCTCCAAGTGAGCCTGGGATTTGTTCCGTATCGGGTCGTCGCCATGTCCACCTCCTCTTGGCTGGAAACCAACCCTAGGTATCCCACGATTTCCGTTCGATTTCAAGCCGCTTCCGGCCGGGGCCGCCCGAGGACATTTTTTTCTTGGACCTCCAGGGGAAAACCGCTATAATGGAAGCAGCTTTCGGAGCGAAAGTCTTATCCCCCTGACGGGTTGAATGATCTCTCCCCCAGGCCTCAAAGCGGCCGAGAAAGAAGACCGTGAGCATGAGCGACAAACCTCGAGAAACTCCCAGGGCTAACGCCAAGCCGGCCAGCGCCGGAGACGTCCAGCACGGGCCGAGCCTTCTCACGGAAGGGGACATCTACCTCTTCAAAGAGGGGAGCCATTTCAAGCTTTTTGAAAAGTTGGGTGCCCATCCCGTCGCGCTCGAGGGCCGGGACGGCACCCAATTCTCCGTCTGGGCGCCCAACGCCGAGCGCGTTTCCGTCATCGGCGACTTCAACGGCTGGGAGGACGTGCGCCATCCTCTCAAGGCCCGCTGGGACGACTCCGGCATATGGGAAGGGTTCATCCCCGGTATCGGCAAGGGCTGTCTTTATAAATACTCCATCGCCTCGAAGATCGACGGCTCCAGAAGCGAAAAAGCCGACCCCTACGGTTTCTATTCCGAGGCCCCGCCCCGGTCCGCCTCCATAGTCTGGGACCTGGACTATCGCTGGTGTGACGGGGACTGGATGGCCGAGAGGAAAAAACTCAACGGCCTGAACGGCCCTATTTCCATCTATGAAGTCCACCTCGGATCGTGGCGGCGGGTTCCGGAGGAGAACAACCGTTCCCTCACGTACCGGGAAATGGCCCCGCTGCTTGCCGAATACGTCAGGGAGATGGGCTTCACCCACGTCGAGATCCTGCCGATCATGGAACACCCATTCTACGGGTCGTGGGGGTATCAGACCATCGGCTACTTCGCCCCGACGAGCCGTTACGGAACGCCCCAGGACTTCATGTACCTCATGGACATGCTCCATCACTACAACATCGGCGTCATCTTGGACTGGGTACCTTCGCATTTCGCCGTCGACGGGCACGGCCTGGGGCGGTTCGACGGCAGTCACCTCTACGAGCACCAGGATGCGCGCAAGGGTTTCCACCCGGACTGGAAGAGCGCCATCTTCAACTACGGGCGGAACGAGGTCCGCGCGTTCCTCGTCAGCAGCGCCCTGTTCTGGCTCGAGCGCTACCACGCCGACGGCCTCCGCATCGATGCCGTGGCCTCCATGCTCTATCTCGACTATTCCCGTAAGGCCGGGGAGTGGATCCCCAACGAATACGGCGGCCGGGAGAACCTCGAGGCCCTGAACTTCATCAAGCGCCTCAACGAAGCCGCCTACGGCGCCTTCCCCGACATCCAGACGAGCGCCGAGGAATCGACGGCCTGGCCCATGGTGACCCGCCCGGTTTATCTCGGGGGGCTGGGCTTCGGCCTGAAATGGAAGATGGGCTGGATGCACGACATGCTCGCCTATTTCAGCAAAGACCCCATTTTCCGCAAGTTCAGCCACAACGACCTGACCTTCAGCATGTGGTATGCCTACACGGAGAATTTCGTCCTGCCTCTGTCGCACGACGAGGTCGTCCACGGCAAGGGCTCGCTCGTGGGCAAGATGCCCGGCCTCGAGATGGAGAAGTACGCCAACCTCAAGGCCTTGTACGGCTACATGTATACCCATCCCGGCAAGAAGCTCCTCTTCATGGGCGGGGAGTTCGCCCAGTGGAAGGAGTGGACGCACGAGGAAAGCCTGGAATGGCACGCCCTCGAGCACGAATCGCACAGGAACGTCCAGCGCTGGGTCAAAGACCTGAACGACCTCTACCGCCGCGAGCCGGCCCTCCACGAGCTCGATTTCGATCCGGCCGGATTCGAATGGGTCGACTTCAACGACGTCGATCACAGCATCGTAAGCTACCTGCGGAAGGGGAGCTCGACGCCGGAGACCGTGCTGGTCGTCTGCAATTTTACACCCATCGCCTACCCGGAGTACCGCGTCGGCGTTCCCGCCGGAGGCCTCTGGAAAGAGCTCCTCAACAGCGACGCGAAAGAGTACGGCGGCCACGGTCTGGGGAACCTCGGCTCGGTCCGGGCGGTCGCCCAGCCGCTCCACGGCCGGAGCCATTCTCTCCGCTTGACCCTCCCGCCTCTGGGAGTTCTCGTCTTCAAGAGGGAGATATGAGCCGCTTCATCTGCATTCACGGTCATTTCTACCAGCCGCCCCGCG
>Ga0268276_1003123_pt1 | contig 13240 bp, 10 predicted proteins | sample saktaG_4_FD_190145 | JGI IMG/M metagenome (GOLD analysis project Ga0268276, IMG submission 190145) | Saline water microbial communities from Sakinaw Lake, British Columbia, Canada - sak_2010_1_5_45m | ecosystem: Environmental > Aquatic > Non-marine Saline and Alkaline > Saline ...
ATTATGGTTGGGCCGCTTTCCCCGAGAGCGAAGGACATACTTCTCATATCGCTTGCATCCAAAACCCTCACGCGGTACTTATCCAAAAACCTTGTTCTATTTATAACTTCAATAAGCTCGAGGGCCGCCTTAAGATTGGCAGATTCACATTTTTTTCTGAACCTCCCGGCGTATTTGGGATTCACGCCCTTTATTACAGGAAGATCCCCCAGGTTCGAAAGGTCTCTATTAACGAGTATTACCCCATCCCGGTCTACCGGGAAATTGCGCCCGTTACTCAGCATAGCTACGGGCCTGCGGAAATTAAGTTCTATAGTTAACGTGTCGGGCAGTATCCGCTTAACCGCTATCTCTTTGGCGTCCGGGTATTTAGGCTCAAGGCCGCTTGCTATCGCCTTGAGGTCTATCTTGAATATATTTTCACCTTTATAACCCGCCAATATCTCGTTCCTCGCGGATAACAGGCTTCTCTCCGCGGCGCCGCTGGTTTCTACGGATCTAAGCTTGAAGTAGTCTGACCGAGCCAGGAATGCAGTAACAAGTAGCCATGACGATACTATAAATATCGTTGAGATAACAGCTCCTACCCAGTGCATCTTCTGCACTTTGGGCATCCGCATCTTTTTAAACTTCTTCTGCTTTGCCATTCTTCACCCCTTGCTCGCTGTTACGGCGTCTTCAAGGATTCTAACACAAAGGGAGCCAAAACGCAAACCCGTAGCTAAGGCCGCTTTCGGCAGTAAACTGCGTTCTGTCATACCGGGTATGGTATTGACCTCGAGCACAAATATATCACCTGATGGAGCCATCATCATATCGACCCGGGAAAACGACCTGCAACCCAACGTTTTGTGCGCCCGCATGCCAAGCCTTCGGGCTTCTCCTGAAAGATCTTCCGGTATAGGCGCCGGCACAAGATATTTGGTATCTAAGTCTTCATATTTGGCGTAATAGTCGTAAACTTTATCCTTGGAGACTATTTCAATAACGGGCAGCGCTTCGTCGCCGAGTATGCCCACGGTAAGCTCTCTGCCGTTTATATATTCCTCCAGAATGACCTTATCTCCGTATTTAAACGCTCTATCTATAGCTTCCTGCAACAGACTCTCCTCTCTTACTACCGACAAACCGATACTGGAGCCTTCCAGATGGGGTTTTACCACGATCGGCATCCCAATCTTATTGAAGTCGTACGGGACGGAAAGCCCCTTGATCAACACTATGTGTCTCGGCACCGGAATAAGGTTCCTGGTGAAGAGGTCTTTCGATGCGGCCTTATCAAGCGCGGCAGCAGATGCCTCAACCCCGGAACCGGTATAAGGAATGCCTGCATCTTCAAGAATTCTCTGAACCGTCCCATCCTCTCCGAACCTCCCGTGGAGCGCTATGAAGGCCACGTCTATGCGGCCATTCTTTACGATCTCGCTGATATCATTCTTCACATCGAGGAATAGAGAATCGAGCCCTTCCTTAATCAGCGCGTCATGGACGGCCCTTCCTGACCGCAGGCTTATCTCTCTTTCGCTGGACGGCCCGCCGGCCAAGACCCCGATTCTCCCAAATTTGCTATTCATTGTAACTTCCTTGAAGATCAACTATGGACTATATGATCTTTATCTCCAGCTCAAGCGCGATATTATAGTTATCCATCACCTTTTTCCTTATCATATCTACGAGCTTCAGTACGTCTTTACAGCTGGCGCGATCTCTGTTAATTATAAAATTGGCGTGTCTCTCCGAGACCTGTGCTCCGCCTATTACGCGCCCCTTCAATCCCAGCATATCGATCATCTGCCCTGTGGTAAATTGGGAATCCTGCGGGTTCTTAAAGACGCAGCCGGCGCTCGGCATATCGAGGACCTGCTTGCCTCTCTTCATCTTCAGAAACTTCGAGCACCTCGATTTAAGGGCCGCGCTCTTCTCCTTGCTCAACTCAAGCCTCGCTTCAAGTATTATATAGGCCAAAAGGTTTGAGGACCTGTAACCGAAAGAGAGGGCATCTTTCCTGAGAGTCTTGACATATCCACGCCTGTCCATCACCTTCAGGCTCGTAACATAATCGCCTATATTTTTATATAAGGGGCTGGACCAGCCGCCGGCATTCATGCATACGGCGCCCCCGACGGTTCCGGGTATCCCTATGAGCGATTCCAGGCCGCTCAATCCCCGATCACAGCATAACCTGACCAATGCCGGAACGCTATACCCAGCCCCTATCTTTATCGCGGTGCCGCTGATCCTGATATCCCTGAAAGCGCTCGCACCCAAATTTATCACTATACCCTTAAAACCTTCATCTCTTACCAGCACATTCGTCCCGCCGCCCATTATAAATATTGGTATACGCTTCTCGGCGGCAAAGATCACCAGCCTCTTCAGTTCTTTTACATCCCGGGGCTGGGCCCAAACAGCCGCGGGCCCACCGATCCTTAAGGACGTATGGCGCCCCAGCTTCTCGCCCAAAGCTATATTACCTTTTATTAAGCCTCTCGGAAAGTTCATCGCTTACCTCTTTTATGTCACCCGCTCCCAGCACTACTATTATATCGCCGCGTCTCTTGGTATCCATTATATGCCGGGTGATCTTTTCTTTGCTCATCATCTCAACATCGTTTAGGCCGTGCAGTCTTACCCTGTCATAAATATTTTTTACGGAAACGCCCTCTATAGGATCCTCGCTGGCGCCGTATATGTCAGTGAGTATCAATTTATCGGCACCTTTGAAACATCTGCCAAACTCTTCCGCTAGGAACTTCGTCCTTGTATAGCGATGCGGCTGGAATACCACTACCAACCTTCTATCCTTCCAGTTTCTGCAGGCGTCCAAAACCGCGCGTATTTCGGTGGGATGGTGGGCGTAATCGTCTATCAGCATAACGCCTTCAACATTCGCTCTCATGTGAAATCGTCTTTTAGTCCCGGTAAAATCCTGTATAGAGCGGCATATCTCCTCGAATGAAAGGCCGAGTTTGAATCCGACGAGTATAGCGGCAAGGCTGTTTGAGATATTATGTTTGCCCGGGATGCGCAAAGATACCCTGCCAATGATCTCATTTTTGTAGACGCAAACATAGGAGGTATAAAATTCATTCATCATTATTTCGTGCGGATATATGTCGGCTCCTTTCGATAATCCGAAGCTCTCTCTATTTCCTTTGAAATTCTTCAGAACTTTTTCTATATTCCCGTCTTCGGCGTTATAGAAAAGGCACCCTCCCTTTTTTGTGTTATTGGCGAAAGCGGTATAGGAATCTATGGCATCCTCAAGCGTTGTATAATAGTCTATATGCTCCATCTCCACGTTCGTTATCACGGAGTAGAACGGTTTTAAGTACAGGAACGACCCGTCGCTCTCATCCGCTTCCGCGACAACATATTCGCTTTTACCGTATTTTGAGTTCCCTTTAAAGAGTTCCACCTCCCCGCCTATGATCGCACTCGGGTCTAGGCCGCAGTTCTCAAGCATCACCGATATCAGTGAGCTTGTAGTTGTCTTACCATGAGTCCCCGTAACGGCTATTCCCTTCTTGCCATTCAATAATTCCGCAAGCGCCTGAGCTCTCTTCACGATGAGAAGGTTCCTTCTATGCGCCTCCAGAATCTCGGGGTTGGAATCATTTATCGATGAGGAGTATACTACAACCTCCGTATCAGCCGGTATATTATCATTATCGTGCCCTAAACGGATCCCGGCCCCCTCGGCAACCAACTTATCGGTCAGATTGTTCGATCCCAGATCCGAACCCGATACTTTATACCCCATCCTCAGGAGCACAAGCGCTATGCCGCTCATACCTATTCCGCCTATGCCTATGAAGTGAATATTATTCTTCTCTAATATCATTCTTATCTCTTCCTTATATTTAATACCGCCAGAGCTAGGCTGCGTGACGAATCCGGCACACTAATACGCCTGGCGGACTCTCCCATGTCGGACAACTTATTCCTGTCCTTTAAGAGCCCCTCTATTCTATCCCTCATGATGTCGGGAGAGAGCTCTTTTTCATCAATTTCTAAAGCCGCGCCTTTGGCGCAGAATATACGCGCGTTCTCATATTGGTGGCCCATAGCAAACGGGTACGGGATCAGTATCATGGGCCTGCCGAAATAGGCTATCTCGAATATCGCGGACGCTCCGCTTCTCGTCACAACAAGATCGGAGGCGCTGTAAGCCTCCTCTATCCTGTCCAAAAATGAATGCACGCGGTGCTCCACGGATAACTCCTTGTAAGCAGCGCTCACCCATCCGTAATCGGTTACACCTGTTATATGTATCACCTGTAAAGACCGCGTGACACTTGAGTCCATCTTCGACAGCGCTTTAAGAAAGGATTTATTTAGATTATGAGCTCCTTGACTGCCTCCTATTACAAGTATAGAGAATTTATTCGGATCGAGGCCCAGTCTTTTGATATTTCCGGCTTTGTCATCTTTTAAAAGGGCCGCTCTTATGGGATTGCCGGTGAATACAACCTTCCTGGCGTAAGCCCCGAGGTATTTTTTTGTCTCCTCAAAACTTACGGCTATACGGTCCGCGAAACGGAATAGCATGGCGTTGGCCTTGCCGGGTACGGCGTTCTGCTCATGGACGATCCTTGGAACACCAAAAATATACGCCGCCGCCATCACAGGCACCGAGACATATCCGCCAAAACCCACTACGGCATCAGGCCTGTAATTCATAATGATCGCAAGGGATCTTAAGATATCGATCGATAGCTTGAATAGAAAGAAAAGCGTCTTGAAAGAAGCTCGATAAGGAAGCTTGTTGTCGGACAAGAGGCGGTATTTAAAGCCTTCCTTTTCGAATATCCTTCTATCCAGGGCCTTGTTGCTTCCAATGAACAATATCTCGGCGGAAGATCCCTCAAGTCCAAGCTCTTCGGCAAGAGCAACCGCCGGAAATATATGGCCCCCTGATCCCCCGGAAACTATCAATATCTTCACTATCTGTATACCTCGCTCGATTTGGCTATATTCAAAAGCAGCCCGACCGCAGTTAAATGAAATATCAATGATGTTCCGCCATAACTTATGAAAGGCAGCGGTAGCCCTTTAGTCGGCAGCACCCCGGCCGTGACTCCTATATTTATAATGGCCTCCAGCGCTATCAGCGAAACGAGTGCCATGCTCAATAACTTCTCGAATCTGCCATGCGCCTTAAACGTTATCTTCATTCCTTCCCACACAAATAGTATAAATAGGGTTACGACCGCGGCCGAGCCTAAGAAACCGAGCTCTTCTCCTATTATTGAAAATATAAAATCGGTGTGCGATGCCGGCAGATAGAAGAGCTTCTGCCTGGACTGCCCCAGGCCTACGCCCAACAGGCCGCCGGAACCGAGCGCTACGAATGATTGTATGATCTGAAATCCGGCGCCCCTCTTATCCGACCACGGATTCAGAAATATCATCATCCTCTTTCTCCTGTAAGGAACCCTGAAAAGAAGAAAATAAAGCGCCGGAATGCTGGCAAGTATCGACGCAAAGATATAGCTTACCCTGACCCCGCTCACAAAGAGCATGATGACGCTTACAGCCGATATGGCTATCGCGGTCCCAAGATCCGGCTCCAGGAGTATGAGTCCCAGGACCAAACCCAATGCTAGAACCGGCGGCAGATATCCGTGAATAAAGCTTTTCACGAGCTTCTCTTTCCTGGCCAGAAGATCGGCCAGATATATTAATATGGCGATCTTGGCGAATTCGGACGGCTGAAAATTGAGCGGCCCTATCCTGAACCATCTCCTGGCTCCTGCCGCCTCCCTGCCTATGTGCGGTATGAGAACAATCACCAAAAGCATTATAGAAAATACCATTATTGCTTTTGAATATTTTTTTATCGTCTGTAATTTTACGGCCATAACCGAGAGCATCATGAATAGGCCTACCACAAGATAGACAAGGTGCCTCTTCAGGAAGTAGAGACTATCGCCCATCTTCTCGTTGGCATAGATGGCGCTTGTGGAATATATCATCACGATCCCGACCGCTATCAGGACGACCACTATCATAAAAATAGAAGAACGCGTTGATCTCATTTCATCCCCAAAGCCAATACGGCTTTTTTAAATGCCTCCGCGCGTTCCTTGTAATCCTTAAACATATCGAAGCTCGAACACATGGGCGACAGTAGGACGAGATCGTCGGTCCTTGCAAGGTCCCTGGATAGCTCTACCGCCTCCTGCATGGTGGCGGCCTCACGGGTCTCGACAACTTCTCCCAAAAGCTCTCTAATCCTGTTCTTGGCCTCACCTATCAGCACGAGGCATTTGACCCTCTTGCTTACTATATCCCTTACAAGCGAATAATCGCTCTTCTTATCCTTTCCTCCGGCTATCAATATAACAGGCCTTGTGCATGACTCAAGGGCCCTTAAAGTGGAGTCCACGGTCGTTCCCTTCGAGTCATCAATGTACTCAACCCCGTCTATTACCGACACGGTCTCAAACCTGTGCCTTAATCCAGTAAACTTTTTTATGGTCTCTTTCATAGAATCGGCCCTGACGCCGGCTAAAGTTCCGGCAAGCACGGCGGCAAGAAGATTCTCAATATTGTGCAGGCCCTTAAGCTTTATATCTTCCAGCGCGCACAGATCTTCTTTTCTCGGGCCGGCGCTGCAAACCATCCTGTCGCCCTCCAGGAAAGAGCCGTCGACCTTAGAGAGTCTCGAATAATATAAAACTTTCGAACTCGCGCGGCCTTCCACATCTTTAAGCTCTTTGGCGTCGCGGTTCAATATAAGCGTCTCTGTCTCGCCCTGGTTCTTGAATATCTTCATCTTTTCATTAAAGTAGCTCTCGAATTTATCATATCTATCCATATGGTCATCTGTGACGTTAAGTATGACGGCGACGGCGGGCTTAAAATCCACGACCCTCTCTAGTTGGAACGAGCTTACCTCAAGTACCACCCACGTATCTTTCTTTATCCGGTATATTTCACCGCACAGGGAGTTCCCTATGTTACCGCAGACGACGGTATCTTTATCGCCGTCTTTCAGGATCTCTCCGATAAGAGCGGTGACGGTGCTCTTGCCGTTGGTTCCGGTTATAGCTATGATCTTCCCTTTGCAGAATCTATACCCAAGCTCCATCTCGCTTATTATCGGCACGTTGAGCTCGTTTGCCCACTTTACGGCCGACGAGGAATTTTCGACGCCGGGAGAGATGACCACAAGCTCGCTATCCTGAATAAAATCTTTTGTATGCCGGCCAAGCTCATAAGCTATTCCTCTCCCTTTCAGGATCGCGGCATTCTCTCTCACGCCCAAGGTCTCCCGGTTTTCTGTAACTCTGACCGCCGCCCCGGCGTCTTTCAGAAGAAGCGCGGCATTGAGCCCGCTATTACCCAGACCTATAACAGTTACTCTCTTGTTTATCATTGTAATTTTAGCGTCGCAAGGCTCAAGAGCATCAATATTATCGCCACTATCCAGAAACGCACAGTGATCTTCGGCTCCGGCCAGCCGAGAAGCTGAAAGTGATGGTGTATAGGCGACATCAAAAATAGTCTCTTTCTTGTAGTCTTGAACCACAGCACCTGCAAAAGTACGGATAATGCCTCAATAACAAATATCCCTCCCACCAGAAAGAGTAAAAGCTCCTTCTTAATAAATACCGCCACTACCCCGAGCCCGCCTCCCAGGGCGAGACTTCCGGTGTCTCCCATGAATATAGTGGCCGGGGGCGAATTGAACCACAAAAACCCCAACCCGGCTCCGACCATGGCAGCGCAGAAAACAGAGAGCTCTCCCGCGCCGGGCAGATAAAATATATTGAGATAATCTGCAAACTTGAAGTTTCCGGTTATATAAGTAAGCGCGGCATAAGAGATGGCCGCTATTATAGTGCATCCTATAGCCAAGCCATCGAGACCATCCGTAAGATTTACCGCGTTACTGGAACCGGTTATGACTATGACCACGAACAGCAGATACAGCAGGCCCAATTCCAATGAAAAGAATTTCAAGAACGGTACATTGAGAGTGGTGGGTATTGGCGTGAAGACTATTACGAAAGTGGCTATGATAAGAGCGAGAAATACCTGGCTTAATAATTTCACATTAGCGGTGAGTCCGAGGTTCCTCTTCTTGACTACCTTTATATAGTCATCGGCAAAACCGATTATTCCCAAAAATATAAACGCTCCAAGCGTCATCAAGACATAGATATTCAGTATGTCCGCCCAAAGAATGGTGGCAACCGCGATCGAAACGATTATCAGAACTCCGCCCATAGTGGGAGTCCCCTGCTTATGCTTGGTGATATCGTACAGGCTCTCGACGTGCTCCCTTCTTATGTACTGCCCGAAATTCAGCTTCTTCAGCCATCTTATTATCGCCGGGCCGAATATAAGGGATATCAACAGGGCCGTAAGGCTTGCCATGGCGGTTCTAACCGTCAGGTATTTGAATACGTTAAATCCGGTCCAGTGATCTTTGAGTGAATAGAGTATGTAGTATAACACTATCTCTCTTTCAGATTTTCTATGACTTCTTCCATCTTCATTGCCCGTGAACCCTTGACGAGCACGGCATCGCCCTTCTCCATGAATTTTCTTAGTATACCCGCGACCTGGCCTCTCTCCGAACAGTGCCATACCCTGTTCTTATCCATGCCGCATTCCAGCGCGCGCGATGACGTATACCGGGAGAGGTCACCGAAGGTGATCAGCCCGCTAAGGCCCGATTGCGCTATCGTCTCCCCTATCATGCCGTGGAACTCTCTTTCTCTTTGGCCCAATTCAAGCATATCCGCGCTAACTATCCACCTTCCCTTCGCAGGATACCCGCTGAGCGCTTCTATGGCGAACCTCATCGACAACGGGTTGGAATTGTAGACATCGTCTATGACGGTAACGTCCCCCACCTGCCTGGCATTAAGCCGCATATTGGCGGGCAGGTATTCCGATAGGGCTTTCTTAGTCTCCATGTAGCTTATATCGAAATTATAGGCGACCGCTATCGCCGCCATAGCATTGTATACGTTATGCCGGCCCAGGAGATTCAATACAAACGGCGATCTTTCATTCAAGGTGAATCTTATTTTGGAGCCCGCGGCCGAGACTCCTGAGGCCTGAAAATCGTTGCCGGCGTTAAAACCGAACCTCATAATCTTGAAGACCTTGCTCTTTACCGTTCCCAGGTACTCGTCATCGCCGTTCAGGATCGCCATGGAGTCCCTGTCGAGCGCTGTCAGTATCTCTCTCTTTGCCGTAAAAACACCTTTAATATCCTTAAGGAATTCCAGGTGGGACGGACCTATGTTGGTGATCACGGCTATAGTCGGAGAAGCGATGCCGGCGAGAAGACGTATTTCGCCCTGATGGCTCGTGCCCATCTCTATAACACAGATGTCGTGAGAATCGTTGAGCTTCAAAAGCGTCAGCGGAACTCCTATATGATTATTCTTAGTGCCTTCGTTCTTCAGCACATTGAATTTCGATGAGAGTACCCCCGCGATCATATCCTTCACGGTAGTCTTGCCGTTGGATCCCGTAACTCCTACGATAGGAACTTTAAACCTCATCCTGTGATAATAGGCCAAATCTTGCAACGCACGGGTGGTCTCTTTGGCCTTTATTATTATCTTTCCGCGCATACTACTATATGCGGTATTATCCGTAACAAACGCGCCCGCGGCGCCGTTCTTTAAGGCGTCTTCTACAAACTCCTCGCCGTTAAAATTAGCGCCTTTCACGGGAATGAAGAATCCTCCCTCTCCTATCGTCCTGGAGTCGGTCGAGAAGGCGGCCGGGTCTATATCGGAACCTGGATAGCCCGATATCAACCTGCCCGCGGTCGCTTTAAGCATCTCGCTTATCTTCATCTTATTTTTTTCAGTATTGATCTGGCGATACCGCAATCATCGAAAGGCACCGCCCTGTCTTTCGTTATCTGATATTTTTCATGCCCTTTACCCGCTATCACCACTACATCGCCTTTTGAAGCCATCTTAAGCGCCCTGTTGATGGCGCTCTGCCTGTCCTCAACTATATCATAATTCGAAAATTCACCGCGCATCCCGGATTCTATCTGCGAGATTATCTCGGACGGATCCTCGAATCTCGGGTTATCGGAAGTTACGATGACGTTATCCGAGAACCTGCAAGCCACATTCCCCATAAGAGGCCTCTTCGCTATATCCCTGTCACCGCCGCATCCGAAGACGGTTATTATCTTCCTATCCGGCACTATACCTCTCAGTAAGCTCAATACATTATAGAGCGCGTCTTCGGTATGTGCATAATCAACGAAGACTTTGAATGGCTGCCCCTCATCAACAAGCTCAAGCCTTCCCGGGACTGTCCCAAAGGACTCGATGCCCTTTTTTATCGTGCCCGCCGGTATATCTAAAGCGATCGCGGCGCCGACACCGGCTAAAATATTTGAAATATTATGTCTGCCTATGAGACCGGTGGAAACCGCGAACGACCCTTTTGGCGTTTTGACCGTGAAGGATGTATTACGCATCGAAATCTTGATGCCACAAGCCATAATATCGGATCTTCTGGTCAGCCCGTAGGTAAGGGTATTCTCTCTATTTATGCGCTTCTTTAAACCGGAGACCATACGGTCGTCGTTGTTCAATATGGCAACGCCGCCGGTCTTTAGCTTATCGAACAACTTTACTTTGGCGTCGAAATATTTTTCTACGGTCTTATGATAATCGAGATGCTCTTTTGTTATATTCGTGAATATGCCTACATCGAATAGAATGCCATCCACCCTGCCCTGGTCAAGCGAATGGCTGGAGACCTCCATCACGACATCCTTAACGGCGCTCTTTAACATCCTGCTGAAGAGAGCCTGCAACGCGAGCGGGCCCGGCGTGGTATTGGCCGCGGGCAGCCGCTTTCCGTTTATCCTGTAATTTATAGTTCCGATGACACCAACGTGCTTGCCGGCCTCTTCGAGCATCTTTTCGATTATATATGTTACGGTCGTCTTGCCGTTGGTCCCGGTGACTCCTGTGATCCTGAGCTTTTTGGAAGGATCTTTGTAGTAGTTGGCGGCTATAATCGAAGATGCCGCGCGGGCATCTTTCACCAGTATCTTGATCACGTTAGCTGGGGCTTTGAAACCCCTCTCGGATACTATTATGTTGGCCCCTTTTTTGATGGCGTCATTTATGAATCCGTGCGCGTCTATCTTATAGCCGCGTAACGCTATAAAGAGATCTCCACTGCCGGCCTTCCTGGAATCGTTCGTCACTCTCCTGATCGCGACACCGGAGATATTTCTTTCGGTCCTGTAGTCAACTCCCTTCAACAGATCCATTAATCTTATCATATGGCCTATTTTACCACAACCGGCCTGGTATCCTTAACATTAAGATACTTCAGGGATTCGTCCACAACATTTTTAAATACCGGAGCGGCGACATCCCCGCCGAAATATACGGGATGAGGCTCATCGACGCAAACCGCCACGGCTATAGCCGGTTTTCCGACTGGCGCAAAACCTATGAACGATGCTATAAACTTGTCATGCGAATATACCCCGCGCGGCTCAACCTTCTGCGCGGTCCCTGTTTTGCCGCCCGTGCTGAAATCTTCGACCTTCGCTTTTTTACCGGTGCCGGATTCTACGACCCCCATCAGGAGCACTCTCATCCGGTAAGCGGTCATCGGGGATATTACCTTCCTCTTGACCTGGGGAGGAAATTCCTTTATCACCTGTCCCTTGTCATCCTCTATCCATTTAACTATGCGCGGTCTCAATAAAAATCCGTTGTCCGCTATCACGGATATGGCTGAAGCAAGCTGTATCGCGGTCGCCGTAACCTCCTGGCCCATCGGTATGGCAAGCATGCTGGTCTTGGTCCATCTGGATAAGGGCCTGTTCATGCCGAGGACCTCGCCAGGAAGGTCTATGCCGGTCTTCTCATAGAAACCGAATAAATTCATATATTTGTTCATCTTTGCGGAGCCGAGAACGCCGGCAGCCTTGACCGTACCGATATTACTCGACATCTCTATGACTTCTCTGAATGTCATCACTCCGTGAGGCCTGTGATCGTGAAGAACTCTTCTTCCGACTTTCCACGCGCCGTTCTCGCAATCGAATTTATCATTGAGATCCACGGCGCGTTCTTCGAGTATAGCGCTTGCCGTGACTATCTTAAATACGCTGCCCGGCTCAAAAAAATCATTTATGACCCTGTTTCTGACTGAGTCGGCCTGCCTCTTGGCGATGTTATTGAGGTCATAATTAGGGAAACTGGCCAAAGCCAGTATGTCTCCGTTCTTCGGATCCATAACGACTATCGCCGCGCCCTTGGCGTGGTACTTATCATACATCTTGTAGAGCTCGCGCTCGGCTATATTCTGGATAACTTCATCTATTGTAAGTACGAGATTGTAGCCGTTCTTTGGAGCCAGGAAATCCTCCCGGTAGGAATGTAGCAATTTTCTCTTGGCATCCTGGGTCGCGACAAGAAAGCCTTCCTGCCCTTTCAGGTATTCGTTATAAAGCGTTTCGAGGCCCTCCTGCCCTTTATTGTCTATGTCAACCGACCCTATCAGGTGGCACGCGGAATCGGCGTTTGGATAGAACCTCTTTGATTCGTCGATATAACCTATTCCCGTGATATTAAATTTTTTGAGCGCTGCGGCTTCTTTATTTGAGACCTTGCGCTTTATCCATATAAAGCCTTTATCTCTCGATAATCTTTCCGCGACAAAATCGTTTTTCAGGCCCAATACGGTTGAGATTATCTTTACGGCTCTCGTCTTATCCTTAATTTCACGCGGATTAGCATAGACTGATATCCTATTCAAGTTAACCGCGAGAACCCGCATATTCCTGTCAAATATCGTACCTCGCTTAGGCTGGAGTTCGACAGTTACGATATGCTCCTCGTTGGCTATCTTGTAGTAGAAAGAGTGTTTTATTCCCTGCAGATAAAAGAGGCGTACTATAAGAAGCGCTAGAGAGAGAAGAAAGAAGAGAAATACTGAGATCTGGCGAGTACGAAAGGTTCCGCTATGCACAAGATATAAATCCGTTATCCTTCGGCTGGCTCAGGATGAGCTTTGAGCTTTTGCCGAGGCATTATTTTTCTCTGGCGTGGACTTCCGGCCTGCCGCCAAGAAAATCAAATAATTTAAATATCCCCGCCCTCTCTTCGAGGCCTGAGATTCTCAAGGGTCCGCTCGGCACATAAGAAGGATTTCTCGCCAGCCTTACTACCCGGCCCTTCCTGGGATAGGATACCGACACTTTCCTCTCCAAAAG
>Ga0268276_1003127_pt1 | contig 13220 bp, 16 predicted proteins | sample saktaG_4_FD_190145 | JGI IMG/M metagenome (GOLD analysis project Ga0268276, IMG submission 190145) | Saline water microbial communities from Sakinaw Lake, British Columbia, Canada - sak_2010_1_5_45m | ecosystem: Environmental > Aquatic > Non-marine Saline and Alkaline > Saline ...
ACTCGGTAATTGTTTCCTTTTCACCTGCTGACCCGCCTCCCGCTGGCGGTATTGAAACATAGGCCCCTTTTTCTGTTTCTGATTGAACATGCTTGTCGTAAATCGCTCTAATCTTTGTAGCTAATTGGTCTATTTCGTCCTCTGATTTTGGAACCAGATTACGGTCTGTTAAAAATGTTTCTGGAATATCCTTTAATTTTTCATGTGTCTTAACCTTTTCAGATAAGGCAATTAAAGTCTTTTCCTGTTTTTGTGTTTCGATCTCCGTTTTGAGTGCAATAATTGATTCACCTTGTTCTTTTTTGAAAGCTGTGAACCATGCCGGCTCATCCGGATCAGGGTCAACGTCCTTTTTAATAGGCTTAGCCGGTTTTATTGGCGTACCATCTTCTTTAAGTCCGTGTTTTTCCTGAAAATTTTTCAAAGCTGTTTTTTGAGCTTCTGTAGCCCTGCGATCCCCTTCGACCTGAAGTTGTGTTGCAGAGAATTTGAGTGTCTCGATGATCCCATCTGTAAATGTGGTCTCAATGTCTTTTTCTTCTTTTATAGTTTTGCTGAATGTGTCGGCAACCCCTGATAAAAATGCGTCCGGAACCCCTGTTAATTTGGTTTTCAAGAACGCTAAAATCTTTTCCTTCATTTATTAATATATTTTAATTTATAAAATTAAGTTAAAGTATATTAGTAATTAAATTATTAGTTATAACTTTGTTCAAATTTAAACAGCAAATGATATATACTCCTTTGGAATATTCAGAAAGATTCCTCTTTCAGGGGAAGAAAGTCTCACCGATGACTATAAAAAGACGCTGCGATAAAAATATGCTACCATCAGGCCATCACGCAAAGAAACTATCTGGCGGATGGGTTATTGAGGTTGCGGATGAAATCCCTAAAATAATTGTAACTAAGGTTGATCCGCCAAAGCCTGATATAAAGACTATGAATCGGAAATACTTTCATTTTTAATAAATAAAAAACCCGCATTGCTGCGGGCTACACTTCGGGGGTTTGGGAGTCTTTTAACCAGTGGTTCACTTTTTCTTTATGGGTATCTTCAAAGATATGATTCACTTGCAAACAATGGTTATCTTAAATTTTGTGATTCACTTTTACAGCGTGGTTATCTTTGCTTTTTTGATTCACTTATGAATCGTGGTTATCTTTGCATAAATGATTCACTTATAATAATTGGTTATCTTGTAAAATATGATTCACTTTAATTTATTGGGTATCTTACCATGTTTGATTCACTTGAATAGTCTGGGTATCTTAGGAATCCTGATTCACTTTACGAGCTTGGTTATCTTGATAACAATGATTAATAAATCCAGCCCCTTTCCACTGGTTTAACAATTCCTGTATGTCCCATTTTTGCCTCAGCATAAAGATCCGGTGTAGGTAATCCTGCAATCGTCCGGGCAACAAACCAATAGTCAGCAAGAAAATGTTTTATCATTTTGCGTATTGCAGCTCCGTGTCGGTGGCATGGTTTTGTTTCACTCCACGTACATTCTATTAGTTTACCTTGCGTATTTCTGGATTTCGTTACCTTCATACTGTTTTCAAGTTTATTTTTTTCAGCATCGTAAACATCCCGGTAAATAGCACGTGTTTTAATCATTGAATCTGCCATTGTGTATAAAACAGTTCTTAAAGTTTTATTGCCTCCTCCTGATTCACCTTTTGTATAGCGGTCGTATGAAGGCTTATCAAATCCAACATATTTCCATAATGAAGAAGCATATTGAGCTTTTGAAATGTCAATATAAACTAACATATAAGCTACAGTCATTGAACCAAGCCCTTTAATGCTTAATGCAGCTTTGATAATAGGTAATTCAAGACCTTTGAGATATTTTTCAATCCTTCGATCCTGTTTGCCGAGCTGTTTGGTTACTTCCTTTACTTGTAACTTGATCCATGTTTCTGTAATGGCATCCATCTGATCTGTTTGCCTCTTTGCAGCAAGTAACCGGTTATTTAAAGAGTTCATCAGTTTCCTGATTTGCTCCCGTCCGTCAATTAGTACCTTTAACTGTGTCAGTTCAGGAGTTCTTTCCCGGTAAATAAAGTGACGTTTCATGTGTTCAACAGGATTTAAAACACGAGTATTTTCGTCTGTATAAATCCCGCCTTTAGCTTTTGGTTTAATACGGTCGGTATCGAATAATTTTGTTTCCTTCGCTAATTGCTTAGCTGAAATTGAGCAAAAACCGTTTTGATTTTTGCGTAACTTAGTTTTTAATGCAATCTTTGTCATCTCTTTTTTTATTAGTTAAACACTTCAATTTTGATTCACTTCCTTTGTCTGGGTATCTTAAACAGGGTGATTCACTTGATGGATTTGGATATCTTGCTATCAATGATTCACTTTACACCTCTGGGTATCTTTAATGTCATGATTCACTTTTCGGATATGGTTATCTAAACATTTGTGATTCACTTTAGATTCGTGGGCATCTTTCATCTTATGATTCACTTTAATTTTCTGGGTATCTTGCCTACCTTGATTCACTTTTCATTAGTGGTTATCTTGTACGAAATGATTCAAAGAACGATGCCCTGTAACAAAAAACCATCGAAGGAGAATGACCAGACTTCAATGGATTAATACCACAGGGCAATATTGTAAATAATAGTTTTCCATTTTGTCATTCTCAACTACAAATATAAACAATATTTTGAATAAACAACTATTTTTTCAGAATATTATTAATTATTTTTTGATTATCCTCAATCCAGAATGGAGTCGATTTATACCCGGAATATCTTTTATAATTCTCTTTAACGTATTTCTGGAACTTATCGGAATAAGTCGTAATTTGTTTTGCCTTTAATGGTTGGTCTCCTTTCAGGTATGCTTTGAAATCTTCTTTAGGCATCATGACAGCAACCGCATGGCATAGGCATTGCGGATGCCAGCCGACCCAAATATATGTTTTAGGATAAATTCCGACAAGTTCATCACATATATCATAAACCTTATGTTGTGCTGAAAGTGAAATCTTAACACCGATAACCATGTCGAGTTGCATCCACCGCAAATGGTCTGCATACAAATAAGCCTGATTCGTATTTGTCCGTGCCAATCTCATAGCATTTTTGAAAGCACTGTTATATCTACCTTGTCCCGGCGCATTAGCTTTCATTGCCTTTGATGCTACTAATCGGCCTTTATCGTCCCTGACCCTACGGAAGAGTGCCTCTGGATCTTTAAGGTATTGCCGGATTCGTCTTGAAATAACAGAAGCTGAATCGCCATTAGCTAATCCAATTCCGAGATGTATCTTTAATTCACCACGTAATTGTGCAGCATACTCCCATATCGAACTACTAAGTGTTTCCGTACCATGTTTTCCTGAAATGAATGCTTTGAGTGCAGGAATGTTAGGCATGAAATAACTCGCTTGTTGCGCTGCCTTAATCTCAGTGATAGTCTTTAAATAATCCTTAACTATAAGATCAGTTTTATCATTTGACAGTCCCCAACTCTTTTCAATCTCTAGTTCGGTCAAATCCAAAGTCTGTTTATGAAAAGATTCAATAATAATATCGATCTTTTTATTTATAGCACCATTGAATCGGAATGAACGGGTAAACTTTGCATTGGGATCATTGACCAAACGAGCAAAGTCATCAGCTACCTTATTAAAGATCAGTCTGAACTTCCTGTTATAAGCAAGTTGCCGTCTCAAAAACTTATTTCGATATTCAAGTGAGGTGTTAGTCATTATTTTTAGATATGGAATTTAGAGACCAATTGAATAATATTTTCCCTTCATTTATAATTGTTTGACCCGGAATATTACTTCCTGTAAAATATTTGTCAGTCCATGCTTCAATCGCAAATGCTTCCAATTCTGTTTCTGCTATTATTTCAAGCAACCCATTCTGTTTAATTTCTGCTTTCATAATTTTATTTATTTATTTTAATCCAGTAATCATAGAACTCTTCATTTGTATATAACACACCTGTTGACAATAGATTCCAATAGTTGTTCCAAATATTGTTTCTGGATGTTTTGCGTGCCACACAATGTTCACTTACCCACTTTAAATATTTTATTGCATGTTCTTTTATAACTTATACTTTTTTCATTATTTAGCTTTTATTGCTTTAATTACCATAACTGTCATCCAAAGATATCCCAAAAAAAGGAAGAAAATAAACATCGATCCAATTAACCCTATTTCCTTTAATACGCTTAAATACGCATTAAATAATGAACCATACATAAGACCATTAGGTGTAATCCCTTTAGTACAGTCAAATACTTGCCATGCAATTTCCTGATAAATGCTTAAAAATACTGCAATAGTGCAAGGAATCCAGAAAATAAGAATTAATGGTAATATAATTCTTGCATCTTGGTTTGTAGTGTTTTTCATATACCCTCCTCTTTAAGTACCAAAGTTATACCATTTTTTAATTGTTCCATCTGATCACACCATTTATTTGATAGTAAATAGTTTTCTTCAATATATGGAAGCATTCTATTATATATTTCAGGTGTTAATTGATTACATATCTCGATGATTTCTTTAATATTACTTGCCCGATACATTCCTGCAGGATTAAAATACTTCTCTATATTCGTACATCCGTAATAAATCGGTACTGTCTTTGTCTGGAAGCAATCAATTAACTTTTCGGTAAAGAAATTTTCTATTGCAATATTTTCTATCGTAATATGGAACATTGAATCAAATAATGGCTCTTTTGAAGCTCCCAAAACAAGTTCATTAGTATAATCTGCCTCGTCAAAATGAACAAAATGATGTGAATGAGGCGCATTACCACTGAGATAAAAAGCCTTCGGAATAGTTATTAAATCCTTATTTCTCCATAATTCGTGCCTTAACACATGCCCTTTCAGAAACTTTTTGCCTCCCACAACTGTTGAAACATTAAATACCTTTTCTTTTGGTGTGTATCCTTTTACCCATGTACTAGGAAAGTGAAATAACCTGGCTTTTGGATTTGAGTCCAATACTTCTTCCTGATACGTTAAGAGATGAGTATATCTGTCTTTATATTGTTGCACCAGCGGGACCAATGGCTCTCGCCACGGCTCTTGTAATATGACAATACGAAGCGAATCAGGAGGCACTCGATCAAGAGTGAACTGATCTATATAAACATCAACAGGTTTATTGCAGTCAATGTCTAAATTAATTGGGTAAGCATAGCAAAATTTAACTTTCATATCTTTTATATAAATCTTCTATATAAAATTCCAATCATTACAAAATACATCCTGCATCTCTGCGGCTAAACTGCCACCAAACCAAACGGCAGGAGCACAAACAATCTTATTCACATTCTCATTAAGATACGCACCCCAGCGGGAGAAAGTCGAATTACTTATTATATTATGTGTACAGAGAGTTTGAATATAAAAATCAATATAATCCGGCACTCCTTCAATAAAAACTATCCTTTCATCTTTAAAAGTCTGCTTACACCACGGAATATCATCTGAGACAATGTAGATATGTTCTATTTGAGTTTCTTTATCAATCAATGTTAGTGCACTTTTGTAGTACTCTTCCGTACATACATAACTGGCATTAATAAGATAGTCGCCCCTTCGAACATGAAGTGATACACTATTTTTGAAATCAAACTTTATAGTATTTATTGTCTCCTGATCTTTAAATAAGTCGATAATCTCTGATTTGCGGTGATTAAAGTATTTTTCACTTGCAAAATAACCACCTAGCATAATATTCTTTTGATAAGGGATAGGATCGTAGTCATGTCTCTTTTGATGATAATGAATATCCGGTTGCCATTCCGATGGTAATTCTTTGAGCTTTTTAAAAACATTATTCCGGTAGGTATCAGGAGTAACCCCTTGACTTAAAGAACCCATATTCAAATGAAATGCACACTCGTCATTATTATCAAGTGCAAGAACATAAGCGGCTGATATTTGAAACATTCTTGCTCCTAAACCTCCACATAACATCGCTGATACCATAATTAATATTTATTTACAATATTTATAATAAAATCCATTTCTTCCTCTTTCAAGTCCTGATGATTAGGTAAATAAAACCCAAATTCATGTATCAGGTCAGCATTAGGGTACTTGTAATTTCCATACTTCTTAACCCAGAACGGCTGTTTGCCAATCGATCCTGCAATAAGTGGGCGAACTTCTATACTCTTTTCCTGTAAGTCCTTTACAATATCATTTTTCTTGATACTGACAACAGGATATGCAAAATTTGAAACATGCCCTCTTTCTTTTAAATTTAAGACATTTTCTTTAATATTTTTTAGATAATAACGAAAATTATAATTTCTCTTATCTGCAAACTGATTAAGTTTATCTAATTGTCTCAATCCAATGAATGCCTGCAGGTCTGTTGATCTTAAATTAAGGCCCGGAAAATAGAAAGTATAAAGAGCGTTAAACTCACTGATATTCCATTTTGTCCTTTCTCTTTTTTGTTTCGTTCTATCCCAGTCTCTATCCCACCCATGATTTCGCATAGATATAAGCAAGTTATATAATTCACTATCATTTGTATTTATAAACCCTCCTTCTATTGTACTTAAATGATGTCCATAATACATTGAGAAAACAGATGAATGACCAAAAGACCCCAGCATCCCCCCATGTCCGATACATGAACCCATACTTTCACAGTTATCTTCAATTAAGGTCACTCCAAACTCCCGGCATAGTTTAATAATTCTATCCATATCAGATATTAATCCAAGTGATGAAACTGAAAGAAATATATCAGGTTTAAATTCTTTAAAAATATTTTTAAGTTCTACTAAATTGCAACCTAAATCATTAAGGTTACAATCGCAAAGTTTAATGTCATAACTTAATAACATCGGGGAGCTAACATCCGTTGCCCAGCTTAGTGCAGGAACTACAATTTTAGGATTATATCCAAGATGTTCTTTATATGCAGCAAGGAGCAGTAATATTGCAGACGACCCTGAATTGACAAATACTGAATATTTAGTACCTACCTTGGAAGCCCATTTTATCTCAAGTTCTTTTGTTAATTTGCCTTTTGTTAATCTAGGAATAGGGTCTTGCTGTAACCATTCACATAAAGCATTAATATCGTCTCGGTCTATTGTATCACTTACTAAATTGATTTTCATATTATTCATCTCTTTTTTATAAAATTGGTTCTATCTGAGGCCATTTAATATTTTTAGTGCTTTCATGTGTAATATTCGTATGTCCGTTTTAGTCCTTCATAAAGACCAATATCTTTAATGCCTTGCTTACAAACCCAGTCTTCATTATCGTAACTTCGCACCTTACCGGGAACGTAGGTTAACTTCTTACTGGATATTTCCTCCAATATACGAACTATTTCTAAATTAGTAGTCTTAATACCAGTGCCAATCCGAGTGACCCCGGAAAATAATGCCTCAATAAACGAATCAATATAAACCCAATCATGACAGGCTTTCTCGTCTAATATCATCTGATTACCGGAATTAAGGCACTCTATGATTTTAGGTATTAGCCTACATTTTGCCTCCCCGGGACCATAGATTGAATAAGGACGAACGTTAATAACATTCTTATACATCCCTGCCAGTTGTTCACCACAAAACTTAGTGATTGAATAATGTGTTGGCTTTTCAAAGAACGTAACCGATGAAGTTGAAAGGTTGTAAAATAGTCTGTAATCAAATAATTTTGCAGCTTCCAAAAGATTGTAAGTCCCGATGATATTAGCATTAACTACTTCAATGAAATCTTTTTGGTGATGCTGATTCCCATATGTTGCAAGATGAATAATGTAATCAGGATTGACTATATTAAACATCCCTGTCAAATTCTTAATAGACTGTCCTCTTGGAATAGAAATAACTCTCTCTTGTTTATTTTCCAGATACTTTGTTATTGCCGTACCCAAAAAGCCCGATTGTCCTGATATATAATAGTTCATTTGGTATAATATTCATAAGTTCTTTTTAATCCATCGTATAAGCTTGTATAACATACCCCTTTAGGTACAGCCCAGTTATCATTGTCATAATTTCTTACCTTACCTTTTATGTAATTAAGTTTTTTGCCGGATATATCTTCCAACATAAGAATAATCTCTTTATTCGTAGTTTTTTTACCACCTCCCAGCTCTGTCTCTCCTGCAAAGAAGGCTTCGACAAGATCATCTATAAATATCCATGCATGAGTAGCATTCTCATCTACTATCATCTGATTACTGGAATTAAGACAGCTAATAACTTGCGGGATAAATTTATGCTTTGCCTCACCGGGGCCAAATGCTGAATATACCCTGACGTTAGTTACTTTATCATATTTCTTTGTTAACATCTCGGCACAATTCTTAGTTATATAATATAAATCACCAGAAATTACTGAAGCTGTAAAATTATAAAATACCTTGTAGTCAGTTGTTTTAGCAGTCTCTAAAAGATCGTATGTGCCAATGATATTAGTCTCAACCATTTGCCTGAAATCTTGCTGATAATCATAATGATTGCCATAGGTAGCTAAATGAATTATATAATCAGGCTTGTTAAAACTAAAATATGTTACTAATTGAAGCCATGACCATAGCCTTCCTGTCAAATAATCTCTTGGTATTCCATCTACGAAATGTCCTTTGTCTATTAAGTATTTTTCAATAGCTTGTCCTATAAATCCCGATTTCCCTGATATGCAATATTTCATTCCATTTTAGTTATTGGGTTGCCAAATTTTACTCTTGGAGATACATTCGTATAAGTATCTATCTGTACATCTAATAGATATGCTCCATGATGCTCCCAAAGCCTCTTTAATCCTGATTCTATTTCTTCAGTCTTTGTTACAGAAGACGACCTTATGCCATAAGCTGTAGCAACCTTCACAAAATCAGGAGTACTATAATCCAATACTGTTGACTGGTGACGACCGTTGAAGTATAAATCCTGAAATTGCCGTATCATTCCCAAACAGTGATTATTTAAAACAACAATTTTAACAGGTAGATTATTACGCTTTATAGTCTGTAATTCCTGAATATTAATTTGTATCCCCCCATCCCCGGTTATACATACCACATCACCAAGCAAAAGCGAAGCACCGATAGCCGCCGGGAGTGAATAACCCATAGCTCCCATTCCTCCTGAAGTAAGGAATAGTTGATTTTTACCAATCTCCAGTGATTGTGCTGTCCACATTTGATTGCTCCCTACATCAGCAGTGAATGCTTTTGCCTTACCGGATACCTGTGATAATTTATGAATAAATATATTTGGATTAATACCTTTTATATTTTTAAGCTCATCGGTATCCCAACATTTTTGTTTTTCTGTTTCTATTTCTTCTATCCATGCATTCGGAACTTCATTAAAAAGTAAGCTATCCTGAGAAAGATAATCTGCTAGATCATTCTGTACCGTTATACAACCCTTAATATTATTATTTAGTTCACTACCTTCAATATCTACATGCAAAATCTCCTTATTACCTTTGAATAATGCTGCTGGGCCTGTCTGCCTGCTATCTAATCTATTACCTAATACGAGTAAAAAATCACAATTACCGAGAGCATAATTCGCCCATCTATTACCATATACCCCGATAAATCCTACTCGTTGAGGAGAATAATACGGTAATACGTCAAGACCCAATAAAGAGGTTACAACTGGAATTTTATATTTTTTAACAAACTCCCTAAACAAATCTATTGCCCCGGAAGCTCTTATCCCTCTGCCTGCTAATATTAATGGCCTTTTATATTTCTTCATCCTGAAAATCTATTGAAATATCAATTAATACTGGGCCCATCCTTCCTGATGTAGCAATCCGATAACCTTCCTCAAATACAAAAGGAGTCTCTTTTGCTGCTTTTATAGAATAAGCTTTTTTAGTAATCGGTTTAACTATACTTACAATATCGGTCTCCTGAAATCCTGTCTGGCGAATTGAATCATCAATAGTTATCTGTTTCGAATTAACTTGTCCTGTTATAAAAATAGCTGGTACTGAATCAAAATAACAACATCCAATCCCTGTGAGTAGGTTTGTGGCTCCCGGCCCACTTGTAGCAAAGGCAACACCAGGCTTGTTAGTTACACGTCCATAGGCATCGGCTGCCATTGCTGCTGCCTGCTCATGATGCATACTGACTATTCTTATACTCCCATCCCGGGAGATAGTATCTATAAGACGAGTAATCATACCCCCTTGTACTTCAAAGATGATATTAATACCTTTCCTTTTAAGAAAATCAACTATGTAATTAGCTACTTTCATTTAATACTTTCATTTAAACTTTTTAATCACTTCCTCAATATAGTCAAATATATTCTTATTATAATGTGGTGCAGCTCCAATAAAAAATACTTTGTCAAGAACCTTATTTGCTTCCGGATAGTTTTTGTAGTCATCCATAAAACTATACCCGGGGTGCATTAGTATATTGCCTGTAAAGCAATTCCGGGTCTGGATAAGATGTTTTTCAAGATAACTAACTAATCTATGCTTGAATCCTGTCTCCTCACAAATAAAAGGAGTGCCAAACCAGCATGTTTCTGTCTCTTTAAATTCCATAACACCCCTGATATTATGAATATTATTAACAAAGATACCTTCAATTAAAGCTTTTGACATCTTCCTGCGAGCGTCTATCTCGGTAAACTTTGATAATTGAACCAACCCAATAGCTCCCTGCAAATCAAGAGGTTTTAGGTTATATCCCATATTAGAAAAAACATATTTATGATCCACAATTCCATCATACGCATCGAGCCATTTACTAAACCTTTTTCCACACGAACCTTTAATCGACATATTAGCTGGTCCAATGCAAGTGCAATTTCTTCCCCAATGAGCTATACTTACCATAATTTTCATCAGATCATCATTATCTGTACATACCATTCCGCCCTCCCCGGTGCTTAATGTGTGTGCTGCATAGAAAGAATAAGATGAAGTATTAGCATATTCATTTAAATAGCTACCCCTCCATTTCGTTCCTAATGAATCACAGCTGTCAAGTATTAATTCTAGTTTGTACTTATCGCAAATATCAAGTAACCTATCCATATCCGGCGGATTGCCTAATATTGGGGATAGAAATATACCTCTTGTCCTTGCTGTAATTTTCTGTTCAATCTTAGTAATATCAAAATTCAATGTATTCCACTCAATATCTACGAATACCGGGCTTAACCTGTTTTGATAAAGTACTGATACTGTAGTAGGAAATCCAACTGTAGAAATAATTATCTCATCACCATCCTTCCAGTTGTAATATTTCTTTAAAGAAGCTATCATCACCAGATTAGCCGATGAGCCTGAATTGACCATTAAAGAATGCTTTACATTGAACTTTTTGCTAAATGCCTTTTCAAACTTATGCACATTCTCCCCGGCAGATATCCATTTGCCATTCAAAAAGGTATTTATTGCAGCTTTACTTTCCCTGTTATCCCAGTAAGGACCGGAATAAGGAATAACCGTCTCACCTGGTTTAAAATTAATAGTATTATATAAATATGGAGCAACGTGATTGCCTAATTGTATATTGTCGGGTTTTATCATAATATTTATTTATAAATCAGGTGTTAAAAGATGTATTGCTCTATATTCAGTCCCTTGTCTTAATTCATTAAATAAACGCTGGTTTCTCTGCCACGATTCCAAGGCCGGATTCCACATGACTGTATGATGTTGATGAAATACCATTGGATCATCAGTTACCTCGACATTCAGTCCTAACATTACTACCTGATGTAGAAAATAGTTATCTTCATAGGCACTTCCATCTTTAAATCGTTCATCAAGTCCATTCAGCTTGATCATATTCTCAGTTGTAATTGCACAACAAAAATTATATCCTACCGGCCTATAAACAGGATGGTTATACCATGACCGCTGCCCGTCTATTGTACAAGGTCTGTTAATTATTTCATATTTCTCCGGTGTCTCATTTTCTCCCAAAGCATAACAACCAAATGATATATAAGTGTCATCCGCTATCTTTTTAGCATAGCTCAATACGTCCCCATGATGACAACATTCAGAATGTTGTAAGATTATAATATCAGGATCGCCTTGTATAGCATAATATATCCCCATATTAACCACCCCGGTATATATGTGTACCCACGGCTCTCTGGTGAATTTAATAACCTTTACCTCATACGGTAAATCAGGGAGTATAATGTTTTCAGTGCTATTGTCATCAACTATAATCACATTAAAATCTTTAGGATCGTATTTAAGAAATGACTTCAGTGTCCATTTTAAAGACTCTGGCCTGTTCAAATAAGTCATTACGATTGTTACTTTCATTTCATAGTTATTTTTTGTCTTATATAAATAGAATTAAATAATTCATCATCTAATTCTGTTGCTTTCATAATTCAATGATTATAACTTTGATCGGATATTCTTCAGAAACAATTAATTTTAGATTTAATACTGATAATTCATCATTAATTCCATCACAAAATTCAGTAATGCAGTCTTTACACCCTCCTTTTCAAATTCCATTAGATTCGGCAGGCGTATTTTCAGCCTGATTTTTCTTCTTTCTGCCACCTCTTGCACCATAATATCTCGCTGAATAACAGGTGAGAATTTTCATAATATCCTCTGCTAATTCTTCTTCGTATTTCTTCTCTTTGGTTTCCATTATCTCTACTTCGATTTCAAGATTCATAAAGATTGCGTCAAGATACTCATAACCAAATCGGGCAAGCCTATCTTTGTATTCAATCAATACTCGTTCAACTTTACCTTCAAAGCACATCTTGATTAACTTGTGTATCCCTGTTCGCTTCTCGTTTATCCCGCTGGCAATCTCATCAATCAGAACATACTTGTAACCTTTGGCTTCTGCGTGTTTTCTTAACCTATCTTTCTGCCGCTCAAGATTCTCTTTCTGTTTTGCCGTTGAACATCTTGCATAAATCACAGTCAACTTTTCTTGTTTCTCTTTCTCGACTCCCATATAAACGTCTAAATCTTCCTGACGGAAACGCCTATGCTCGCCAGTAGTCTTGAAAGACTTTATCTTTCCGTTGTTGGCAAGCGTCTTGAGTGTGTTTATTGACACCCCAAGATAACCGCTTGCTTCTGTGATTTTATAGATTTTCATGCGATACTCGAACAAATGCCGATACACTCTGTTTCTTTTTCATCATCCGTATCGTAATATGATGACAACTCCCCCCGTTCTATCCGCCCACGAAACGCCTCAAGAGTTTC
>Ga0268276_1003129_pt1 | contig 13219 bp, 13 predicted proteins | sample saktaG_4_FD_190145 | JGI IMG/M metagenome (GOLD analysis project Ga0268276, IMG submission 190145) | Saline water microbial communities from Sakinaw Lake, British Columbia, Canada - sak_2010_1_5_45m | ecosystem: Environmental > Aquatic > Non-marine Saline and Alkaline > Saline ...
CGGCGAAGGGTTCTTGTGGAGAAACAAATAAAATTAAACCGTCAATCTCTTGCGGCCCTTGGCGCGGCGACGTTGAATTACTTGTCGGCCGGTACGGCTTCTCATTCTTTTTAAAAAACCATGGGTTCTAGCTCTTTTTCTTTTTTTTGGTTGATATGTTCTCTTGGGCATAAAATTATAATTAATTATAATTAAAGGATTGTCAAATTATATTAACGCGATATTATAAACACGATTAATTGATTCTCGATTATTAATTTTCAATTTTAAATTTCTAATTTCTATTGAATTTCTAATGTCTTAATGTTTAAACATTGAATCATTATTAGAAATTATCCACTCGTCTTCGCGAGCGGATCCGCGCAGTCCGAAGGGCATGTCGCGGAGAAATTGATAATTGAAAATTAAACCCTGGTTTCCAGGTTAATTCTTTTAATTTTTTTAGCGCGGCCTGTTTTATCATCTATGTCTAAATAAACACCATTAATAACCACTGGACCGTTCTCAGGAATTTGCATATTAATAGAGCCGGTAAAAACATTATGCAAAAATCTGTCCAAAATAATTTCTTTCTTTACGCCAATGACCGAATCTTTGGGGCCAACCATGCCTAAATCGGTGATATAGGCGGTGCCTTGGTCCAAAATTTTTTCATCGGCTGTGGGAATATGCGTGTGAGTGCCCAGCACCGCAGAAACACGCCCATCTAAATAATACCCTAAACTGACTTTTTCGGAAGTGGCTTCAGCGTGAAAATCCACAAGTTTAATTTTTATGGAAGGAAACTGTTTTAAAATTTTATCAGCCGCAATAAACGGATTTGCCAGCCTACTCTTGCCCTTTTCGTCCTGATGTTTAGAAAAAGTCCGACCCATTAGATTTAACAATAGAATCTTTTTGTTTTTGTGTTTAAAAATCAAATAGCGGGCGCCGGCTAAACGCGAGAAAAAATTAGCCGGACGAACAATGGGAATTTTGGCCTCAACGATTTTTTTTAATCCTTCTTTTTTGGACCAAAAATGATCGCCTGACGTAAAACAATCTACGCCAGCGTCCAGCATTTGCCGCAAGGTTTTAATGGTCGCGCCTTTGCCGTGGGCCAAATTGTCTACATTGGCGATAATCAAATCCGGCTGAAATCGTTTTTTCAGCTTCGGTAAAACCTTAATCAGTCCGCTGCGACCGATCCGGCCAAACACATCGCCGAAGAATAATATACGCATACCCATGATAAATAAAAAATAAAATATAAAAAATACAAAACACAAACTAAAAACTTAAAAATATTTGTATATTAGTAAAAATTCTATTTTCTACTTACTATTTTCCCCGCCTGCCAAAGCCGTCCCATGGACATAAAGTTTAAAAACAAATTCATTTCTTGCTTTCTATTTAGAATTAACTCCGAGGAGGCAATAGGCGGCCAGGTAGATTCTATTCTACCTGGCCACTTCTATTACCTTGCTCTCGCGAATCACGGTAACTCTAATTTCACCGGGATATTTTAAGTCCTGTTCTATTTTATCGGCAATAGCCCGGGCCAATTTTGTAGCCGCCAAATCATCAATTTCTTGCGGCAGAACAAAGACGCGTAATTCCCGACCAGCTTGGATGGCATAGGTTCTATCCACGCCCTTAAAAGCCTTGGCTACTTGCTCTAGGTCATCTAACCGCTTAATATAATCTTCATAACTATCGCGCCTGGCCCCAGGCCGCGCGCCAGACAAGGCATCGGCCACCTTCACAATCACGGCCTCAATAATCGGCGGATGGTCTTCGTGATGAGTCCCAATGGCCGTCACCACTTCTTCGGGCAAATTATATTTCTTACCCAATTCCCGGCCAATCTCCGGATGAGTTCCCTCAGTTTCGTGGTCAATGGCTTTACCGATGTCATGAAAAAGACCGGCTTTTTTAGCCAAATTAACATTCACGCCAAGATCGGACGCCAACACTGCGGCCAAATTAGCCGTTTCAATAGAATGCTGTAAAACATTTTGTCCGTAACTGCTGCGATATTTCAAGCGGCCCAAAAGTAGAATTAACTTAGGATCAATACCGGCAATTCCCAATTGATAAGCCGCGTCTTCACCGGCCGACTTAATGTCTTCTAATAATTCCTTTTTAGCTTCTTCCACATATTTTTCAATGCGAGCCGGTTGGATTCGTCCGTCAGCAATTAATTTTTCCAAAGTGCGCTTGGCCAGTTGCCGTCGAATCGGATTAAAGCTGGAAACAAAAATCACTTCCGGCGTATCGTCAACCACAATTTCCACACCGGTCAATTGTTCAATGGCCTTGATGTTGCGTCCTTCACGGCCGATAATCCGACCCTTCATATCGTCTGACGGTAAACTAACAGAGCCAGTGGTGCGTTCGCTGGAAACCGACGAGGCCAGTCGTTCCATGGCCGTGGCCAATAACTGCTTGGCCTTGTGATCAATCTGCTCTGAGCCAAGTTTTTCCAATTTTCTCATACGCTCCAAAACCACCATCTGATTATCTTTCTCAATTTGTTCAAATAAAACCTTTTGCGCTTCTTCTTGGGAATATCCGGCAACCTCCTCAAGCTTTCTTTTGGCGTCTTCATAAATACTTTTAATTTTAGCTTTCGCCTCTTCCAGCCGCGCAGCCCGATCGCTTAATTCTTTTTGGCTCTCCTCCAATTCTAGAATTTTTTTATCAAATAAAGATTGGCGCCGCTCCAGGCGATCCTCTAGCGCTCGCAACTCTTGGCGGCGAGTCTGCTCTTCTCTTTTAATGTCATCGATAATTTTGAGCGCTTCTTCTTTGGCCTTTAAAACAACTTCTTGCTGCTTATTTTTGGCGGATCTCAGTATCTCTTCGGCTCGCATTTCCGCCGAAGAAATTTTGCCGCGAATAATTAATCGCCTTAAAAAGTAACCAATCAAAAAACCGAACGTCAAACCGGTCGTAATATAAATTAACCAAACGAGTGAAATAGACATAAAATAATATAATTATAAAGGGTATTAAGCCGCGAAACAGAGCTCCGCCCACGAAGGTGGCTCACTTAGCTTGTTTTTGTGACAAGATATTAAACCCTTTGTTCTGTCTTCTCCGCCTCCGCCAGTTGGCGGATGGCGGATCCTCGCCTGCCTGCCCTGCCTACAGGCAGGCAGGCGGTAAGCGGACTCGACAAAATTGATAAAAACAATAACCGAGACCGTTCTCGGCTTTTAAAAAAGAGAATCAAATTATTATATCAAGGGTTGCTCCTTATTTGGTAATAATTTTATCAACAACGCCATATTTAAGGGCCTCTTCGGCAGTCATAAAATAGTCACGATCAGTATCGCGTTCAATTTTATTGAAAGTTTGATTGGTATGTTTGGCTAAAATTTTGTTAATGCGATCGCGAACCCGCAAAATATGTTCAGCGCGAATTTTGACATCCGTCGCAGGACCCTCTGCTCCGCCCATCACTTGATGGATCATTACTTCGGCGTTAGGCAGGGCAAATCTTTTTTTCTTTGCTCCGGCCGCCACAAGAACCGCACCCATTGAAGCAGCTGTGCCGACACAAATAGTCGACACGTCGGGTTTAACATACTGCATGGTGTCATAAATAGCCAAACCGGCCGTCACCGACCCCCCAGGAGTGTTAATATAAAGCTTAATGTCTTTGTCCTTGTCTTCACTCTCCAAAAATAATAATTGAGCAATCACTGTGTTGGCCACATTGTCATCAATAATATCACCAAGAAAAATAATTCTCTCTTTTAAAAGCCGGGAATAGATATCATACGCTCTCTCCCCATAGTTTGATTTTTCAATAACCGTGGGAATTAGCTGCATAAATTATGATAATAGATAATAAAGGGTATTAACCCCGTGTTTCACCATCGCTCGAAGAAAGTGTAAAAATCTCATTTTTCCACTTTACTTCTCGCTCGGCAAAATAACAAATTAATAGTTAAAGTATAAATGAAAAAAAACAAAAGTCAAGTCCTGGGCAAACGAAACTTATCCCCAGTTACAAAACTTTACTCATGCCTTAGTTTCGACCTAATTGAATAATGTCCTTGGGCAATTACAATGTTTTCGGAGTCAACGTCTGATTAATGATGTTTTTCGCGGCATTAAGGAAAAAACGTAAAGTTTTGTAACTGGGCTATACCCAAAAGAAAAAGGGGCGAATTACTCCGCCCCCTCTGGCATTTCCGGCTCTGGCCCCAAAAGGTCAAGGCCAACCAAAACATACTCATATTTGTTGGCCAAGGAGTAAAGGAGTGCCTTTAGGGCGGCAGCTGCCGCCACTCCCTCTAGGTTCGCCTGAGAGTTTAGGGCCAAATAGTCCTCCCAATCGTCTATCATGACGATGACTTCTATGGAGTTTGAACCCTCTGACATGGCATTAATCTTGACCTCACATAAGTCGGGTCTATCCAAAAAGTCGTATAAAAACGTTTCGGCCACTTTCGTCATCTTACCAACGAGCTGTTCCTTGGGTATGATCATCGCCACCTCCTATTGTCAGACAATATAGCACATTTTTGAATTTTTGTCAACCCCGTTAGAGTTTGTTTGTCCACATAATAAATCTATATAATGAAAGAGGGTATCTGCTCAATGGGTAATAAAATTTTTGAAAGGGCTCTAACGGGGTCAAGGGTCTTTGTCCCCGGTTAGAAAATTTTACGTTTCTATATTTTTTCCTTTATACCCTGTTTTCTACGATCGTAGAAAACAGGGTATATGATTAAATTTAAAAAAAGTATATAAAAGGGCCGACGCAAAATTGCGTCGGCCAATGACATTATTTTTTCACCACTTTAATCATCTGCTGATTTGTTTTGACCAAATAGACGCCACTCTGTAGACCGACTGGCCGCCAGACCACCAAGCCGCGACTGGCCGCAAAAACTCTTCGGCCGTCTAAAGAATAAATCTTGACACCAGACAAACTGTTAATCGTCAAGCGTTGACGAAAAGGATTTGGATAAATCTTTATCCCGGACAACCCTCTCGCCGACCTGGGCTCGTCCTGAGCCACGACGACATCGCCAAACTTATAGAGCACGCTCATGTCACTGGCAATATAAATTGATCCGTCTGAACCAATGGCTGGCGAGGTTAGACTGTCGCCCAAACTATCAGCTTGATACGCCACACCACCTAGTTGATTTAATATCAGCAATTGTCCATCAGTGGTACCAAAAATTATTTTGTGATTCAAATCAATGGCCGGTGAAGAGGCATCAAAAGGAAAATCATATTGCCACCTCTGGTTATTGGAATCATCAAGCGCCAAAAGAAAGTTGGCGGTCGGAAAATAAGTATAACCGTTGGTATCAACGGCTGGCGAAGCCATAACTGGTCCATCTGAATAGGTGAAGGTTCGGCGCCAAGTCTGCTGATGATCACTGGCGCGATAATTGTAAATACTGGATGTCCATCCATAAGCTGCGTGAGTCCCAAAGACCAAAAGGCTGTCATGACGCAACCCCGGACTCATCCTAACTCCGCCCGGCTCCGCCGCGAACCAATCATCGTAAGACCAAATCTGTTGTCCACTGGTCAGATCAAACTTAAAAATCTTAAAATCATACCAGGCCAAAGCATTGCCACAGGTGACTGCATAAACACACCCATGATTGTCCAGCGCCAGTGAAGTATTGTCGCAGCCCGCCCCAGAAGCCAATGGTCCAACTTGCCAGGCCAATTGATTGGTCTGATAATTAAAGACATAGACATAGCTACTGGCATCAATGACTCCAATATAATTTCCTAAACCAATGACATGGAAAAGGACATCATGACAATGATAGCCCCAAATCCACTGACCAGTCGCCGGATCCAAGCAGATCAAACTGTCACCAGCCGGAACATATAATCTGTTGGTGTCCCAATAGGCCGGAGCGTACTTCACTGGTTGTACTGTATGATAAAACCAAATGACCTCGCCGCTCTCGGCCGACAAACAAAAAACGCCAATTGATGTTCCCAGATAAACCACTTCTTGCTGATGCTGATTAATCCAACCAGTAATCGGACTAGTGGTCGGGTATATTTGCACACTGTCGCCAAAATTCACTTGCCATCGCAGAGAAACTGCCTCTGGAATGGCAACTGTACTGCGTCCATAATTAGGATGAAAATAAGGCCAGCTAGAAGGACCGCCAGCCAAGACCGTAGAAAATAAAAACAGCAGGGTTAAAATTGTGAAAGAACTGGTTCTGTTTTTCACAGACCCTCCTTTGATTATATTATAGGTCATCATCTATACTTTGTCAACCCAGTTAGAACAACTTTACCCTGCACCAAAAATCTTTGGTGTCAGGGTTTACTAACCTGCCTACCGCCTGCCTGACGGTAGGCAGGTTAGGCAGGCGCCTTAGTTTCGACCTTATTAAATAACATTTTTAGCATTACAATGTTTTCTCGGTTAATATCTGATTGACAGTATGCTTGGCGGCGTTAAGGGAGAAACGTAAAGTTTTCTAACTGGGCAATAGGCCCTTTTCTGCGACAAAAAAGCTCGCGGCAGGATAATACCTGACACGAGCACGAATTGATCGATGGTTTCAAAACTATTTGCCGTAGCAAAGAACCCGAGAGCTGTCATTGAAAAGACTAAACCAGAAAAAATGAGCAATCCAACGGTTGGCAAGAGGAGAAAGATACAGCACGTACTCAAAAGTGAACGGACCGAACCGTCGGCGCAGCCTAACTCCGGTAACCAAATAATCACAGTTGACCGATAAACTTCTGGTCAAAATATTTTCAAGGTCCTCCAGGTTCTCAACCGGAGACTCAGTCAATTTTCTGGCCCTCTTCAACATGGATCGGATAGAAAGGCTGGCCCCTCCATCATGCACTGCGGCGATGTTGACTTTTACGGCACCAGTACCGGTTAAGCGTGGTCTGGTCGGAACAACCTCCATCCTTGAAGGGATCTCAATTTTAATTCGAGGGGTTAGCGGAAGCGCTGGCCGAAGAACAAGAAACCTAGTTTTCATTGATCCTCCCTTCAAGAGCATTTAATCAGCCTTAGGCCGATGTCTCCTGATTGATAAATAAACTATAACAGATTTTGCTCAAATTGTCAACCCCATCCGCTTAATTTATCAACAATTGTTATTTTAATATTTAACCAGCCTCGCCTAGCGAGTCTAGGCGGGTTAGTCATCCTCAAATATCGGGGCATCAAGGTAAATGTGGGCGCTAACGGGGCCAGAGCAATACAAAACTATTCTAACTGGGCAAAAGGCCTGAATTATGCTATAATTAGGAGATATTAAAGTTTATATTTATGCCCACCTTATTTTCTAATCAAAACCAATCAATACCTTTGGCGGAAAAAATGCGGCCAAATAATTTGGCCGGATTTGTGGGCCAAGAAAAAATTATGGGCCCTGGCCGGGCCCTGCGACAATTAATTGAACAGCGCGAAATACCATCCATTATTTTCTGGGGTCCGCCCGGCTCGGGCAAAACAACCCTAGCCCGCCTCATCGCCGAAGAAACTAAAAAAGAATTTATTCAATACTCGGCAGTTGAAGCCAGCACCAAAGAAATCAAACAGTTTTTAGAACAAGCCAGGAAAAAACAATTGGCCGGATTTAATTCCCCGATTATTTTTATTGATGAGATTCACCGCTTTAATAAATCGCAGCAGGCAATTTTCCTTCCTTATGTTGAAGAGGGCTCAATTATTTTCATCGGCGCCACAACCGAAAATCCATCTTTTGAAATTATTTCTCCGCTATTGTCTCGCTGTAAAATTTTTATTCTGGAACCGCTGGCACCGACTGACATTTCTTTAATTATTAAACGCGCCCTGTCTGACAAAAATCAGGGTTTGGGTCAATATAAAATAAAAATTGCCAAAACCGCTTTAGATTTTTTAATTCAAATGTCCAATGGCGACGCGCGCATGCCTTTGAATGCTCTGGACATTGCCATTAAAATTACTCAACCCGATAAACAAGGCGTTTACCATTTTCAACAAAAAACTTTGGAAGAGGCCTTGCAGTCCCGCGGCCTAATTTACGATCAAGCCGGCGAAGAACATTATAATGTTATCTCGGCTTTTATTAAATCAATGCGCGGCTCTGACCCTAATGCCGCCCTATATTGGCTGGCGCGAATGCTGGCCGCCGGCGAAGACCCCAAATTCATTGCCCGACGCATGATTATTTTTGCCTCGGAAGATATTAGTAATGCCGATCCGCGGGCGCTGCTCATCGCCGTGGCCGCCTCTCGGGCCGTGGAATTCGTGGGTTTGCCAGAAGCTAAGCTCAATCTCGCCCATGCTGTTACCTATCTGGCTACGGCGCCAAAATCAAACGCCTCTTATATGGGCTTACTGGCCGCCGAAGAAGACGTGAAGCAATATTTAAATTTGCCAATTCCGATTCATTTGCGCAACGCCCCGACCAAATTAATGAAAGACCTAGGTTATGGCCAAGATTATAAATATCCGCATAATTTTACAGACGCTAAGGTGGAGCAACAATATTTGCCCACCCGCCTAAAGGATAGAAAATATTATAAACCATTAAAATCACAAAACGAAAAACGATAACCAAAATTTTTAGTCAATTAGGTGGGTGGGCGTGCCCGACAAACCAAAAATTAAAAGGGCCTGCTTGGCAGGCCCTAATCCTATAGAACTACGATGATCCATCCATTGTCAATGGTCATTTTCTTCTCCCATAGCCGACCGACAATAATAAGCGTCAAATCGCGCAACACCTCGCTCATAAACATGGATTGAGTCAACAGGAAATGAAATTCACTTACAAATTCCGGGGCCCATGCAGACATTCGCTGGTAATAACAATAGCTCGCCAATAATCTGGTCACGCCATCTTTTAAGCAGCCATCAATCAATCTCAAATCGTCCTCGCCCAAATCAGGAATTGGTCCGCCCTGACTCCAGCCCAGATACTCCAGGGCTACCAATAGGGCCCGAAAGAATCGTCCCTGTTCTTTTTCATCAAACAGCTGGATCAAGTCCTCGGCTTGCGGTTTTCCGCCCAACAAAAGCGAGAACAACAAACGAGGATTATGTTTTAGCAAAACGTCAATCAGCTGGCCTCGTCTAATCCCTGCCTCAAGTGTTTCTTCAATCACTGCAAAAGCGCGTTTAACTGCATGATCTTCAGTCATGAACCTCCTTTGGTCAAAATAATTATAACAAAATCACTAAAGATGTCAACCCCTCACCCAGAAATTTTCGTTCTTAATTAAAAAAGATGTTGAGCCAATAAACCATTTTTTAATTAATTCTATATTTTGCGGCCAAAACCATGCCAAACGAACGAAAATAAATCTTTTTAAAATTTCTAGGTGAGGGGGTCAAGGGCAATCTAATTATTTTATCAACATATGCTTTGGATTTTGCTTATTATTTTATCGACTTTAATTTTTGCCAGTTGTAACCTGTTTGATAAATTTATTTTAGAAAAAAGATTACAACAAAATTTTTGGGCGTATTTTGTATTCGGCGGTTTCGTTTGGTTGATTTTAGGATTAATTATCGCGCTGTTCTCGTCTCCCTTTCATTATCCGCTATTAATTATTTTATTATCTGTCTTAAGCGGATTATTAATGGGTCTCAATTGGCTGCTATTTTATAAGGCCATAACCCACGAAGAGGTTTCTAGGGTTATTTCTCTAATTTATCTTTTTCCAATTTTCGTCGCCATTGCGGCGAAATTTTTATTAAATGAAAAAATTATTTTTATCAAATGGATCGCGATTGTTTTCGCCGTCGTCGGCGCAATTTTAATATCAATTAAAAAAGATGAGGCCAAAAAGTCTTTTCGTTTAAGCCCGGCCTTCTTCTATGTTATTATCATAGCGGCATTATTCGAGCCGGCGATAGAAATAATCGATAAATATGTTTTGACTAACGTCTCGCCCTGGCATTTGCTATCTTTAAATACCATGGGCTTTGCCTTAATCGCCTTGATATTTTTCACGACATCTAGGGCTACTAGAAATAATGTAGCTCAACTAATCTTTCGTTCAAAAAACTTCATCTTAATCACAGGCGCCCACCTTCTATATCTTTTGGGTAATTTAATATTCTTAATGGCCGCCGCGCTCGCTCAAATCACCTATGTGGCCGCCATCAGCGCCGTTCAACCGGTTTTTGTTTTTATTCTCACGGTTATTTCCAGCCTAGCTACGCCGCAACTACTGAAAGAGTCATTAGATAAAAGAACATTAATCATCAAAATCGTGTCTATCTTACTCGTCGTGAGCAGTGTTTTAATTATTATTCTTTTTTAAAATGGAGCGGCTCTTATTACATGTCTGCTGCGCCAATTGCGGTTTAATACCGATAGAATTGTTAAAACAAAAATTTGCTCTTGTCTTGTTTTGGTATAATCCCAATATTCAACCAGGCGAGGAGCGCGCTAAGCGCTTGGAAAATTTTTACCAACTGGCTAAAATTTATAATTTAGATTATTTAATCGGCCCAGACGACTCCGACCGCTGGGATCAAATCGTCAGAAAAAGTAGTCTGACCGACGAGCCGGAGGGCGGTCAACGCTGTGCGATTTGTTTTCGGTGGCGCCTTAATGCCACCGCGCAAATGGCGCAGAAAAATAATTTTCCTTATTTTGCTGCCACTCTCGGTATTAGCCGCTACAAAAATACGGAATTGATTGACCGCCTCGGCCAAGAGATGGCCCAACAATATCAAGTCCAATATTATCCACTCAAAACCAATAAAGGATTAGTTGCTCAAAAAGAACTAAAACTGTCTAAAACATACAATTTCTATCGCCAAAAATACTGCGGCTGTCTTTATCCGCCTTCGCAAAGAGCCCTGAACATTAGCCCGATGATAAATAAGGAGTAGCTGACCCGTCGCGTGGCTTTGGCGAAATCAAATGGGCTTCGGCGGATTTCGTCCCCAAACTATGCAAAATTCTAATTTGTAGGGGACTTCATGCCCAGTCTACACTGGCTAAAAATCTCAAATAGATTATAATTAAGTACATAGCTACATATTATGAAATACGCTATATTTATCATCGGCTGCGGGATTCTGGCCACGTCTTTAATGTTTTTTGCTCAAGCGGCCACTGATCAGTCCCCGACCCCAACCGTCCTGCCCGGTCAAACTTTATATTTTTTTGAATTACTCAAAGAAAAAATTCAAATTCTGACCACTATCGGCCCAACCGCCAAGGCCCAGCTCTATCTTGATTTGGCCAACCTGCGCCTGGCAGAATATAAAGCTCTCGCTCAAGAAGGAAAAAATGATTTAGCCAAAAAAAGTTTTGATCAATATCTAGAAAAATTAAAGCTGGCCATCCAAAACATACAAATACTAAAAAAACAAAATAAGTCCATCGGCGTCGACACTAACGATATCGCCACGCAGCTTCAAAATCAAACGCAAGATTTGTCAACCGCCAGCCAAGCTTTAAATCAAGTTTTACCAGATAAATTATCCCGAGCTCAACAAATTGCCAAGCAATCGCGCGAATTGATACAAAATTTCGTTTTTACCAAGCCTCTATCGGCAGCCAGTAGTTCAAAAACCACCTGGCTAGAGTGGCTGCAAAAAATGTTTGACAAATTTTGGCCCAACAATTTACAACTAATTAAAAAATAAGGATATGAGTCCGGAAAAATGGGAAGAGTTAATTTATTTAGTGGAAGAAAAATTTGGTATAGACGACCGTCATACTGAAAGTTTTGTTGTTGAAGAAACCCACGATGGCAAGCAAATTATGGGCGAGAGGGAGGTGGTTGAGTTTTGCGGCCCCCTAGGCAAAACCAAAATGGAAAAGACCTCTCAGCCCAAACTTATGGATAAAAGGGTTATGGCTTCAAAAAGAATTGGCAGTAGGTCCGTGATAGATTATGTCTATTCTCCTACCGAAAAGAGCGAACATGTCAAATTTTACCGCTGGGATGAGGCCACTGGCCAATGGGCGGAGATAAGGGATTTAATTTAATAAAATTATCCCAACAGAAAATAAAAAATAAAAGATAAAACATACAAAACACAAATAAAAAACGTAAAAACAATTTATGGACGATAAAAGAAACTTAAAACAAGAATTTAAATTAAGAATATACCGTTATGTCATTCGGCTGATTAGGTTTTTAGTCAAAATACCCAACGAGCCAGTATCCAGAGAGATTAAAAGCCAATTAACCAGAAGCGGGACTTCTATTGGCGCTAATTATTTTGAAGCAGAAGCGGCCAGTTCAAAGAAGGATTATCAAAATTATTTTTCTATTGCCTTAAAATCTACCAACGAATCAAGGTTTTGGTTATCAGTGATAATGGACGCCAATCTTTTGCCAGTAGAATTAAGCAACGAATGCAATGAGTTATTAAAAGAAACAAAAGAAATAGCCAATATCCTCGGCGCAAGTATTTTGACCATGAAAGGCAGGCGTTCGCCAGCAGCGAACTAAAACCAAAAATTAAATACCAAAAATAAAAAATAAGTATGACAAAATACAAAAACCGTCTTATTCTCCAACCACCAACAGTAAGGCAAGAAAATGAGATATTTACATTTTTATGTATGTGTTTTTTATATTGTATTTTATATATTTTATATTTATGTCGCTCAAGCTTCTAAAAACAAAACCATCCGCCATCCGCTTTTCTAAATCCAAGAAACGTTCTTTTACCTTAGTTGAATTATTGGTCGTCATCGCCATCGTTGGTGTTCTGGCAGCCTTTGCCATTGCAGCCTTAAACGGGGCCATAATTAGGGGCAGAGATACCAGAAGAATGTCTGATATCAAACAAATCACCAATGCCCTGGAATTAGCTCTTAGCTTTGATAACTCCTATCCTATTCCCGACGGCAATACGACTGTTTGTCTTTCTGTGTGCGCAGTTGCTTCTCCTCCGGCCTGGTGCGCGGGCCTCTTGGCCCAAATGTCCAGCATTCCCAACGATCCTTTACCCAATCAACAATGTTATCTATATAACTCAGATGGCGCTAACTTCAGAGTAGCAGCTAAATTTGAGGCCTCTTCTAACTCTACTCTGGCCCAAAATGATGGCGGTCTATATTCTCAATACTTTGAAGGCCAAAGCACTCCTGGCTTAATCACGCTTGGCTTGATAAAATATGCCAGTTCAACAGGCGGTAATTGGTCCAGTGATTCAGGAGCCTGGGTTACTTCATCAGGAGGTTCTACTGTTACCGATCATCCCACGATTGGTGATACTGTATACTTAGACGCTAATTCTGGGGCA
>Ga0268276_1003131_pt1 | contig 13218 bp, 15 predicted proteins | sample saktaG_4_FD_190145 | JGI IMG/M metagenome (GOLD analysis project Ga0268276, IMG submission 190145) | Saline water microbial communities from Sakinaw Lake, British Columbia, Canada - sak_2010_1_5_45m | ecosystem: Environmental > Aquatic > Non-marine Saline and Alkaline > Saline ...
CTGCACGAAATTGGCTATGAAGATAACTTTGTAGTTATGGAAAAGATAAGCAAACAGTCACCAGATATTGCTCTTGGAGTAAATTCCACTGAATCACATGAGCAGGGTGCAGGCGATCAAGGAATTATGTTTGGGTATGCATGTAATGAAACACAAGAGTTTATGCCATTACCAATAATGCTAGCTAATCAGATATCTAAAGAAATGGATAAAATTCGCAAAGAACAATATTCACATATCTTTGGTCCAGATGGCAAATGTCAGGTTTCAGTTGTGTATGAAAATGGAAGACCTAAAAAAGTTCAAACAATCGTTGTTTCAGCACAAACAAAATCTTGGATACGAAGAGAACTATATGAAGATATCATTATCAATGAAGTCTTAACAAAAGTATTTGATGATCATACGATCAAAGAAGCCGAGATTTTAATTAATCCAACAGGTGAGTTTGTAGTAGGTGGACCTTATGCAGATTCAGGTTTAACAGGTAGAAAGATTATTGTTGATACGTATGGTGGATATGCAAAACATGGCGGTGGAGCCTTTTCTGGCAAGGATGTAAGCAAGGTTGATCGCAGTGCGGCTTATTATGCCAGATTCGTTGCAAAAGCCGTTGTAGGGGCAGACTTGGCCACACACTGCGAGATACAGATAGGTTATGCAATTGGTATAGCTAAGCCTGTAAGCGTATATGTAAATACATTCAACACAGGAGTAACAGGCGATGGCAAAATTCAAGACCTTGTTAACCAAGTATTTGATTTTAGACCACAACACATAAAAAAAGAGCTTGAGCTAGATAATGTCAAGTTCCAAGAGCTAGCGAAGTATGGACACTTTGGTAGAGAAGATTTGAATGTTCGTTGGGAACATGTAGATGATAAGATTACTGAATTGAGAAAGCTATATGAGAAAGCCTAAAGAACTACACAGGTTTTATAAGTCAATTCCTTGGCAAGTAGCTAGAGAACTTAAGATACGAGAAGCTAATGGAAAATGTGAACGATGTGGTGCATTGGGAGAAGATGTTCATCATAAAACAAGACTTACAGTTCAAAATGTAATGGATACGTCGATTAGTCTAAATCAAGAGAACTTAGAGTTGTTGTGTAAGAAATGTCACAATGCCGAACATAAGCGATTCTCAAAAGAAAAAGAATTTGATGAAGATGGTAATTTAATTCATAGATAGTCTCGTTTTTATAATTCATTTTTGTTATAATGTTTATTAAGAGGAGTGATTGAATTGAATATACTAAATTGTGAGTTTACAACATTACACAACTATGATTTTATTATAGATAAATCTGACAAAAATAATAATGCTGAAAACCTAAGAAAGAGAATTAGAAAGAGCGGAATACCTCTTGTAAATGTGCATTCTGTTTATATTTATACGCTTCAAGATGGAAACATAGAATATCCCAAATCAAATTCTAACACTGCATATATTGGGATTTCAGCTCCATTAAAGGCTGGGTTAGATGATCGATTTTATCATATCAATCCTGACACCTCGAAAGATGATGGTCATAAGATAAAGAGCAATTATACATTAAGTACTTATTATCATGATGGCAAAAAAATTAAACTAAATATTATGATTGTGAATAATAAAGAAAGCATGATAAATATAGAAAACAATTTAAATGCTTCGTTTGTGTATTTATGTGGATCTTTACCTATTGCTGCAGGGACAACATCTAAAGCATATACTCCTAAAAATTTAATGAAATACACCCCCCCATGTACTATCAATTGTGATGTTTAGGGTACCGTACAGGTGGGCAATTAAAAAACACGAGACATATTTTTTGAAAACTTAGAATTTGATTTTGGAGGATTTTTATGATTATACCAATGACTGAAAAGGAAGAGCAAATTTGGATAAAGAAGCATCAGATTTTTTTTGTTATAAAAAAGTCATACAAACAATACCCAGAGAATTTCATAGAAAATTTAGAACAGTCAATTTATGATAAAAGTGATGATGAGATAGAGGACCTTTACAAAATTCATAAAGAGAAAATAGAAAAAGAACAGTGGGTTCATTGTTCGCCGCATTACTATCACATTTCAGAGTTTAATGAAGCTTTGAAATCTCAACTTAATTTTGACTTATCTACTGCTCCAAATGAATATATTATCGAAATGATAACAAATGTAAAGGACTTTTACGAAAGACTAAAGAAACGTAGTTTAGATGAACTAACACTCGATGAAAAAGAAGAATTGTATTACATAACACATGGAATAATATATTAGGATGATAAATGTTGAATACGAGCGACTCAAGTCGCTTTTTTCTTTGGTCGATGAATCAAAGTCTGAGTTGGTAGATAACTTAATTTATCAAGCTACATTTATGAAAGTGTGAAGTTCATGCAGAAAAGAGTACTTACATCAATTCAAAAGAGAAAGGAGCGTAATTGCTCCTGTATTGGTTTGATGAATTCTGTAGTAATTTATACTAATGGAAATAACAGGTGTGCCGCAGGTTGAATATGGTTTGTTTATGATTGAATCGTGTAATGTGTTACTACTTTTACATTATTATGTTGTAATTCGCTACATAACACTAAATTAGTACAATAAAATGATATTATTTATAAGAGGTGAAGACATGGAAGAGAATATTAATAAGCTTGTTACGATAATGCATATCAAAGAGGCAATTAGTTTGAATCTGGAGTTGTTATGCAAGAAGTGCCACAACACACAAAATATACGTTTCTTGAAGTCACAGCAATTTGATGAAGATGGCAATTTAATTTCATGATAAATCTCGTTTTTATATTTTGATTTTGGTATAATGATATAAAAAGGGGTGATTTTGTGAGAGATTTTAAGCAGGCAATAAAAGTTCTCTACATTGATTACTATATCTATATTGGCGAATATGCGAATGCTAAAAAACAATTTGATGAATGCTCTGAATTGCTTAATCAAAAAGAAAAAGAGAAATACGAGTATAGAATGAATCAAATCGATCCAAACAATAAAAGGCATGACAAGATTTCTTTCAATGATTTTATAAGAATATCCAGTGAAGTGGAAAAAAGAGAGCAAGAAATTGATAGAATTATGAAAGAAGTAACAAAAAAGGTAATTAGCGATATTGAAGCTTTCTTAAAAATCGAAGACATATCAGAGCTAAAAGCTTATATGAAGTATGCTAAAAAGATGTTGAAAACAACAAAGCATCTTATGTACAAAAATCTATATCTCGCATCAAAATTGGTAATGAAGAACTTAAAAATTGCGGATTTTTATAACAATGAAAATGAAAAATATATGGACCCTAGATTTCAAATGAATAGTCGTAAAATTGCTGATTTATATATTAGATTTAACAAGTATATCAACAATAAAGGAGACTAAACACCCCCACCCCAATGGCTATTAATTATAGCGAAGGGTACCGCGTAGGGGGCAATTTAAAAACACGAGGCAGATTTTTTGAAATTCTGAAAATTACTTCGGATTTTTAATTAATACTTGGATAAAATCGATAAATTTTGAAATGTTTCAAATAATTTGACTAAATACAGTAGGCTCTCATTCTTATCTCGGAATGGGGGTCTATTTTTTCGTTTAAGCCCTCAACGATTTGATTTGTGTGCTTTTGATTAAGAGTTTGAATGAATACTAATCTTTTTAAATAAATGAAAACGTTGAGCCTTTTATTGGCAAATAAGGATATACCTCGCCATTAAACTATTGAAAGTGAGGTGAAACATATGGAAGATAAAGAATATACCAATGAAGATTTGATTGGTAAGTGCCAGAAATGTGGCATTGTGACTGTTTCGATCAAAGGCAAAAAGAAAAAGCGATTTTGTAGTGATCGCTGCAGATGGGATTGGTGGAACAATCATATCAAAGAATTGAAACAAGAACCTAAATCAGAGAAAAACAATGTATCAAAATAGGTTAGGTATCGCTTGACTAATACTTTAAACAGAGTGATTAATGTAATGAAAAGGAGGTGTTACTTTATGAAAAGAACAATTACAAAAATAGAAGCGATACCTAAAGTAGTAAGTAAATTAAGAGTTGCTGCATATGCAAGAGTATCGACAGGCAGTGATGCCATGTTACAATCGCTAGCTTCACAAATTAATCATTATAAGAAGTTTATCCAAAGTAATAGTGAATGGCAGTTTGTAGGAGTCTATGCAGATGAAGCTTCAACTGGTACAAAGGACTCAAGAGAAGAGTTCCAACAACTACTCACAGATTGTAGAAATGGTATGATTGATATGATAATTACCAAATCAATATCGAGGTTTGCGAGAAACACAGTTACATTACTTGAAGTTGTTAGAGAGCTAATCAAACTGAATGTTGATGTATTCTTTGAGGAACAGAATATTCATTCCAATAGTGGTGAAGGTGAAATGATATTAACGCTACTGGCTTCAATTGCCCAAGAGGAATCAAGAAGTGTTTCTGAAAATATGAAATGGAGAATCAAAAAAGACTTTCAAGAAGGATCTATGTGGGGAGGTAGATCATCCTATGGATACAATTTAGGAAATAAGAAGTTAACCATTATTCCTGAAGAAGCTGAAGTAGTGAAATTAATCTTTCAACTTTATATTGATGGTCATGGTGCGGATTCAATACGTAAAATATTAGACTCAAAAAATATCAAGCCAATGAACACCAAAAAGTGGGGACATTCTTCTATTATGAAAATACTAAAGAATAGAAACTACACAGGAGATCTAATCCTGCAAAAAACATATCGTGAAAACCACCTAACCAAAAGACAAATCATTAATAAAGGTGAACTCGATAGATACTTCATTAAAGACAACCACGAGGCAATCATTAGTAGAGATATTTTTGATAAAGCAGAGAAAATTAGAAAAGAACGAGCACAAAAAAATAAACCACATGATCCAAGAGGGGATTATCCATTTCTAGGTAAAGTCAAATGTGGGATATGTGGTAAATCCTATACAAGAAAAAGAATGAGACAAAAACTAGTATGGCTATGTTCCTTATCAGTAAAGATGGGACAATCAATATGTAATGCAAAGATGGTTCCAAATGACATAATCGTTGAAGCCTCTGAGCACATTTTAGGTTTGAAAGAATACGTTGATACCATATTTAATTCTAAGGTGAAACAGATAATCGTTATGCCAAATAGACTATTAGAATTTCATATGAAAGATGGAAATGTTAATAGTTATCATTGGGAGCATAAATCAAGAAGTAAAAGTTGGACTCCTGAAATGAAAGAACAAGCAAGAAAGCGTTCCATCCTTCAACATAAAGGAGGTAAACAAGATGCCTAAAGTAACTATCATACCCTCAACAATTAATCCTATTACACAATTACCACATAACGCTACTATATTACGAAAAGCAGCAGCTTATGCAAGGGTATCTACTAGTAAGGATGAACAATATACAAGTTATGAAGCACAAGTAAACTTCTATGAGAAATACATAAAGGAAAGACCAAACTGGGAATATATTAATGTCTATGCAGATGAAGGTATATCCGGAACAAGCACCAAAAGAAGAACAGATTTTAACCATATGATTAAAGATGCATTATTAGGCAAAATCGATCTTATTATTACAAAGTCTATATCCAGGTTTGCGAGGAATACTTTAGATACCATATCTTATGTTCGCAAACTAAAAGCAAAAGGAATCGAAGTCTTCTTTGAAAAGGAAAACCTATGGACACTTGATCCAAAGAGTGAACTTATCTTAACCATAATGGCATCAATAGCCCAAGAAGAATCACGCTCTATAAGTCAGAACGTTATATGGGGTAAGAGAGTAAGTTTTCAACAAGGTAAGGTATCTTTTGCTTATAGTAGGTTTCTAGGGTACAAAAAGGTAGATGATAAACTTGTAATTGATGAAGACCAAGCAGTAATTGTTAGAATGATTTACCGGTTATTTCTTGTTGAAGGTAAAACACCGTCAGGAATTGCAAAGTATCTAAAATCACAAAACATCAAAACACCAACAGGCAAATCATCTAACTGGAGTAAGAACACAATTATATCCATACTAACCAATGAAAAATATAAAGGTGATGCATTACTTCAAAAATCATATACTGCTAATTATCTAGATCAAACAAAAGTAAAGAATGAAGGACAAATACCACAATACTATGTAGAGAACAATCATCCCGCAATCATAGATAAAGACATATGGGAACAAGTACAGTTTGAGATGGAAAGACGAATTATGATTGGCACAAAGTATTCATCTGAAAATATCTTCGCATCAAAACTCATATGTGATGATTGTGGTGGTTATTATGGTAGAAAGAAGTGGCATTCTAATTCAAGGCATGAGCGTTTTGTTTATCAATGTAACCATAAGTATAAGAAGGGAACAGATATTTGTAAAACTCCTCATTTATCTGAAGAGGAAATTAAAGAAAAGTTTCTAAAAGTTTACAACATAACCATAGAAGATAGGGACAGAATCATCACAGATACAAAAGAAGTCATTAACTTATTAACAAACACCAAAGAACTAGACAAACGAATCATTGAACTTGAAAATGAACTAAATATCCAAAGCAAACGAATAAAGAAACTCCTAAAGGATAACTCCAAAATAATCACGAACTCCGAATCGTATAACATCAAGTACAAAAAACTATCAGAACGATTCAATGAAGTAAAGGTAGAATTAGATGATTTAAAATTAGAACGAAATAAACGCGAAAACAAATCACTTAAGATGAACGCCTTCTTGACTAATTTTAAGAAAGCACCAAAGTACCTCACTGAATGGAATGAACTTATATGGAGATTATTAGTTGAGAGTGCTACCGTGCATAGAGATAAAACAATTACATTTCATTTTAAGGATGGTACAGAAATGATAAAGTGAAAAAGATTGTATGTTTACCACAATAATTGCTCATTTTTATATAAAAGTGAGCTTTTGTTTGTGTTATAATAGTTTTAAGGGAGATGAGAAAATGAATATTCTTGTAGTAGGTGCAGGATATGTTGGTGTTGCAAATGCAATACTCTTATCTAAGGAAAATTCTATTTACATAAATGATATTGATCAAGAGAAGTTGATTAATATCAAAAATAGAGATTTTTCATTCATAAACGAATATAGAAGTGAAGTTAATTTCCAAGAGTTAGATATAAATATTACATCTGATTTGAAAGTAGCTAAGGAATGCGATGTAGTGCTCATTGCATTACCAACAGACTTAAATGGAGAAGGTAAGTTAGATTATAGTGGGGTAATCAATTCCATAAGGGATATAAGAAAAATAAATCCAAAGATTGAGATAATCATTAAATCCACTTTACCTATTGGTAGCTGTAAGATTTTACATAGTGAGTTTGGTGATTTTTTTTATATGCCAGAATTTCTTCGAGAGGGTTTTGCTATTCATGATGTTATGTATCCTGATCGAATTGTTATTGGTACAAATAAAGAAGATATATCAGTAATAGAGAAGCTTTATAAAACCAATAATAAAGTAATAATAACAGGATATGGAGAAGCTGAATTCATTAAATTGATGTCCAACACTTACCTTGCTTTAAGAGTTGCATTCTTTAATGAATTGGACACTGCAATATTATCGGAAAGATTAAATGAGAGAGATATAATAGACGGAATATGTTCTGATAAACGTATTGGGAATTACTATAATAATCCTTCGTTTGGGTATGGTGGGTATTGTTTACCAAAAGATACAAAAGAAATAGAAAAATCATTAAATAATTATGAGTTGCCTATATTATCAAGTATCTCAAAATCAAACTATAAAAGAGTTGAGGATTTGTCGAAGGATATTATTAAAAAAGGATATAAGATTATAGGAGTTTATAGTCTTTCATCAAAAAGCGAAAGTAGTAATATAAAGGAATCCTCAACAATTAAACTGATAAACAACTTAGAAGAAAAGGGTCTAGAAATAATTGTTTATAGTGATGAATCTATATTAGGATATAAATGTGTGAAATCAATAGAAGAACTTGTAGAAAGAAGTGATATTATAGTTGCTAATAGGGTTAATAGTGAGTTATTACCTTTTGTCGATAAGGTATATACTCGTGATATATATGGAAGGAATTAGGTGATGATATGAAAATAATTGTATCTGGTGGAGATGGATTTATAGGGAAAAATCTTGTCAAAAGATTACACCAGTTAGAGAATGAAGTTATTGTAATAGATAATCACATTACAAGTTATAAAGAAAATGACAAATTGCCAAATGTGGTTCATATTGATGAATCGATAGAAAGAATTAATATAGATTCTTTTGAAGATGTTGATTTAATTTTCCACCTTGCATCAGTAGCTAGTCCTTTAGTTTATAAGAAGGACTTCAAGAATGTCTATAATCCAAATGTAAAAGGAACAGAAGTTTTGATTGAACTAGCAAAAAAATGCGGATCTAAATTGATATATACCTCTACTAGTGAAGTATATGGAACACTTAATGAACAATTAACAAATTATGAAGGCATTAAGGAGAACACAGTTTCCTTGTCTCATTTGTTAACTGAAAGATCCATTTATCCAACATCCAAAAAAATGGGTGAGGAATTAGTATATAACTATATCCGAAATGGAGGAGACGGATTGATACTAAGGTTATTCAATGTTTATGGTCCTGATATGGATGTAAGAAATAACGGATATGGCAGGGTAATACCTAATTTTATAAATGCGATTTCAAATGATCAAGCATTAACTATTTATGGTGATGGTAATCAGATTAGAAGTTTTGTTTGGATTGATGATATGATTGATGCTCTAATTAATTTATTAAACTATGATGGGGATAACAAAGTTTTAAACTTAGGTAATCCTATAGAAACATCTATTAATGACCTTGCAGGAACCTTGTTTAGTATATTTGGAAAGAATACTGGAATTAAATATGTGCCTAGAGATATTGATGATCCTTTGTGGAGGAGACCAAATACTACAGTGGTTGAAAAGAGTATTAATTGGAAACCCAAAGTATCGTTATTGGAAGGATTGAAAAGGATAATAGGTACGTATTATGAATAATTATCCCAAAACGCTATATTATATGATAGATATCTTGTGTAATGAGAAATGTTCAAAATGTACTCACTGGAAACATGATACAGAAAAAAAAGTATTTGATATGAGCAAGATCATCAAGTTCATTTTCGATGCTAAAAGTATTAATGAATTTGTTATTGTAGGTGGAGAGCCTCTTATATATCAAAATGAAATAAAGGAGATTATTGAAAGCATTCCAAATGATATACGTACAACTTTGATTACAAATGGTGTGCTTGCTAATCCTGATTTTATAGACTTTATTAGCAAATATAACGTTCACATAATCTTTTCAATAGATACAATTGATAAGAACTTCTGGAAATATGTTAGAGGAAAGAATACCTTTGATTTAGTAATGAAAAATCTTGACTACGCAATAAAAACACTTCGTTCAGAACAACTAAGTATTCAATCTGTCCTTTCTCAGGAAACAGTAGAACATGTACAGAATGTTGGTGATTGGTGTAAGGAAAAAGGAATATATCATAGTATACAAGATTATGTCCAAGATGGATTTGATGGGCAGTGGACTGAAGTTCATAACAATAAGGTTGTGTCGGATCAAAACTGCTATGCATACTTGTCAAATATGTCAATACTACCAAATGGTGATATTTTTACTTGTTTCCAACAAAACTTGATAAAAGGATGCGAAAAGCCTCTTGGAAATATCAAATTTGATAGTTTTGAAGATATTATGAATGGTGATTATATAAGTCATGTAATTGAGCAGATGAAGGGATGTCAATTACCGTGCAAAGTACTAAAATGTAATGTTGAAAGTTGTGATAGTGATGAATAGATTTAGGGAAGTAATTATAGAAATTAGCCAAAACTGCAATTTAGAATGTACTATGTGTGGATTCGGAAGAATGAATAACTCAAAAGAGAAATTCATGACATTTAACCGATTCAAGGAAATATATGATAGTGTTAAAGATCGAACTGAATCAATAAGAATAAATGGGCGTGGAGAGAGTACGATTCACCCAAAGTTTAAAGAAATCGTAGAATATATAGGTAAGGAAAAAGAGATTATTTTATTTACAAATGGTAATTATTCAAATCCAATAATTAATGAGTTATTTAACAACTATAATTTTCAACTGTACTTTTCTATGGATAGTACCGTGAAGTCTAAATTAGAAAGTATTAGAAAGGGTATTAAATCTGAAAGACTCATACAGAATATTAAATCAGTTCAAGAAATGAATAAAAGACCATTTATTATTTTTACAGTGCAAGAAGAAAATATTGATGAAATAGTGAATATTGCTGAGTTTGCCTTAAGTATGAACTGTAATATTATATATAATGTTGTGAGAAGAGATGTAGGCATTGAATCATTTGTTGAATTAGTTAAGCAAAAAAAAGATGAAATATTATCATCATTTTTAGTAGTAAAAGAAATGTACTCTATGTCTTTACTAAATAGTTATATACCAGATCAAATGGCCGGAGTGGTATTGTTTGAAAATGAAACTGCAACGTGTGGAACAACTGAAGAATGTCCTAATGTAAAAACTGAACTTTGTATTTTATACAACGGAGATGTAACACCATGTAATATGTTCAATCCATATATCTATGGGAATATCAATGATCGTGAACTAGATGAAATTTTGAAAGGTGACAAGTTTAATTGGTTTTTACAAAATCATAAAAGTTACTATTACTGTAATAACTGTGCTTGTCTTAACAGGTGATAACATGAGTTTTGTAATTAACTTTTTTGAAAATGACACAATCAAATATTGGAAGAAAAAATTAAAAGGAAAATGGTATAAACTTCCATTCCTAATGTCAAAAAACTTGGAGATAGATTCTTTTCTTGAAGAATACACAAAACCTCCTTTATTTGAATATGGTGGAGAAAAAGTATTTAAACTATCCACAAAAAGGAATAATATTATTCCATCTTCAAAAGTAGCAATAGTAGTACCTGTTTTTGTTCGTAATGATAAAGGAAAAAAGCAAGTTGAAGCATTGATTCAATCAATTAAGAAGCAGAACATTGAACCAGATTTTGTTTTTCTTGTTGATGATTGTAGTCCAAGTAAATATCAGACTTACGGATTAAATGTAACTAAGATGGATACTAATGGAGGTCCTGCAAAAGCTAGAAATAAAGGAATTGAACTGGCAGTAAAAAATGGTGCTGATATAATAGCGTTTACTGATTCGGATGTTATTCTAACAGAGGACTGGGTTGGAAATATTAAAAAATTTTTTATAGAAAACAAACAATATCAAGCATTATCCGGGAAAACTGTTTCTTATGGAAATACATGGTATGATTTATATCACGATGTAAATGGCACTTTAAATGGTCGAAAGTTTAAAGAACTGGATCAGTTATTGTATGGTCCTACATGTAATTTTGCTATTGATATAAAAGCTTTAGATAATCTAAGATTTAGTGTTGATTTTCCTTTAGCAGCAGGAGAAGATATAGATTTTTGTTTTCAGTTTTTGAAAAAACGGAACAATATTGGATATGCAAATAATGTAAAGATTTATCATGATTTTGGCTTTGAGAAATGGAGATATTTTACAAACAAGAACTCATTTAAGAATGTGTTTAAGAAATATGCAAAAGGTGAAAAAGTATTACTTAAAAGAATTCCTGAATATTACTACTTTTTAAATGAGACTAGAGAAATTAGTAATAGGGTTTAGTGCGGTTGATATAGAAATATAGGTTTGCTAAATTTAGGGGGGGTAATTATATTCATTAGGGGGTAAAAAATATTTGATGGGGGGTAAAGTTGTATTATTATATGCAATGCAACCCACTTAAACGATTTGTTCGAGATTTACACGATTACATCTTTTTGATGATTTGTTATTGTCCCAAAGTCTTGTACATCGCAACTTGAATAGGTTACAATAAGTAGGACAGAAAAGATATAGACATGTTAGAATAGATAACAAGAAAGGGTAGAAGGCTTTTTGTGGTAACGAAGTTATCCACGAAAAGCAAAATGAGCCCAATCAGAAAAGAGGAAAACATGCCAAGAAGTATATCTTATAATGATGATTTTAAAAAGCAAATAGTGAGGTTGTATAAAAACGGAAAGCAAGTAACAAACTTGGTGAACGAATATAAAATCTCAAGACCAACAGTCTATAAATGGATAAAAGAATTTGATAACAGCGGATCATTTAAAGCAAGTGATAATAGAAGTGAGCCAGAAAAAGAATTATCCAGACTTCAAAAAGAAAACCAAGAATTGAAGATGGAAAATGATATTTTAAAGCAAGCGGCGCTGATAATGGGACGAAAACAAAAGTAATAAAAGCAAATGCACATAAATATTCAATCGTAAAAATGTGTTTAAAACTAGAAATTACTAGATCAGTATATTACTATCATATTCATCTTAAAGAAAAAGAACCAAAAGATGAATATGAAAAATACGTTATCAGCGCATTTAAAGAGAGTAGAAATATTTATGGAGCTAAAAAGATAAGAAATGAATTAAGGAAACAAGGACTTCATATATCAAAGCGCAGGATACGCATAATAATGGAGCAAAATGGTTTAGTATCAGCTTATACTGTGGCTCAGTATAAGGTACATAAAACAGAGTCAAACCAAGATTTGGTTGGGAACGAATTAAACAGAGAATTTAGCAATAAAACCAAAAACCAAGTAATTGTCAGCGACCTTACTTATGTAAGAGTAGCAGGAAAATGGAACTATATTTGTATTCTTCTGGATATATTCAACAGAGAAGTGGTTGGTTATAGTGTAGGAGAGAAAAAAGATGCAAAGCTGGTAGCTAAAGCGTTTATGAATTCGACAATTTCATTATCAAATATAGAATTATTTCATACGGACAGAGGTAGCGAATTCAAAAACGCTGAGATTGAAGAAATATTATTAGCGTTTAATATTAAAAGATCATTAAGCAATCCAGGATGTCCATATGATAATGCGGTAGCGGAAGCTACATATAAGATTATAAAAACTGAGTTTGTAAGGAATAAAAATTTTAGTAGTCTAGAACAGTTACAGTTTGAATTTTTCGATTACATCAACTGGTATAATAACAAAAGAATCCATGGTAGTATCGGTTATTTATCTCCAGTTGAATATCGATTAAAAATGTCTATGTCTTAATTGTCCTAAAAAGTGTTGCCAAACCA
>Ga0268276_1003132_pt1 | contig 13208 bp, 17 predicted proteins | sample saktaG_4_FD_190145 | JGI IMG/M metagenome (GOLD analysis project Ga0268276, IMG submission 190145) | Saline water microbial communities from Sakinaw Lake, British Columbia, Canada - sak_2010_1_5_45m | ecosystem: Environmental > Aquatic > Non-marine Saline and Alkaline > Saline ...
GAATCACTTCTTTGCCTCTGGCTTTACAGAAGGCAAAGGAATTGGTGGAGGCAAATTAACCTTCTGGCTCAAGATCAAAGCTTCAATATTACACCTTGTTAATACCATATTCAATATATTGGTCATGATATCTTTAGGAACCTTCTTTTCTTTTTTCCAATCATCCAAAATCTTCTTAATTTTATCAGAAGCTTCCATAAACAGGACATCTCCCATCAATATGATTTCCCCAAAATCAGGCTCATACTTCGAAGAGAACTCAAAAACAAACTTCACAGCGCTTTGGCTCTCATCACCAAGGTTAAGATTGTGTTCCTTAATATCCTTAACAGCAACATTATTCTTGATATTTATCTTGCCTTTAACACCCTCTTTCCTGCTTACTCTTATTTCATTAAAATTAAATCCTAATGTTGTCATATTAACAGCCTCCATTAATTGATACAATATTGGTTTTGAGATTAGTTTATAAATTTTTCCAAAAAGTTATTATATACCCTGGATTTCTATCTGCAGTATGCCCAAATACAAGTTAGTTTGTTTTGATGTTGACGGTACATTGGTAGACAATATTGTCTTCTCATGGCAGCTTTTACATGATTATTTCAAAACAGACAAGGAGAGAAGGGAGAAAGCCAGGGCAAAATATTTGAGTGGAGAAGCGGATTATGTAGAATGGGCACGCCATGACATAGGTATGTGGGCTGAGAAAAAAGCAAAAAAACAGGATTTCATAAAAGCATTAAGACAAAGCAATGTAAAGCTAATGAACGGCGCTCTGGAAACATTAAAAGCGCTGAAGGAAAAAGGCATTAAACTTGCTATAATATCAGGATCTCTTAATATAATTCTGGAATATGTATTGCCTGACTACAAGGATTATTTTGACGATGTATTCCTAAGCTGGCTTTATTTTGATAAAGACGGCAACATCACAAAAATAGAGGCAACAGAGTTTGACATGATGAAAAAAGCAGACGCTTTAAAATTGATTGCTAAAAGAGAAAAAATATCTTTAAGCGAATGCGTCTTTATCGGCGACCACCACAATGACGTAGAAATAGCCAAAGAAGCTGGATTAAGCATAGCATTTGACTGCAAAGATGAAACTCTTAAAAAAGTTGCAGATGTTGTTATAGAGAAAAAAGACTTAAGAGAAACCCTAAAACACATTCTAAAATAATTACTTTAATTTTTCAATTTCCTTAATCAACAAAGGCATAGCCCTTGTTATATTATCAACAATAGTAATAGTAGCAGTTTTAGCTGTCCTGGAAAGATGGTTCAAATCAATTGTTATAACCTTCTTTCCCATCTTAATCAAAGCCTCACACCTATCCCCATCTTCTAAAGGGACAAAAACAACATCAGCCTTAGCAATGCCTTCTGGATTGCAAAACCTTCTATTGCTCTCTATATATTTCACCAAAGGCTTTTTTGGCATCAAAACCTCTTTTGCCCCATGCTTAATTAACCATTTCTTTATTCTCTCCTCTCTTTTCCTGCTCTTATGGAAAATATTAATCTCCAATTTAGCAGGAATAACCCTGCTCAAAGTAACAAGCCCTTTAGGAACCAAAGCAGCAACATTCCCATTAACAAAGATAACAGGATGTTTAGCCTTAACTAACATCTTAGCTGCTTTTTTTATCTGTTTCTTAGCTTTACTTGTAGTCTTCTCGCCAATTAAATAATCAAACGCTTCTCCTCTTCCTTGAGCTATTAGGCCATGTATAGAAGTAATTCCCTTATTAACACATTCAACTATCTTATTCCTAGTAACCAAAGAAATATGCCTAGGATGTGATTTTGGAACTTCCATAATAGGTTATAGAATTATTTTGCATTATTAAATATTTCCATTATTTCCCCTTCATTCAAAGCCCTATCAACATACAATAGCTCACTTTCTGCTTTAATTACCTCCTCATCAGCATCCAAAACCACCATTCCAATTGGAACTGTCTCCTTAACGCCTGTAAACATACCAGAAGCTATCTTAACCCCGTCAAGATATAACTCTTGTCCAACATCTTTCTTATAGGTATATCCTATCTGATGCATATTACCATCCAGAATACTAATTGTTTCCCCTTTTATCAAAGGAAGGCCCGCCTCTAATGTAGAGCCTATAAAATTGTATTTAATGCCAAAACCATCAAGAACAGCAGATGAAAACAATACAACATACCTCAATCTTTGAGAAGGATTTATAAAAATATTATTAAGATCTATCTTAGTCATCATTATTATTGTACCTTCCTCCTTACTGCCTATATCCTTGCCTTGGTTATCCATCAATATGTCTACATAATCAGCCTCAACATTCTTTTTTCCAACCTGGGAAATGGCAAATACAGAAACTAGAACTAAGACAATTACTGCAACTTGCGTATTTATTCCTTTTGCCATCTTAAAGTGCTGCCCAGCCTTGCCTTACAAATTCAACAGCTATAGCTAGGATAATAAGGCCCATTATCCTGGATATAACATCCGCTCCTTGTTTGCCAAAAATTCTCAAAAATCCCTCAGAAAAGCGAAGCAAGATAAAAGTTACCAACAGATTTACAGCAGATGCTATCAAAGTAATTAAATAACCATAAGTACTCACTAATATAAGTACAGTTGTGATTACACCTGGTCCTGTTATCAAAGGAGTGCCCATAGGAACAATAGCCAACTCCTTTTTTTCTGCTCTATATTTCCCAAACTTAAGCCCCAAAGCTATCTCAAGGCCAATTATCAGCAGAAGAATCCCTCCAGCTATCTTAAAACTAGAAAGCCTAATGCCAAAAAAAACCAATAATTGGTTGCCAATTAAAAGAAATACTAGCAGAACTATTGTAGCTATCAGCACAGCCCTATTAATATTTTCAGTTTTTTGCTCTTTAGAAAACCCCTTGTTTAATGTAGAAAATATAGGGACATTTCCTAAAGCATCCATAACCACAAATATAGCAACAGTAGATTTGATCAGCTCTGTTATCATACCTCTTACCCTGAAAGAGCTTATTTAAGTATTTTTCTATTAAATTAGTCTAGCCCCAGTAGTAGAAATCCTTAGTTTTTTGCAGCCCTTAAACGGAATATCGCTAAAAATACTATTGCCAAGCATGTTCATAGAAGCAGCGCCTTTCTTTTTCTCAATATTTTTGATTAGTTTAACAAGCCTTCTATCTTTTAACAATCCAGTTTTTTCAGCAAATTCCCTGGAAAGCTTAATTAAATCTTTCATTTTTAATTTTTTATTTGAATTTATTTTTTTAATTGATTTCATCCCGTATTGGTTTATTCTCTCCCTCATTTCCTCGCTTGTAATTATCTTTTTGGTATTTAATGGGCCAAATGATTTGTAATAAACAACCTTTCTATCAATATTTAGTATCTTGGCACTTAACGGAGCTCCTTTTTTGTCCCTAATGCCTATTCCACCTAAAAATTCAGCCGTAACAGAGCCTAAACCTGTATTATTGATCACCTCTGCCTTATGGGCTATTAAGCCTAACTGATTCTTTGTCTTCCCTAGCATTAACAATCTATCCACAGCAAAAACAGTTGCCAGTGTACAAGCTCCGCTCATCCCATACCCGCAACCAATAGGCAGCTGAGTCTTTATATCTATCTTTAAAGGCTCTTTTGTAAGAAACCTCAAAGCAGTTTCAACAGTAGGAAATCTTTTTTTAACAGAATTAACGATAATTTCATTCTTTTCGCTCTTAACAACATCTACAATCGCCCCCTTATCAACAGCAAAACTCACGCCTAAAGAACCCTTCTTCAAAGGATCTTTATTTGGGACAATAGCAAAGAAACAGGTTATATTCCCAGGTGAAAATGCTTTTGTCATTTTATTAAATTCAAAATCCTATCAGCAATCTCTCTTTTGCTAGCTTTGACACTCTCTATCCTTTTATTTTTATCAATAATAACTACATCGTTCTCCTCACTTCCAAAAACACCCTTGACAACATCATTTGCAACAATCAAATCAGCATTTGCTTTTTTCAGCAAAGAATATGCCCTATTAATCAATTCCATTTCACTAACCTTATACTCTGCCTTAAATCCTATTAATGTTATTTTTCTATTCAACTTCTTTATCCTCTCAAATATCTTGGTTGTTGGTGTCAGCTCTAAATGCAATTCCTTGCCGCCCCTTATCTTCTGATTACTCTTCTCTTTCATTGAAAAATCACTGACAGCAGCAGTATGTATTATAACATCATTTTTCTTAACATTTTTCTTAATTGCATTAAACATATCATCAACAGATTCAATTTTAATATCTTTTATCTTGCCATATGGTTCAACATCTGTCTTACCTCTAATAAGTGTAACATCTGCTCCCATCTTAGCAGCCTCTTCAGCAATATATATTCCCATCTTACCAGAACTTTTATTAGTAATAACCCTGACAGGATCTATCTCTTCAACTGTTGCTCCAGCTGTAACAATTATTTTCTTCCCTTTTAATCTACCCTTCCTATAAACTAACTCTTCAACTACCTTTGCAATTTTACTTGTATCAGCTAGTCTCCCAACACCATCATAACCACATGCCAACCTGCCTTTTTCAGGCATAATAAAATAATAACCAAGTTTCCTTAGCTTTGAAACATTCTCCTGCACAATCTTATTCTCCCACATCTTGCAATTCATCGCTGGACAGATTAAAACAGGAGCATTTGTAGCCATCACAGAGGTAGTCAATAAATCATCAGCAATTCCATAAGCTATCTTCCCGATAGTATTTGCAGTACAAGGACAAATTAAAAACACATCAGCATTATCAGCTAAAGAAATGTGCTCTGTTTTTTGTCTTTTGATATAATCTTTGTAATTCCATCCTTTAACAAACATCCCAGCATGAACCTTTTTTCCCAAAACCTTCTCAAATTCTTTTTTATCAATTAGCTTCTCAGCATTCTCATTAAGAATTACCTCAACATTAAAATCCTTTTTCAGCTTTCCAACTAGCTCAACAACCTTAAAGCAAGATATACTTGATGTAACCCCAACAATAATTGTTTTCATTATTACTATAAGAAACAATCTTTATTTAATAATCTTATCATTAAAACTATGCTCTTCATCAGGAAATTCACCTTTCCTAACATCCTTCTTATAAGCCCTAACAGATTTCCTTATCTCATCATTAATTTTAGCATACCTTTTGACAAACCTCGGCTTAAAATCCTCGAACATTCCCAAAATATCATTAATAACCAATACTTGCCCATCACAATAAGCCCCTGCACCTATTCCTATTGTAGGTATATCCAAAAAATCAGTTAGTTTTTGTGAAATCTCGCTCTGCACCATCTCCAAAACAACAGCAAAAGCCCCTGAATTCTGTAATGCCTCCGCCTCTGTCAAAAGCTCCTTAAAGTCTCTATGTACCATTGGTTTTTTTGTCTGAGGCAAATGCCCTATATGCCCCATAACAGCTATTTCATTTTGCACCAAAGCCCTAACTATATTTGGCTTACCTTCAACCTTTACAGCATCTGCACCAGCATCAATAAGCATATTAGCATTCTTAACAGCTAAATCAGTAGTATCATCGCTTTTGTATGGCATATCTGAAACTATAAAGCTGCTTACAGCTCCCCTCCTTACAGCACCAGTATGCCTTATCATGTCGTTCATAGTAACTTCCTGTGTACTATCATAACCCAAAACAACATTACCTAGAGAATCTCCAACTAAGATAATATCAACCCCTTCTTCCTCTAAAATCTTAGCAGTGCTGTAATCATAACATGTAAGCACAACTATTGCTTCCTTTCCTTTCATTGATTTGATTTTCATAATATCCATAGTGAATAACAACTCAATCTTTATTTATAAATTTATTCAACAACCTCTGTTTCTATTTTTTCCAAATCACAAAAGTCAGAGCTAAAATTATAAGCTCCCGCATTCAAAAACACTAACTCATCACCAACTTTAGGATTATCTAAATAAACCCTATACCTAAACAAATCCATTGAACATGGAGTCATACCCTTAATAACATAAGCATTACCTTTCTGCAACTCACCTTCAACCAATAATTTTACAGGAACAACCACGGCATCCATATCAGAATTATAGACAGAAGCGTTCACAATTATATTATTTCCATGAATACCCACTATAGAAGTAACTAACCTAACAGCAGGCGCAGCAATATATCTGCCGGGCTCAATAATCATTTCAATTTTTCTCTCCTTCAAAAATTCCCTAAATTCTTTTATTTTGTCAAAAACAGTTCTGATTACATCTTCATTTGTATTTGCATAAACTGAGGGTATTCCTCCACCAATATTAACAACATCAATCAAACTAAAATCATCAATAATATTAGAAATTTCGTACTTTAGATTCCACTCAGCCATATTCTGTGTTTTTCTATGAAAATGAATTCCTAATTTTCCTATTTTACTATTTCTCCTCAACTCATTTAATCTTTTATTAACAGCCTCAGCGCCCATTCCAAAAACAAAATACCTTTCAGTTCTGATTGTATTTTCCTTTAACTTAACTCGTAAAAGAACATTTACCTTAGCATCATTATTCTCTAAAAAATTCAATAACATATTAAGGTCAGATTCATTATCAACTGCAAACCAATTTATACCCATATCAACTAATTCCTCAATCAAACCAGAATCCCAAGCTTGAGCCAAAAAAATAACTCTAGACTTATCTTTAACATGCTTTAACTCATTCACAAAATGAACACTGAACATACTGTCTGTCTCTTTCTCAAGAATCTTAGTAACATCCTGGTTGGTTTTAGAGCTATAAGAAACAATATCCGCAGTTCCTTTAACTTTTTTAAACTGCTCTAACACCTTACGCTTAGACAAAATAAACTTAGCTCTTTGCATGAACCCCACCTAAATCTCTATCTTCCTTATCTTCACTAACTCTTGGCTTTAACAATTTCTCATCATCAAGCTGCTCCATAGCGCCAATCATTGCTAATGGAAAAGTGATTGTAACGTCTCCAATAACTGTTGCAACATCACTTTCATCTTTAACCTTACCCCAAGACTTAGCCTCTTCAGTAGTTGCTCCAGACATGCTCCCAGAGGTTTTATGCGCAGTTGTCATATAAACAGCATAATTCGCTCCCCCATTAAGCAAAGTAGATAATATTGCATGATGTTTTGAAATACTCCCGCCTAAAGCAATAACTCCTTTCTTCTCATCATAAGAGGTAACAAAAAGAATATTTCCAAAATCCTTAACAACATCTACAATAAAGTCATTATGCTTTTTCTGAAATAAATAAAGATGAAATCCAAAAGCGCCATCCGTTATTGCAGGGCAGAAAATAGGAACATCTTGCTTAGCTGCCTGATAAAGTATAGAATCCTTATCATTGAGCATTAAGCCGATCTCCTTAAGCATATCAGAAACAGCCCACCTTTTTTGTTTCTTATACAATTTATCCAGTATCTCCATAGTCATGTCTTCAAAATGCATATAACTTTCATTATTTACAAGGATATTTCCAACTCTGTTAACCCCTTTTTCATGTAATTCAACATCATCCAAATCAAACCCCCCAATCTTAAACCTCTCTCCAGAAGCCTTCATTATATCTTCCTCTATGCCGCCAACTGTTGTGACAATAACATCAGCCATTCCTAGCTTTATAATCTGAGCAAAAAAACCCCTAAGCCCAGAAGTAACCATATTTGATGTAAATGTCAAAAATATCTTGGCATTGTCTTTCTTCATCTTAACAATAACATCGCTTGCTTTCTTCAACTCAATACTTTGATAACCCACTGTCTGATACGAACTAACTAAATCCTTAACACTCATGCCCTTTTCCCATTTAAGATCTTTAATAAATTCCATAGTATCATCCTCCAAGATTATATAATCAAAACTAACTAAAAGAAATCTTATGATCCACTCTTTCTAACTGAATCCATGCCCTTCAAAAATTAAGCAATGTTTATAAATGTTGTCTTTTTCTAACCAACTATGGACAGATTAATAGATGTACACTGCCATTTAGACTTCAAAGGAATAATAGAGCGTTTAGATGAAGTTATACAAAACGCAAAGAAAGCAGGCGTAAAAAGGATAGTAACTTCAGGTATAACACCAGAGACAAATAAGCTTATCCTAGAAATAGCAAAAAAATATGATATTGTTAAACCTTCTTTTGGATTATACCCAATGGATGCTCTAACAAGAGAAAGTAATGAAGAAAACAATTTTGATGTTGACAAAGAATTAGAATTCTGGAATAAGAACAAAGATAAGTTCATTTCCATTGGGGAAATAGGCTTAGACTATAAAAACGGCAAAGACAAAGCAATGCAAAAATCAGTTTTTGAAAAAGTTTTAGACATAGCAAAAAAACTAGATAAACCAGTAATCATTCACTCGAGAAAAGCAGAAGAAGATGCATTAAACATACTGGAATCATCAGGCATTAAAAAAGTAATAATGCACTGCTTTTCAGGCAAAAAACGCTTAGTAACAAGAGCGTATGACCTTGGTTATTATTTCACAATCCCCACTCATGTTGTAAGGCTCCAACAATTCCAGGACATGGCTAAAGAAATAGATATTAACCATTTATTCTGTGAAACAGACTCACCATTTCTAAGCCCATTTAAAGAAAAACTAAACGAGCCAGCATTTGTTATAGAATCCTATAAAAAAATAGCAGAAGTCAAAGGAATGGAGCTGCAAGAAGTTATAAACAATATTTGGATGAATTTTGAGAAATTGTTTCTATAAATATCGTTGGACTATAAGAGCTGCCACTTCACTTGGATGCTGAACGTTCGTTATCCCATCAAAAACTTTTCCTTGACCAAATAAATAAAGAGGTACCTCAGCAACCAAACAGTACTCACCCAGATCTTTCAAATTTAAATGTTTCAAAGAGCCATTAACAACAACTGCATTTACATCCCCTTCCTCAAGTGAAGCAACAACAGCATCTAAATCATGTACCAGCTCAAGATCAGGATTATGGATTTCATTAGCTACTAATGCTGCTCCAATTGCCCTCTCTATCTGTCCCCCGCTGCCTTTTTCATCAACAATAACAATTCTAATCAAAACCACCAAAACGAGCAAAATAACAATCTATTTAAAAAGATTATTGTTATATAATTTATATGAAGAAAACTAAGTATTACTCATACAAAATAGGAACCTTGCCAAAAGGCTGCCAATTATGCGTCCAAGGTAAGAAATTAGTTCTTTTTGTAACTGGATTATGCCCGCGCTGTTGTTATTTCTGTCCTATCTCTGATAAAAAATACAAGAAAGATGTAACTTATGCAGATGAATGGCCTACAAAGAATATAAAAGATATAATAAAAGAAGCAAACCTGATAGACGCAAAGGGTGCAGGTTTCACTGGAGGTGACCCATTATGCAAACTACAAATAACCCTATCCTACATAAGAACCCTTAAAAAAGAATTCGGAAAAGATTTCCACATCCACCTATACACATCTCTTGACCTAATTGATGATAAAACCTTAAAAAAATTGTATAAAGCAGGACTTGACGAGATAAGATTCCACATGGACCTGGATAATAATAAATTATGGAATAAAATCAAGCTTGCATTAAAATACAATTGGAAAGTTGGTGTAGAAATACCTTCAATACCTAAATCTCAGAAACAGGAGGTTTCTGAGGGGTTAGAGACGAAGTCTCAAAGCAAAGAAAAACAGACTAAAAAACTAATCGATTTCTTAAGCAAAACAAATATTGGCTTCTTAAACATAAATGAATTAGAAATTGCAGACAACAAAGTAAGCCAATTGTCCAAGTTAGGTTACAAAACCAAGAATGAACTAAGCTATGCAATAAAAGGTTCAGAAGAATTAGCGCTTAAATTATTAAAATATTGCAAAGGAAAGATTAAAAACGTGCATTACTGTACAGCAACCTTAAAAGATAAAGTACAACTGGCAAATAGGATAAAAAGAAGAGCAAAAAACATTGCAAGGCCATTCGATATTATCAACAAGGAAGGCACCTTGACAAGAGGAGTCATATATCTAAAAGAATTAAAGCCGTCTTTTAACTATAGATCAAAAATAGATGGAATCAATAAGAGGAAAAGAAAAGACATGCTCAAGAAATTAAGAATAATCAAAGACAAAATCAAAAAAGATTACAAAATAAAAAGTAATCTAATAGAAATAGACAAGAAAAAACTAAGAATAGTGACTTCTAAAAATATAGTTAAAAAAATAAAGAAAGAAGGCCTGGTTTTAGCAATTGTAGAAGAATACCCGACCTACGACCAGATAGAATTAAACGTGGAGTTTATCTAATCAAAAGTCTCTAACAATATCGTAACGTTCCCCAGCTCTAAACTCCCTCATAACTAGGTATAATTGTTCAAGAAGCACCTTCTCTGCAGCTTTTACAACTGCTGTTTTATCTCCCTTCCACAAAGACTTATTTTTTCCATGTAAATCAATATTAACAAGAGATATTAATTCACTTGGAACCTGGTTATTAATTGAAATCTCCTCTTCTGGATTAAATTGTCCTGTAACTATGCCTTTACTAGCAAGCAAATCATAAGAAGTAACAGCTGCTAACATCCTATAATGGTTACGCCTATCATTTGAATTAGCATGTGCATACCTAAAAAAAGGGGATCCATCAATAGGAAAGAATATACGCCAACCAGCTGACCAATAACTTGCATTGCCCCCTTCAGGGCTAAGAGGTGCTACACCATCCCTAGCAACTAAACGCAAAAGAGAATAATCCTTTACCCCATGCACAATATAATTCCTAGAATTAGAAAGTTTAACCAATTCATTAACAACTCTAGGATCTGCTCCTCCAATTCTTCTAGCAACATCCGCTGCCTGAATGTTTCCATAGATTACCTCCTCTTCTATAAGTCCATTCTCCCCAGAATCAGAGCAGTGAGCTCCATTATCCACAGCTTGGTTTGATGTCTTCAAAACCCTTGCATCACCCATAGAAGGATCACCCTTATAGACCTCATCCCAGATTAACCTTCTAAAAGTTCCAGGTTCTGCTTCAGCAGGATTCTTTGATCCAATGACAGACCTAACATCTCTAACAAAGTTAGGATTATCTGCAATATCCTCTAAAACATATGTAACAATCGGCTTATTCCTAAATAAATCACAATTAGGCTTATAATACCATTCCCCATAATGTTCTGCATACAAAGCAGAAATTCTTTCCATAGGAGCATGCTTCCAAGCTTTCCTTTGGGTAGGTCTACCATACTTACTAACCATATTAAGAAGTCTATCCTCTAACCCAACTCCACTAGGCTTGATTAATAATAAAACCTGCCTTACCATATAATAAAGCAATGCATTCTTGTTTATAAATCTTTCATTTTTTACTATTTAAGAATAGTAATAAATTTAGCATACAAATAAAACCAAAAAATTTATATGCTTGCCAAATATTAAACAAAATTATGAAAATCTCAATAGATACAAAAGAGGATACCCACGAGGATATAAGAAAAGTTATTAAAATGCTCCAGCACCTAGTTGGAGAATCTTCTTACAGTAACACACCAAATATTTTTGATGATTCTGTACCTTCAGAAACACCAACAGCAACAAATGCCTTTATTAACATGTTTGGAGACACAGCAAAAGAACCAAAAGAAGAGCCTATGGAAGGGCCAAAAGAAGAAAAAGAAGATATTCCACAAGTAATACCATATTAAAATGCCTAAATACAAATTTTTAGATAATATTACCTCAGATGTAATGTTCGAAGCATACGGTAAAACAGAAAAAGAGCTCTTTGAGAATGCAGCAGAAGCTTTATTCTCAGTAATTTGTAAAATCAAAAAAGTAAAGCCAAAAGAAGCAGAGGAATTTGAAATAAAGGCAGAAGATCTGGAAAACTTGATGCTAAATTGGCTTCAAGCATTAATCGCAATTGTAGACACAGAACAAAAATTCTTTTCAAAATTTGAGATAGAAGAAATTGACGAAACACACCTAAAAGCAAAGCTGTATGGGGAGCCAATTACGCCCCAACTTGGGGAAACAGTAGTAAAAGCAGTTACGATGTACAAATACAAACTGGAAAAAACAGAAAAAGGTTATAAGGCTACAGTAAGTTTAGATATTTAATTTGTAGTTAGAGTCTGGGCTTTTGTATCAAGCAAAGTTGAGCCATCATAGAGCTCTAACTTAAAAACTTCTTTATTATCATCTTCGGCAATAAGGTAATGCGCAGTTAGCTCAGTATCTAGTTTCCATACCTTAACCCCGATTGGAATCGCTCCAGTATAGGTAATCTTGCTTTTAGGTGTAGACTTCATTGATTCAATGCTGTCTGGATCATACCAGTATACATATACAGATGGTGTAAAAATCTTCTTTTGATTATCCATTTTTATAGTAATTGACTCAACCCTTGTCTTATTCGCGCCTAATTCTATATCATCTATGGTAAGTGTCACCTTGCCTGATAATACTACTTCAGTCTCTGGCTCCAGATCTTCATCATCTTCCTCAACATCTTCTGGCTCATCAGCAATATCCGGCTCTTCTGCAACGTCATCTTCTGGCTCATCACCAACTATCTCAGATGTAAGCTCATTAAGACCCTTTTCGCACTTATAACTAGCAAAAGGGTTATAAAAAAGCAAAATCAATAATATTATGATTATAAATATGTAGATAAGGTGTATTAACCAACTCTTCTTAAATCTGATTTTTATCTCAACAGCATCATCAGACATTTTTTTCTTACCTTCTTTTTTATCCTCAAACCCCTTAAACAACCCATCATCAGCCATATATCCTATTAAAATTATGGAAAATATATAAATCTTTTGGAAATTGGAGATTTCCAAGAGATACAAGAAATCGCTTTGCGATTTCTAAGTATGTATCGGTAGTTAGTCTTATTTTGCCAGATATTCACTAAGGAAAATAGAAACATATTTAAATACACAAATCTCCCATATCCTTATTGATAATTTTCACCAATTTCACAATAAATAGATATCTAAAATGACCTCCTCTGTGGACTAAAGTCCACAGTATCCAGCTAAGGTCGGAAGGTTCGACCTAGTAAGCAACAGCGTGATGCTCTGCTTGTTTTAAGATGTACATTATAGTGTCGCTAAGTTGATTATAACCAACAGTTACAGCGCAACCGCCTCTGCTCCAAAGATGCCCTTGAGGATATCGTAAACGAGC
>Ga0268276_1003133_pt1 | contig 13206 bp, 11 predicted proteins | sample saktaG_4_FD_190145 | JGI IMG/M metagenome (GOLD analysis project Ga0268276, IMG submission 190145) | Saline water microbial communities from Sakinaw Lake, British Columbia, Canada - sak_2010_1_5_45m | ecosystem: Environmental > Aquatic > Non-marine Saline and Alkaline > Saline ...
CCGATCCCGGCCAAAAAGTGGCCGGCTTCAGCTCGGAATGGCTGGCCGCCTTCGCTCGGAACAGGTGGCCGGCTTCCGTCGGAATGACTGGCCGGGATCGCTCGGAATACGCATCCGGGTCCAGTTTGGAGATTTAGTTTACTTCTTTATTATCTAGCAGAAGCCAAAGCCAAGCTACAAACTCACGGGCACGTGACCGTGAAATATGGTATGGGTGAAGAAACCGTAATAGTCCGGATGCTTTAATATAAAGTCCGGCGAGTCCGGTTCGCACAATCGTCGGTATTCAGCGATATCGTCGCGGGACAGCTCTTTATGCACATCTACCCATCGCATTTGAAAAAGCGCTGCCATGGCATTATAGGTTTCATCGCTTATTGGAGCCTGGACGGTGCTGACAAAGGTCTGTGCCCTGACATCATGTACATTCAATTCGCGAAACCAGCCCAGAGCCCTGAAACTATGTAGCTCCGGCCTCATTCCGGTGCTAAAGGGAGCGATTCCGGAGGAAGTGGCATTGAGCTTCGCCTCCAGCAGCGGATAGCCCGGCAGCAGCATTTGAGATGAATAAAAGACGATTGCTACAATACCGCCCGGTCTCACCACCCGCACCATTTCTTTAAGTGGAGGAAGGGGGTTTGCGGGGTTATATCCGATAAGGTTGGCGCTCCATGCCCACGAAAAGGTATTATCATCGAACGGCAACGCGTTCATATTCCCTTCCCGGAAAGATACTCTTTTCGATAGTCCGGCCTCTCCTGTCGCTTTTTCGGCATATGCAATAAATGCAGGCTCGATATCGATGCCGGTTATGTGCCCTTTCGCTCCCACCGCCTCCGCCATTATTCTGACATGCATGCCGATGCCGCATCCTATATCCAGTCCCCGGCTTCCCGCAGGAAGCTCCAGCGCCTGAATTGCCGAACGCATGACCGGTACAAACAGCGGGTCGGTCACCAGCAGGCTTTGTAAGTAGCTATTCGTGTCAGCCATTGTCCGTCCGTTCCTATTTTTGCAAAAAGTCTCGCGCAAGCTTTTTGTGTGCGTCGTCAGGCGGTTTCGAACTTGCGTGCTGATTTCTTAAGCTATGGATTCCGTCTTTCATGATAATTTAGCTGACCCCGTTTGGCAAGGCTTCAAGCATCGCCATCCGGTTCAACTCCCGCCTCGTCTTCATGGTCTCCTGGTGGCCCACCCCCTATGCCAAATTGCGAACTGCACTGTACACGACCGCCATTTATTGTTACCAATTTGATTCATGAATATTCTATGTCAATTCCCAGGCTACCCATTCGAGTCTTCCCTATTTCCGCCATTTGTTCCTGACGGCATACCAAACGTTATGCTCGGCTCCCGGATGAAAGAGGTCCTTTTCTGCGACCTCTTGCCACAATCCCCTGTCCCTCGACCTGCCGATATTGCCTGCCTGCGCACATGAGACAGAGCCCTAGGCCTTCCCCTTTGGTCACCACTTTCGTGGACATGATCGTTTCCCCACAGCCGGGGCAAAGGACACTCTCAGTTATCGGAGCGTAATCAGGCAAAAAAGGCTGGACTGTTTCGGTGATCAGGAGTTCCTCGAAAGGAAGCCTGACGACGGCGAAGGCAGCTTCCCGCCCCTTTTCCTTGAAAGCCGCTTCTTCTCCCGCGCTACCCTGTCTGTTCTTAATGACTTTCTCCAAAAGGGGGTAGAACTCAGGGACCGCCCGGTCTATGCGGGAGCGGAAATCAGGTCGAACCCGGACGCGCACCCCTGTAGCTTTTCCACGTATGGCAAACGTTACTGCATGTCGACCAAGATCACGATATACCAGAGAGTTGTTGCCAAGGGTGCACCCCGATACCGCCTGAACCCCGTCGGCAAAGCAGGCGTTAATTTCGACCACGGCCATGAGATTTTCTAATCCGTCGGAAGATATGGACTCCAACCCCATTTGCCTCAGACCACACAGCGAGGCCATGACTCCGAGGGCGCTCCCCGGACAGAAGTGACCGTGGATCTCTGCTGTCTTTACGAGACAGCGGAGCTTATCGTTGGCGCATATGGCCTGTATGAAGTCCCTTCTGGGATTTTTTTTTAGATGTTCCATTCTCTCTTCCTCCACGGTGGCCGCATCAAGAACCGGGACAAAGGGCTTTATGTCGTAGACCGGACTTCCATTTACGGCGTTCAGTCCCCGCACGCGAAGTATGTTTCTCTCCAGACCGAGGAGTTCCACCGTTGCCATGTTTATGGACGACGGCCTCATCGGAATGCATGTGGCGAAGACGCCCTTGATCTCCCCGCAGTCGGTCAGGCATTTGAGCCCATATGGTCCCGATCGCTGGAACCCGAAGAGGATCTGGATGTGTTTCGACTCGTTGGTCCCATACAGCCCCTCAATAAATTTATCGTATATCAAGATGCAGCTTTCTTTCTCACGCATCTCGAAATGGTCAGTCAGTGAATCATAGTCATTTTCTACTTTACCTATTTCGATTAATTCCATTGCATCCCTCTTTTACTCTCTACTCTTCTCCGTGACCGGCAAGTTGGGCGATCTCGGCGATCTTGGCATCCAATTCGGGGCCGAGCCCCTCTATGTCCGTGTCCAGAAAGCCTCGAATGATCATCGAAACAACCTCCGGCTTTTCCATTCCCCGCGCTTGCAGGTACTCAACCTGTTCAGGGGAAATCTTTCCGATGCTGGCTTCGTGGCTCATTCGTGCTTGCGTATGTAAAGCTTTAAGGCCGGACATGGAGACGATGAACCCCTCTTTTCCTGAGTCTAGCAGTATCCCGGTGCAATCCACGTGCGCCTTGTCGGCCCGGACATATTTCAGCATGTGAGCAGTGTGGGTGATGATTATTCCCGATCTTCGCTTCACCGGGTGAGTCGCATCCGTTGAAAAAAGCTTGTTGACCATTTCACCCATCAGCTCCAGCGACTCCACGGCCGCGACCGCATGGCCCAATTCAGATTATCTGTACGGATCAAATCCTCAATTTCACTTCTGAACGGATTACCCTGCGTCTTTATGAAATGCCTCCGTTCATTATGAATCTATTGCAATAATCGTTTTAACCTTTTACGTTCTCGCTCCATACGCTTACTGCAAGGCTCTTATTCTCTTGAGAGCTCAAATTGAATCAGATAGTTATAACCAAGGTCAGTAAAACCAGTCCTTTTGAAGCCGCATGATGTTGTTAATCCTTCTATTTCTTCCGGTGACAAACGAACATGCTTTGGCGGACCAAAAGAAGCGTCTTCCTTCTTGCACTCAATAATCGCCAGACGCCCGGTAGGCTTTAGAACGCGCTGGACTTCGCCAAGTAATGGTTTCATAGCTTTGTTTATATCCAGCGTGTGGAGCACGGTAGAGAGGAAACAAACATCGACGCAATGATCTTTCAGAGGCAAGGGTACGGTAATGTCAGAGATTATTGTCTTGATATTCTTAAGACCTTGAGAATCAGCCTTTTCTTTTAGACCATCAACCAGATATTGCCATTTATCCAGCGCATATACTATTCCGGAATCTCCGACAATCTTGGCAGCGTAAATCGCATAATCTCCTGGCCCGCTGCCCAGATCTAGAAAAGCCTCTCCACTCCTAAGCCCAATCTCGCAAAAAACAACCTCCGGATCATGCATCCAGAAACTGCTGGGGCCTCTTCGTCCACCACTCCCACAACCGGATTCCTGTTTACATTCTCTTGAGTTATTTATAGCAATCACTTACTCATTTCTCGCCAAAGTTTTTGCATCCCATTGCAGCTTCGTGAATATGTCAGATATTTCTCTTAACGATGTTGCCAGCCGTTCCATGTCCCTTTCAGTTAGCATGGATATCTTTGAGTCCATGCGGTTTCTCATAATCGGATCGAGCTTTATTAAGTAATTTTTCCCTTTATTTGTTAGCCTGATATTTATTTTTCTCCTGTCTTGTGCATTCGTTTGCCTTTCGATCATGCCCAGCTCTATCAATTTATCGGTTGAATGTGACATTTGTGGCTGTGATATTGCAATATCCTCTCCAATTTCACTCATACTGAGAGGTCCATTTTCCCGGAGCATCTTCAGTATCATCAGATGATGTGGTGCCATATCCTCTCCCGCCTGCTCAATTGCCGCCTTGAAGATATCCCTATGTATTTTCTTATGCATAACGGGAAGCACGCGGACAAGAAGTTCAAATACTTCACCAAGATGCTTGCGTGACATGGCATACTCTCCACTTATAATACATTATTAAATTAATAGTTTATCTGATAATGTATATATTGTCAAGCCTAATATTTTATGTTAGGCAAATGGCGCCCCGCCATAAAAATGATCCAGCCCAAAATGGAGTTTTTTGGCTTCTTGTGCTGTTCTTGTATTTAGGGAGATAAATTAATTGGTTCTCTTCCATCTTGTGTGGGTTGACATGATTTAAAGAGGCCCGGCGGCCGTAATAAGATTCGAGGCAAATCCCGCTTTGAAAGGAAACGCTTCGATGGACGAACTCGGGCTGTTTACTTTAGCCCTTGGACTAAATAAGCCCTGGCAGGTCACCGACCTTAAGTTTTCCAAGGAGGACGGCCGGCTCGACCTTTGGATCGACTTCGTCATGGGGGCCAAGTTCTTCTGTCCCTTCTGTCAGGAGACCAAGGAAGGCGAAGTCCATGACACCCTTGTGTGTGGTCAGGCGGTTTAACTTGCATATTATGCCTTGGCTGGTAGATCTACTTGTTATTTAATATTTTAGCTCATTATTTTGGGTGAAAAGCCGCCTCAAGTCCGTTTTTTTTTGGCAATAAATCACTTATTACAATTCCACCCCGCTAATGAAGCAACGACAGAATTTTTTGGCATAAAAACCGCCAATAAGGCCGATATAGCGCCCAAAAAGTTTGATAATTTATCTATTTTCATGAAGATACGACAGCCCAGGCGCTACTCGTAGCGCATCGAACGGGCCGGGTCGGCGGTCGCGGCCCGGTACGTCTGGACGCTGATCGTGGCCGCCGCGATGAAGAAGGCGGCCAGGGCCGCGCCCAGGAACATCGGGACGGTCAGGCTCGTCCGGTAGGCGAAGTTGTTCAGCCACGAGCGCATGGCGAAGTAGCCGACGGGCCAAGCGACGACGTTGGCAAGGATGACCCAACGCATGAATTCGCGCGAGAGCAAGGCAATGACGCCCGAAGTCGACGCCCCGAGGACCTTGCGGATGCCGATCTCTTTCGTCTTCTGCTCGGCCGTGAACGCGGCCAGCCCGAGAAGCCCCAAGCAGGAGATGAGGACGGCCAGGCCGGCGAAGACGCTGAACATCGTCCCCAGGCGCAGCTCGACCCGGTAGGCCCGGTCGAAGATCTCGTCGAAGAACGTGTATTCGAACGGGTATTCGGGCGAGAACCGCTCCCAGGTCTTGCGGACGAAGGCCAGCGTGGCCGGGATGTCGCCGCCCCGGATCTTGACCGAGACGCGGTTCGACCTGGCCGGATCGAAGAAGATATAGAGGGGCATGATGGAAAGATGCAGGGAGTGCATGTGGAAGTCTTTGAGCACCCCGACGATCCTCCCCATCGGCTGTCCTTCATGCGTGCGGCCGAATTCGCGGCCGACCGGGTCGTCCCAGCCCAGGGCTTTCTGGGCCGCTTCGTTGATGAGGAACGCGCCGCCGGCGTCGGACGGGAAATCGCGCGAGAAGTTCCGGCCGCGGGCGAGTTCGAGGCCGTAGAGCTCGGGGAAACCGTAGTCGGTCTCGATGATGTAGATCGGGATCCTGAGGTCCTCGGGCCGTCCCGGCCAATTGGCGTTCGTGCTCGAGGTGACGTTGTTCGGGAGGCAGGACGAGGACGCGACGCTCACGACGGAGGGGTTGCCGCCGAGCTCGTTCTTGAAAGCCTCGAGATCGGTCCGCACGCCGCCCCGCGGCGTCAGAACGAGTATCTGTTCGCGGTCGTAGCCCATATCGGTATTCCGGATGAAGCTCAGCTGGCTGCGGACCCCCACCGTGCAGATGATGAGGGCGATCGAGGCCGCGAACTGGAAGACGATCAGGCCGTTACGCAAACCCTTTCCCTTGGCCCGCGAAGCGCCCGTCCCTTTTAGGGCGGCGACCGGCCGGAAGGCCGAAACGAAGAAGGCCGGGTAGCTCCCGGCGACCGCCCCGACGACCGCGGCGAGAAGGACGAGCCCGGGCATCAGGGCGATGTCATGAAAGGGGTTGAAGGCGATGTCCCGCTCGACGAACGTCCGGAAGGCCGGCAGGGCGGCCAGGACGAGGCCGACGGCCAGGACGAGGGCCATGAAGGTCAGGACCATGGCGTCCCCGAGGAACTGGCGGACGAGCTGCCCCTTGCCCGCCCCGACGACCTTGCGCAGGCCGACCTCCTTGGCCCGCTTGAGAGACCGGGCCGTGGCCAAATTCATGTAGTTGACGCAGGCGATGACCAGGACGAGGACGGCGATCGAGGCGAACAAAAGGACGAAGCGGGCGTCCCCGACCGCGGCGAACTCGAAGTTGGCCCGGGAGTGGAGGTGAATGCTCGTCAGGGACTGGAGGAAGTAGCGCGAGTGTTGGCCGTCGTGCCTCCAGCCCCGTTCGGCCTCATACTTGGCGACGAAGGGGACGAGCTTCGCCTCCAGGGCCTTCGGGTCCGCTCCGTCCTTGAGGAGGATGTAGGTGTAGTAGGAATTGCTGCCCCACCGGGTCAGGTCCGTTTGCTGGATCTTGCCCATCGTCTCGAAGGGCGCGACGATGTCCATGGTGAAATGGGAGTTGGCGGGGATATCCTTGAAAACGCCGGTGACCTTGAATTCGGAGTTCATTACGAATGCCTGGAAGACGACAGTTCGGCCGATGGGATCGGCATCGCCGAAGAGGCGGCGGGCCGCGCGCTCGGACAGGAGGACCGAGTACGGGTCCTTGAGGGCCGCGGCCCGGTCGCCGCGGACGAACGGGAAGGAGAAGATCTCGAACGTCTGGGGATCCGTCCAATGGATCTCTTTCTCCAGGAAGCTCTTCTCGCCGACGGTGACGAGGACGTCCGACCAGTTTTTGAATCGCGTCGCCTTCAGGACCTCCGGGAAGTCCTGGGCCATGGCCGCGGCCATGGGGCCGGCGGTGACCGCGAAAACGTTGGAGCCGAGGTAGACGTTGCCCGGCTGTTCCTGGACGACCCGGTAGATGTTACGGGCGTTCGCGTGATAGCGGTCGTAGCTCGTCTCGGTCCGGACGAAGAGCATGATCAGGATGAAGATGGCCATGCCCACGGCCAGCCCGAGGACGTTGAGCGCGGAGTAGGCCTTGTTTCTTTTGATGTTCCGCCAGGCGATGATCAGGTGGTTTTTTAACATGGATTCGTCTCTTTTCCGTATCCGTTTCACCCTACAACATAAAGACTGACATTCGGGGGATTAGGTTGTCGTCCGAGAGAGTTTTTTCGCGCCTACGGGCGGACGCGGCAGCTCTGCATCACGTCGACGGCCGCCGCCCGGACGGAGCCGCCGGCGAGTGATCCGGCCGCGGCGAGGCTTTCGAAAAAAGTCGTCCAGCCCTCCCGCTCACGGGCCAACCAGCGCTCAAGCCCGCCGGCCGAGGCATCGGTGAAGGCCAGCTCTTCTCTCAGCCGCGAGGCGCCGATGCGGACGAATTCCGCGCCGGCATCGGGCGGGCCCGCCTTGAACTCCGCGGCGGCCTCGAGGGCGAAGCGCAGGAGGGCGACGACCCGGGGGATCCGGGAGACGAAACACCCGGTGAAGGGGTCGAAGCGGCTCTTGAGGGCCGGGACGGCGCCGAGCGCGCGGGCGTAAGCCGAGAACTGCAGGACGCGGACGATGTCGCCGACGGCCTTTCCGGCCCGGGCGGCCCGGACCGCCTCCTCGGCGAACGACTCCTTGTCGTGGCGCATGACGAGCCCCGGCGAGTGGACATAGGCCAGCCGCGGCCCTTCGCGACCGGCGGTCGACATGAGATAGGCTTGGTCCTCGGCCCGGCCGATGAAGGAGGGTGTGAACGGGCGGTGGCGGCGGAGCGCCTCGATCAAGATGCCGTTCGTCCCCCCTGTGACGTGGACGCGCTGGAGACAGGCCGTCCGCCCGTCGAGCGGAGGACCTCCGTAGCGGGCCGTCATTTCGGCCTCGGTCGAGAGCGCCTGCGGCAGCCGGCTCCAGAAGATGCGCTCGTGCGGGGCCGGTTCGACGCCGGCGCAGGTGACGTCGGGCGTGAACAGTCCGCGGCCGATGTCCCGCTCGTTGACCAGGGCGCCGGCGATCATGCCGAACTCGACCGGGGCTCCGTCGGAGTCCGTCCCCCGGGCGCCCCACAACGGCGTCCGGAAGAGGTCGGCCATCGACCCGCCGGCCTCCCGTTCGAGCTCGGCCTGCGGGAAGACCTGGTCCAGGTCGATCTTGAAGACGGCCCTGACGCCGGGGTCGACGAACGCCTGCCATAGCACGGCGAAGGCCTTGAGGAAGCTGTAGTGTCGCCCGTAGGCCCCGTCCACGCCGAAGACGTCCGTCAGGGCGTCCGCGGCGGAGTTTCCCGCTAAAGGGACGAGCGTCCGTTCGAGGAGCCGGCGAACGTCGGTTTCTGTGAAGACGTAGACGTCGAGGTGCTTCAGCCCTCCGGCCCGCGCCAGCTCGCTTTCGAGCCAGGACCGGGCGACCCGGCTCAAGCCGCGATGAGTGACCGATACGGAAAGGACGCAGGCCGCCCGCGTCCCCGGGGCCGCGTTTTTTGTTCTGAATTCCCAGTCCAGGGCCTCGTCGAGATGCCGCAGGCCGTAAAGAATTTCGTTGTGCTCCGGCGGCGCGCCAAGGCGGACCGGATGGTCGTACCAGTAAACCTGGCGTTCGGCCATGATCCGCGGCAGTTCGCGCCGGACTTCCGGCTCGAGCCGGAGCGCGGCGAGGTCCACGCCGGCGGCCGGGGGAGCCAGGAGCACGTTCGCCGTGAACAGGATCTGGCGTATCGGGTCGGCGAGAGGAGCCGGGTTCAGAGAAGTGATCCTGACGAGGCGCTTTTGACGTAACTCGGCGACTTTTTCGCTTTCGCGCCCCAGGATGCCCACGCCCTCAGGAAAAAAAACGGACCATAAAAGTTCCTGGAGGTCCGGAGAATATGATGCCGGCAGCGCGGCCTCGAGCTTGCGGAGTCTTTCAGCGAAGGACGGCTCGGCCGCCGCACGGGCGACATCCTCGGGTACGAATCCGAGAGCGTCGCGGAAGAGCGTGGCGGCCGTCGCCCATTCCGTATCGGCCACGGCCCGGCAGAGGAGATCCTCGGCGGGACCGGCGAGGGCATGGCCGGGGCCGGCGAGCCGTATGAGGAATGCGGCCGTCAGCGCCCGGGCCGTGTCCGCCGGACCCGCCGACGCGGCCGAGAAGTCCGGGGCCGGGTCGAAAACGGCGGCCGGCGGCCTGCCGCTCCCCTCCCCGAAAAGACGCGGCCAAAGGCCGGTGCCGGGCCGGCCGTCTAGGATTTTCGTTTTTATGTCCACGATTCTTTCTGCTTCGGATCGGGAGTGGTTCGATTCTACAAAAAATCACGGCTTTTAGTAAGCATCGTTTTCAGGCACAAGCATCTAGGCCCCCGGCTGTCACGAGCTCGAGGTCGAGAAGGAACGCTGGCTGAGCATCCGCGGCGCCTTCCTGACGCTTCGGGCGGCCGGCGAATAGTCTGAGTGAGGAAGGAGACGGCCAGGCCCACGGCCAGCCCGAGGACGTTGAGCGCCGAGTAGGCCATGTTCTTCTTGATGTTCCGCCAGGCGACGATCAGGTGGTTTTTTAACATCGGTCCGATCCTTCCTCCCTGTTCATCTTGCCCTAGACATTAAGAATTAAGACGCGTTTTCCATGAGCCATGAAACATTTTCACTTTTCCGGCGTATATCTTTATGAATATGTTTCAATAAAGCATAAAGAAATCAACAAGCCGAGGGTGAAGATGAAAGGTTTAACCCGGAAAGAAGAGCTCATCATGCTCTCCATCCTGAATCTCCGCTCGGACGCCTATCTCGTCGCCATCACGGATCATCTGTCAAGGATCACGGGCCATGCGATCACGCTGACTTCGGTCCACCTGCCGCTCACGCGCCTCGAACGGACGGGGTGGATCGCTTCCGAGTTGGGGGAAGCGACGGCGGTGCGCGGCGGCCGCCGAAAGAAGGTCTATCGGCTGACCAAAGCCGGCCTCCGGGCCCTCGGAGAGCACAAAAGGATCGACGACGCTCTTTGGGCGGCCTACCCCGACCTTTCCGAACAGGGTGGCTGAATCCGATGCCTGCCCCGGATCGTCCCCCCCTTGTCTTCGAGCGTCTCCTCCGGTTGATGACTCCCCTCGTCGAACGGGAGTCTCTCATGGGCGATCTCGAAGAGATATATATCCGATCGCTCGGGGAAAACGGCAAGGTCCGGGCCAGGATCTGGTACGGCTTGACCGTCGCCCGGCTCATCCCCGCATGTATTCAGAGCGAAATCCGTTGGAGGTTCGAAATGGTTTTGAACTATTTGAAGGTCGCCCTGCGAAATATCAGGAAGCACAAGACCTACTCCGTGATCAATATCACGGGGCTGGCCGCCGGACTCGCCTGCGCGATCCTGATCTTCCTCTGGGTCCAGCATGAGTTGAGCTACGACCGGTTTCACACGAACGCCGGGCGCATCGGCCGCGTCCTGCTCAAGCCCGATCACGCCGATTGGCTGTCGAACAGCGGCCCGGGGCCGCTCGGCCCCGCCCTTCAAAGGGATTATCCGGAGGTCGTCGCGGCGACCCGGTCGTTCGATGCCCCGGCCCCGCTGCGTTATGGAGGACGGATCCTCAACGGCAGGGTCCTCGGGGTCGATCCGTCGTTCTTCCGGATCTTCTCGTTCCCCTTCGTCCAAGGAGGCGGAAAGGAGCCCCTCGCCGATCCCGACTCCATTGTCCTCGGCGAAGCCATGGCCAAAAAGCTTTTTGGGACCGAAGATCCCCTCGGCAAAACGGTGGGTTTCGAGTGGTGGGGAACTTGGCATGACTTCCTGGTCGTCGGGGTCGTCGCGGACGTCCCCGCAAACTCGAGCCTGAGCTTCGACTACCTTCTTCCCTTCAACTTCGTCACGCGCTCGGGGATGAGCATCGAGGACTGGGAGGTGAGCGCCTACCAAACGTATGTCCTGATCGCGGAGACGGCCTCCATGACGGAGGTCGAAGGAAAGATAGCCGGGGCGATGAAACGGGCCCTCCCGGCCTCTCCCTACCAGCTCAGGCTCCAGTCCCTGACCCGGATGCACCTCTATCGTCCCGAGGGGGGAGGACCGATCACGTACATCATGATCGCATCTCTGATCGGCCTCTTCGTCCTGACGATCGCCTGCATCAATTTCATGAATCTGTCTACCGCCCGGTCCCTCCGGAGAGCCAGGGAGGTAGGCCTGCGGAAGGTGGTCGGCTCTAGCCGCGGGGGGATCATCCGGCAATTCCTCATGGAATCCCTCGCCTTCTCCGCCTTCGCCTTGGTTTTGGCCCTCATTGGGGTCAGGCTCCTCCTGCCGTCGGTCAATCGGATCCTGGACACATCGCTCCATCTTCAATTCACAACGAGTCAGGCTCTCGCCGTCTTCGCGATGACCCTTCTCACAGGCTGTCTCTCGGGAAGCTATCCCGCCTTTTATCTCTCGAGATTCAATCCGCTTCATGTCCTCAAAGGATGTCCGACGCAAGGCCGCGGCGGGTCTGCCTCGAGAAGACTGCTCGTCGTCTTCCAGTTCGTCATATCCATCGGCCTCATCGTAGCGACCTTGACGATCTATCATCAGCTCCTTTTCATGCGGAACAGGGACCTGGGCATCAACAAGGATTTTGTGATTAACCTTGAACTCCGGGGCGACCTGAGGAACAATTATCGAACGATCAAGACGAAACTCCTGGAGAACCCCGATATCCTAGCTGTTTCGGCGACCAACGGGTCTTTCACCAAGAGGTTCGCCACGGACAAGGCCGATTGGGAAGGCAAGGACCCCGAGAACAAGGTGGTCATGGCGATCCACGCGGTCGATTATGATTATCAGAAGATCTTCGACTTGGAAATGGTCGAAGGCCGATATTTCTCGAGGGAACACCCCACGGACCTTACCGCGGGGATCATCGTCAACGAAACCGCGGTCAGGGTCATGGGCATGGAGAAAGCGCTGGGCAAGAGATTTCACTGCCCGATCCCGTTCGATTCCGGGCGGGCGGAATGGGGAACGATCATCGGCGTCGTCAAGGACTTTCACTTCCGCTCCCTCCACAACAGGATAGAACCCTTGGTCCTCGCCATCGCGCCCGGCTGGTTCACAGATTCCTATATCAGGATCCGCCCGACGAACGTGCCGCGGACCCTGGCTTTCATCGAAAAGACGTTCAAAGACACGGCCCCCGGCTTTCCCCTTGAATACACATTCCTCGATGAGGCCATCAGCCGGCTTTATAGGACGGAGATGCAGATCGGAGCCCTGGTGAGATCGGCCACCGCTTTGGCCGTTTTCATCTCCTGTCTGGGCCTTTTCGGACTGGCCTCCTTCACGGCCGAACAGCGAACGAGAGAGATCGGCATCCGAAAGGTCTTGGGCGCTTCGGCCGCCGGCATTACGTCACTCCTGACTGGCGAATTCGCCAAGTGGGTCCTTGTCGCCAACCTCGTCGCTTGGCCCGTGTCCTATCTGGTGATGCGGAACTGGCTGAAGACGTTCGCCTATCGGATCAACCTGGGTTTAGAGGTGTTCCTTTTATCTGGAGCCCTCGCCTGCGCGGTTGCTCTGTTGTCGGTCGGCTTCCAGGCCGTTCGGGCCGCCCGGGCCAATCCTGTCGCCTCGATAAAATACGAGTAAAGAACCCGGGAACCTCGTCGCCTAGACCGTTCGTTAGCGAACACCCCATCTCTCGTAAGCGGACAGAAACACTTGCCCAGGCCCGGGCCGCTATCCGGCTTCCCTGTCCAAGGGCTGGCATATTTCTCGCATACCTAAGATTTTGATGTATATAAAATATTTCGGCATGAAAGGCCGCTGATATGTCGAAAACACTGATCGCCGCTTCGGCCAGGCCGATGGTCCTGTCGCTCCTGCTCAAGGGAGAGAGCTACGGGTACCGGATCCTCCAGGACGTCACGGCCCTGTCGGGCGGGACCATCGACTGGTCCGAAGCCCTCCTCTATCCGGTCCTTCACCGCATGGAAAAGGAAGGGGTCATCCGATCCCGGTGGAAAATGTCCGAGGA
>Ga0268276_1003135_pt1 | contig 13195 bp, 14 predicted proteins | sample saktaG_4_FD_190145 | JGI IMG/M metagenome (GOLD analysis project Ga0268276, IMG submission 190145) | Saline water microbial communities from Sakinaw Lake, British Columbia, Canada - sak_2010_1_5_45m | ecosystem: Environmental > Aquatic > Non-marine Saline and Alkaline > Saline ...
CTGCTGAAAAGGTTTAATCTAAGCTATGTAGATTCCGACGGCAAAGAAAAGCAACCGATTATGCTGCACCGCGTGCTCTTGGGGAGCCTGGAAAGGTTTATCGGCGCATTAATCGAGCATTATGCCGGGGCATTGCCGGCGTGGCTGGCCCCGGTGCAGGCGGTAATCATTCCTATAAAAGCAGGCTTAGAAGATTATGTCAATGAGGTCAAAACAAAGCTTACGGAACAGAATATAAGGTTCGCCGTCGATAACCGTAACGAAACCCTGGATAAACGCATCCGCCAGGCCGAACTGGAAAAAGTTCCCTATATTCTGATAGTCGGTGCGCGCGAGGCGCAAAATAAAACCGTTGCGGTGCGCAAAAGAAAAGAAGGCGACTCCGGCAGCATGCCCCTGGAGGAATTCACAGAGAAGATAAAATTACAAATTAAAAATCGCCAGTAATTGCTGCATATCAGCCATAAGCGATATGCGATAAGCGATATGCGATATGCCAAGAAAGGGAGGTGGTTTCTATAAAACAATACATTCGTATTAATGACAGGATCCGCGGAGTTCCTCAGGTTCGCCTCGTCGGCCCGGAAAGTGAACAGCTGGGGGTCGTAACCATCCAGAAAGCGCTGGAAATGGCGAATCAATACGAATTAGACTTAGTGGAAGTTGCGCCTCAGGCGAACCCTCCGGTCTGCCGCATCATCGATTACAGCAAGTTTAAATATGACCAGGAGAAGAAAGAGCGCGAGGCCAAGAAACACCAGAAGCAGGGCAAGTTAAAAGAGATACGCCTTAAGCCTAATATAGACAGCCACGATTACCAGACAAAACTTAAGCACGTGATCACATTCTTGAAGAAAAAAGACAAAGTCAGGATCAATCTTTTCTTTCGGGGCAGGCAGATGGAGCACCTGGATTTAGGCCGTAAGGTTTTAGATAAATTTATCATCGATACCCAGGACGACGGTCAGATTGAGAAAGACCCGTCTCTGGAGGGCAGGATCATGTCTTTGGTCATTGCCCCGAAAGCAAGCGTGCATTAGAGGAGAAGACATGCCGAAATTAAAGACCAAAAAAGGTGTTGCAAAAAGGTTCAGATTCACCAAAAAAGGAAAAATAGTTTATCGGGCAGGGGGCAAGAGCCATCTTGCCACCAGTAAAGAGCCGGAAAGGCTAAGGCATTTAAGAAAGTCTAAGACTGTCCGGTTGAAAAAATCCCTAAAATATCTCAGGAGGGAGTTACCTTATGGCTAAAGTCAAACACAGCGTCGCAACCAGGCGCAGGAAAAAGAGGGCGTTAAAAAAAGCAAAGGGTTATTGGGGCGACCGTAGCAAGCAATACCAGCAGGCGCGCCGGACCCTGATGCGCGCCCTGGTCTATGCCTATCGCGACAGGCGCAATAAAAAGAGGGTTTTTAGAGGCCTTTGGATTACCCGGATCAATGCGGCTTGCCGCCAGGCAGGTGTTACCTATAGCCAACTGATCCATGGCTTGAAAAAAGCAAAAGTGGATATTGATAGGAAAATTTTAGCGGAGCTGGCGGTCAATGATAGCGCGGTTTTTAAGAAGCTTGTAGATTTAGCCAAAGGCTAAATCCGCGGAGGGCTGATATGCATATCATAATCGTGGGTTGCGGCAGGGTGGGTTCTGAACTGGCAAAACTTTTAGCCAGTGAGGGCCACGACGTGGTGGTCATCGATAAAAGCGCGGCTTCTTTTGAGCGCTTGGGCGCGGCATTCAACGGGCTGACCATGCCGGGTAATGGTTTTGACCTAGGTCTCTTGAAGCAGGCCGGGATAGAGAAGGCAGATGCCTTTTGCGCCGTCACTAACGGAGACAACACCAACCTAATTTCGGCGCAAGTGGCCAAAAAGATATTCAAGGTCCCCAAAGTAATAGCCCGCGTTTACGACCCGCAGCGCGCCCACATCTATGCCACGCTGGGCCTGGATATTATCAGCGGCACGATTCTTTTTGCCGCGATGCTTCGGGATAAAATTATTGAGAGCCGTTTTTCTAGCTATCTTATCGAGACCAAAGAGCTGGGGGTGATTGAAATAGATGCCGGCGCAAGCTTGATCGGCAAGCCGATTAAAGAGGTAAATATACCCGAAGAGCTTTTGGTGGTGGCTATCCGCAGGCTGGACGGCGTAATTATCCCCAGCCCCCAGACGATTTTAAGACCTAAAGATATCCTGATGGCGGTAGTCAAGGTAGAGAGCCTACGCAGGATTAAAGAGAAGCTTAACTTCTAAAAAGAGGTGCCGGATATGTATATTGTGATTGTAGGTGCAGGCAAGATAGGTTATTTTTTAGCCAAGAGGCTCTGTCAGGGCAGGCACGTCGTGAGCATCATCGACAAAGAGAAAGCTGTCTGCGAAGAGATTGCTAAAGAGCTGGGAACGCTGGTCATCAACGGAGACGGTTGCGACCCGCATATTCTGGAAGAGGCAGGGGTGGCCCGCGCGGACGTGGTGGCAGCGGTAACCGGGGATGACGAAGATAATCTGATCATCTGCCAGTTAGCCAAAGAGCTGTTCCGGGTGCAGCGTACCGTCGCTAGGGTGAATAATCCCGACAACGAACATACATTCTCGGAGCTGGGCATTGATGTGCCGGTAGACTCGACCAAAATCATCGCCAAGATTATCGAAGAAGAAGTTTCTTTCTCGGATTTTGTGAACCTGATGAGCTTTAAGCGCGGCAAGCATGCTATTGTGCGCATCGACCTGCCGACGGACTCCCCGGTGATCAATAAAAAAATCAAAGATATCGAATTGCCTGCGGATTCGGTGCTGGTATCCATCTTAAGGGGGGAAGAAGTGATTATCCCCAAGGGAGAAACAGTGCTTAAACCCGGAGACGACATCATTGCCCTGACCAACATCGGCAATGAACCGCAGTTATTGAATTTATTAGTGGGTAAACTATGAAGATAAAATACCCGCTTAATATTACGCTGGGCATTATGGTGGAAGTCTTCTACACTTTAGGCATCATGCTGGCAGCGTTTTTAATCTGCCTGGCGCTATCCTTTAAAATATGATCCTTAAACCTCGCCTGGAAGACATCAAAAATATAGGTTATTACCTGGGCAAGGTCATCATCGGCTTAGGCTTGACAATGCTCGTGCCGATGGCGACGGGAATAGCCTTTGGAGAGATTAATCCTGCCCTTGATTTTTTGATCGGGGCAGAGATAGCCCTGATCTTCGGTTTTATCCTGGCGAAACTCTGTTTTACGGAGCAGGACTTAAGCTGGATGCAGGGGATGCTTGTGGTGTCTCTCTCGTGGCTGGTAGCAACCGTGCTGGGAGCGATACCTTTATATTTAAGCGGGCACTGGGGTTCGTATCTGGATGCCTGCTTTGATGCCATGTCAGGTTTTGCTACTACCGGCTTGGCCCTGGTGCAGGATTTAGATCACCTGTCCCTGGCGCATAATCTCTGGCGGCACCTGATTATGTTTATCGGCGGCCAGGGGATTGTTATTGTAGCGCTCTCCTTTTTTGTCAAAGGCGCAACCAGCGCGTTTAAGATGTATGTGGGTGAGGCGCGCGATGAAAGAATCCTGCCTAATGTCGTGCATACCAGCCGCTTTATCTGGCTGGTGAGCATAGTCTACCTGATTTTAGGGACGCTGGCCTTGGGGACAATAGGCGTTTTTGAGGGGATGAAGCCGCTGAATGCCTTTTTTCACGGGGTCTGCGTTTTTATGGCTGCCTTTGATACCGGAGGGTTTACCCCGCAGTCGCAGAGTATTTTATACTATCACAGTCTGCCTTTTGAGCTAGTCACCATTACTTTAATGCTTCTGGGGGCGTTAAATTTCAACCTGCATTATCACCTCTGGGCGGGAAACCGCCGGGAGATTCTTAAGAATATCGAGACGCGTGCGCTTTTCGGCGCCGCTGTAATTACTTTTCTGATTACAGCTATCGGGCTGAATCAGACCGGCGCTTATGCCCAGGCGGCAAGCTTATTCCGTAAAGGTTTTTATCAGTTGATCTCGGGGCAGAGCGGTACCGGTTTTATGACTATCTATGCGCAGCAGTTTTTTAACGAATGGAATCACCTGGCCCTGGCAGGCGTAATTATCGCTATGGCCATGGGTGGGGCAGTTTGCTCTACCACCGGCGCGATCAAGATGCTGCGCGTAGGCGTGATTATGAAAGCAATGCTGCAAGACATCAAAAAAATAATCCTGCCTGACAAGGCGATAGTAGTAAAAAAGATACACCATATCAAAGATATATTTTTAGAAGATAAGCTAGCCCGGTCTGCCCTTTTGATTACCATGGCTTATCTTTGTTTATACGGCTTAGGCGCGCTGGTGGGTATGTGGTTCGGCCATCCGTTTTTAAACTCACTTTTTGAATCTACCTCCGCGGCAGCTAATGTGGGGCTGTCCTGCGGCATTACTAGCGTTGCCATGCCGACGGCGCTGAAGTTCACCTACATCTTCGAGATGTGGGCAGGAAGGCTGGAGTTTATGTCGGTGTTTACTTTAATCGGCTTTATCGTCTCGACGTTCAGGGGGAAGTGATGGTAAAAAAAGTCCATGGTTTATGGTTTATAGTTTGCGGCTTTATTTTTTTACTAGTTACTAACTGTTATGCCCAGCCAATTTCCAGTACCGAATTAATCAATAACGCCAAGCTTTACGACGGAAAAATCGTGGCCTATGCCGGCGAAGCGATCGGCGATATAATGGCGCGCGGCGACTTTGCCTGGGTAAACTTAAACGACGGGCAGAACGCCATCGGCATCTGGATGAGTAAGGCGCTGGCCGCTAATATTAATTACACCGGTAGTTATAAGTCTAAAGGCGACTTGGTGGAAATAGTCGGCGTATTCAATCGTGCCTGCCCCCAGCACGGGGGAGACTTAGATATTCACGCGCAGGGCCTGCGCAAAATCAGCCCAGGCAGGCAGGTTACAGAAAAACTAAATGTCAGCAAGAGGAATTTTACTCTTGTCTTACTGGTAATATTATGTCTGGTATTGATTTTAAGGCAATTGAAGAATCCATAGCCGCGGATGCCGCAGCCGTAGCTACCCCGGAGGCTCTGGAGGGGTTGCGCATCAAATATCTGGGCAGAAAAGGGGTGCTTGCCCAGCTCACCGGCTCCATACCTACCCTGCTGCCAGAAGAGCGCGCCTTTTTTGGCCAGCGGGTAAACCACCTAAAAATAAAGATACAGGCTTTAATTGAGGAAAAACAAAAAGCCTTTGACGCCGGCGCTTCCGGCGGAGACATCCCTGCGGTGGATATGGGCCTGCCGGGGATTGCGCAGGAGCTCGGGCATTTACATCCCATCACCGAGGTCATCGATGAAATCTGCAATATCTTTGTACGTATGGGCTTTTCCGTAGTCGAAGGCCCGGAGATCGAGACCGAGTATAATAATTTTACCGGGCTAAATATTCCTCTAGAACATCCCTCCCGCGACGCCTTTGACACGTTTTACTTAAGGTCGCAGGGTCCTGCTGAAAAATTACTTTTGCGCAGCCACACCTCGCCGGTGCAGGTGCGCGCGATGAAGGCGCATAAACCGCCTTTGGCAATAGTGGTTCCCGGCCGGGTTTACCGTCCGGACGCGGTGGATGCCTCCCACTCTTTTATGTTCCACCAAATCGAAGGCTTTATGGTAGATGCCAATATCCGTTTTTCCGATTTAAAGGGGGTCTTGGAGTTTTTTGCCAAGGCGGTATTCGGTAAGGAGATCAAGATGCGCTTTCGGCCGCATTTCTTCCCTTTTACCGAACCGTCGGTAGAGGTGGATATTTCCTGTATTATCTGTAAAGGCCAAGGTTGCTCTGTTTGCGGCAGGAAAGGGTGGTTGGAGATTTTAGGCGCGGGCATGATCCATCCCAATGTCTTTAAAAACGTCGGATACGATTCCCAGAAATATACCGGCTTTGCCTTTGGTTTGGGCATCGAGCGTATCGCGATGCTTAAATACGGCATTGATGATATCCGGCTTTTTTGCCAGAACGATTTAAGATTCCTGAAACAATTCTAAAGCAGATGAAAGTCACCTATAATTGGTTAAAAGATTTTGTGAATATAAAGATGTTGCCCGAGCAGCTGGCGCATAAACTTACCATGGCAGGGTTAGAAGTAACTTCTCTAGAGAAAAAAGAGGGGGATTTTATTTTTGAGATAGAAATTACCTCTAACCGCCCGGACTGGCTAAGCCTAATCGGAGTTGCCCGGGAAGTGGCGGCAATCACAAATTCAAAATTAAAAATTAAAAAGGCAAAACCGCAATTAAAAATTAAAAATTCCCAAAAAGAAAGTAATCTTTTAAGAATCGATATCGAAAACAAAAAAGATTGTCCTCTTTATACCGCTAAAATAATCAAAGAGGTCAAAGTCGGCCCTTCGCCGGAGTGGTTAAGCAAAAGATTAGAGCTCGTCGGCTGCCGCAGCATCAATAACATCGTAGACATCACTAATTATCTCCTCTTTGAATACGGCGAACCACTACATGCCTTTGATTTGGACAAGCTGGAAGGCGCAACAATAGTGGTGCGCAGGGCCAAAGATGAAGAGAAGATAATTACCATTGACGGGCAGGAAAGGATGCTCTCCGGCGATATTCTAGTGATTGCGGATCAGGAAAAACCTGTAGCTATCGCCGGGATTATGGGGGCTAAAGATACCGAAGTGGCAGTTAGCACAAAAAACATTCTTTTGGAAGCGGCAATATTTAACCCGGTCTTGATCCGCCGCGGCAGGCAAAAATTAGGCCTGCAGACTGACTCTTCTTACCGCTTTGAAAGGGGAGTAGATGCGCAGACAGCGCAAGCCGCTTCTCTGCGGGCAGCCCAGTTGATTCGGGAGATTGCCGGAGGAACTTTAGTTTTAGCCAAAAGCGCGGGGTTAACAGCGGTAAAAGCAAAAACAGTCAACCTCGACTTCAGGCGGGGAGAAAAAATATTAGGGGTTAAGATCACAGCGGCAAGAATAAAAAAGATCCTCTCGGGCCTGGGCTTTAAGGTAAAAGCGCAAGGCAAAAACAAGCTGGCAACAGAAGTCCCCGCGCACCGGCAGGATGTTTCCAGAGACATAGACTTGATTGAAGAGGTCTCCCGTATTTTTGGTTACGAAAATATTCCCACCACTCTTCCGGCAGCCAGGCCCAAGATTATTCCTTGCGCAAAAAGGGACTTAGTATCTTTAATCAAGAACATCCTGACCGGTCTAGGCTTAAACGAAGTAATCACTTACAGCCTGATTGATCAGAACTTATTGGAGATTAGTAGAGAGAAGCGGGGGACAGAGATAGAGATCCTTAACCCCTTAAGCCGCGAGCAGGAGGTTTTAAGGCCGGCGCTTATTCCCAGTTTAGCGCGTTGCATCGCCTATAACTTTAATCAAAAGCAGGACTATGTCAATATCTTTGAAATCAGCCATACCTTTTCTTTGGCGGATAACCAGCCCCGGGAGGAACTTAGCTTAGGGATAGCCATCTCTGGGACGCGGTCTTGGCTGCTCGGCCAGGGCTTGATCAAAGATGAAGCGGGGTTTTTACATTTAAAGGGGGCGCTAGAGGTTTTGTTTGCCAGGCTCGGGGTAAAAGAAAGTTCTTTCGGCGGGCTCAAAAATAACTGCGCCGCAGCGATCTTAGTTAATCAGCAGGAAATAGGCAGGATCATCAAACTTGGGAAACAAACGCTGGAGGCGTTAGATATCAAAAATAAAGAGGTGGTAGCAGCCGAGCTTTCTCTGGATAAGCTCTTTTCCTTTGTCGACCGGCAAAAGAAGCTTCATCCCCTTCCGGTTTATCCCGGCATAGAGCGGGATATCAGCCTGCTGGTCAGAGAGGATATTTTGGCGGCGGATATTTTAAAGGCCATGCGCCAGGCCGCCGGGCAACTGCTTGAAGAAATAAAGATTACCGATTATTACAAAGGGAAACAGATACCTTCCGGGTTTAAAGGCATGACTGTTTCTTGTCTTTACCGGGCGCCTGACCACACCCTTACGTTCGCTGAACTCTACCCGGTACATGAACCGGTTTTAGCGGTATTGAAAGATAAATTTTCAGCCCAAATCAGGTAAAGCGCGATTATTTGATTTTTGCCGTAAAATGTGCTATACTGGTATTGAAAATAGAAAAACAGCTCTTTTAAAATCCCTGCCGTGCGCGTTGGGTATTTGATAATTGTTGAACCAACACCAAAATCAAGGGAGCTCGTGATTCTTTGACGCTTAGGCGCCTTAAGATAGAGCACCCACTTGAACCAAATAGGTTCAGACTATCACCCCAACGGCACAGTGCGGGGATTTTTTTTGCGCACCTTTAAAGGTGTGGGATAACTTGCGATGGAGAATAAAGAATCTTCCGATTTATTTCAAGATAAGCCAGAGAATACTAAAGATGCTCCGCTGGCCGTACGTATGCGGCCGCGCAGGCTAAATGAGTTCGTCGGGCAGGAGCATATTTTAGGCAAGGGCAGGCTCTTACGCCGCGCGATTGAGGCAGACCGCATCAGCTCTTTGGTGCTGTACGGGCCGCCCGGAACGGGTAAGACTTCCCTGGCCTGGTGCATTGCCAACGTAACCCAGGCGTATTACGTGGCGATTAATGCCACTACCTCCAATGTCGAAGAGCTAAGGCGCGTGATTTCCGCGGCCAAGATCCGTAAGGATAACAGCGGCAGGAAAACCATCCTTTTTATCGACGAGATACACCGTTTCAACAAAGCCCAGCAGGACGTTCTCCTTCCGGACGTAGAAAGCGGTAATCCGGTTTTAATCGGCGCAACAGTACACAATCCTTTCTTCTCTTTAGCCTCACCGCTTCTTTCACGCTCCTTGGTCTGCGAATTAAAGGCCTTAAAGGAAAACGAGGTTTTAAGCCTGCTCTTCTCTGCGCTAAAAGATAAAGAAAGAGGATTCGGTAACTTAAAGATCGAGGCAGATAAAAAAGCACTTGCCTTTTTAGCTAAATCCTCGGAAGGGGATGCCCGGCGGGCGCTGAATGCCCTTGAGGTGGGAGCGCTGACTACGGCCAAAGATAAGCAGGGGATTATTCATTTTGATTTAGCCGCCGCCGCTGACTCCATCCAGAAAAAAGCCGTGCTTTACGATAATGATGAGGACGCCCATTACGACACCGCCTCGGCCTTCATCAAATCCATGCGCGGTTCTGACCCCGACGCGGCCATTTACTGGATGGCCAAGATGCTTTACGCCGGAGAAGACCCCCGTTTTATCGCCCGGCGGATTTGTATTGCCGCCGCAGAAGACGTGGGCAATGCCGACCCCTTGGCCCTGGTTTTAGCCAACGCGGCTTTGCAGATATCCGAGTTTGTGGGGCTACCGGAGGCAAGGATCCCCTTGGCTCAGGCTGCGATTTATGTCGCCTGCGCCCCGAAGTCAAACGCCAGCTATTTAGCTATAGATAAAGCTTATGCCGATATCGAGAAGCAAAAAGTCCAGGAGGTTCCCGACCACCTTAAAGATGCTTCTTACCCGGGAGCAGAAACCTTGGGCCACGGTCAGGGCTATAAGTACGCGCATGATTATCCAGGCCATTACGTAAAACAGAAATATACCAGAAAGAAAGTCAGGTATTATGAGCCGACGGAGATAGGCCACGAAGCCAAGATTAAAGAGCGGCTGGAAAAATTGCGCGCCAGAAAATCTTAAGGAAAAACGATATTTGTCGCGCGATTTTTCTTGGAAAGTTAGCCTTTTTGCTGTAAAATAATACAACAAAGTAAATATAAGGAGGGTCGATGATTAAAAAGTGCTTATGTTGCGCGATAATATTAGTTGCTTTGGTTTTTGGAGTTTTAATGGTTTGTGCTCTCGCCGAAGAAGAAGGCAATTATACCCAACCTCAAGTTAAAGTTGGTCCGGGATTGGAGGTAATTAAAGTCGGCAACATAAACATTGTTGCCCCAAAGGGCAGTCGGATAAGCCAAAAAGACGGGCAAATAAACGTTGAAGATATCTCGGCATATGTGAGCCGCAAGCTGGAGGAAGTAGATGCGCGCTTTTCAAGCATAGAAAATAAACAGGAAGAAATGAAAGAAGATATAACCCAACTGAAAGAAACTGTAGATAACTTACAGAACAATACTTCGGCTTCCGATAAAAAAGAATAAATAAAAAGGAGGGTACGGGTGATTAGAAAAATAGGCATGCTATTTTTATGTTTAAGTTTTGTAGGGGTAATTTTAGGTTGTGAAAGTAATAAAACCAGGGTAGCTGAGGGCGCAGTAATCGGAGGCTTATTAGGTGGAGCCGCCGGCGGGATTATCGGGCATCAAAGCGGGCATGGAGGAGAGGGCGCAGGCATAGGAATAGCCGCAGGAGCACTTACCGGAGCATTAATCGGCAGCCAAATAGAAAAACATAAAACTAATCCCGATTATGCTGCTGCCTCCCCCGGGGCAAATCCGAACCAGATGTCCTTACAGCAGATAATAGATTTATCCAAGCAGGGTGCGCATGAAGATGTGATCATTGACAAGATTCATTTAACCGGCTCTAAATATGTCCTTTCTGCACAGGACATAGATTATTTAAAACAGCAGGGCGTAAGCCCCAAGGTCATCAACGCCATGCAGGGTTTATAATTTTTTAAGACAGTATGATTATTACAGAGCAGAAACCCCTTGAGAAGATTATAGATAGCCTGGAAGGCTACACTAAGATATTTTTGGTCGGCTGCGGCGAATGCGCCACCACCTGTAAGACCGGCGGTGAGGAAGAATTGAACAAGATGCAGCAGGAGCTAAAGAAGAGCGGAAAAATTATTACCGGAAAATGTATTCCTTCCGCCCCCTGCGTTGCCGCCCAGATTAAGACCGAGCTGGCCAAAAATATGAAAGCCTTGCGGGAAGCTGAGGCGATTTTGGTTTTGGCCTGCGGCCTGGGGGCGCAGTCGGTCAAAGATAATGATCGGTTAGGCCTGGTGGTTTTGCCGGCTTGTAATACCTTATTCAGCGCCACTCTGGACGCCCAGGGTAATTTTTGTGAGAAGTGCTCTCTCTGCGGCGAGTGTGTTCTGGATATCACCGGCGGGATCTGCCCGATTACGCTTTGCCCTAAAGGCCTTTTAAACGGCCCCTGCGGCGGAGCGGATAAGGGTAAATGCGAAGTAGACAAAGATAAAGATTGCGCCTGGGTGCTGATTTATCAAGAGCTGGAGAAAAGAAAAAAGACCCAAGACTTAAAGAAGATCCAGCCGCCTAAGGATTTTAAAAAGGCGCTTAAACCGCATAAATTAGTGACCGTAAAATAGAAGCTCAATGCCGCTAGTGTTGCATAACCCCAGAGGGGTAGGGTTGACAAAGAGGAAAATACGTAGTAAACTACTCTTACGTCTTAAAATACAGAAGGAGGAAAACAGGAACCAAAAAAGTCAGCAAGTCAAGGAGAAGCTTTTTAGAACCAAGGTTTTTAAAAGAGCAAAGACGGTAATGTTTTACATCGCGTTTGACGGCGAGGTAGATACGCAAGAGATGATAAAAGAAGCCCATAAATTAGGTAAAAGAGTCGTAGTCCCTATTTGTCATAAAGACAGGACAATAAGGCCCTGTATATTAAAAGAAGGAGCAAGGCTCAAAAGGGGCTTTTACGGGATAAGCGAACCCACAGATAAAAAGTTCGTTTCTTTAAGAACAATAGACCTTGTGCTGGTGCCGGGGGTAGCCTTTGACAAAAAAGGCAACCGGCTCGGCCGCGGCAAGGGTTACTACGACCGCTTCTTAAAAAGAATCCCCGAAAACAGGCCTACCCTAGGCCTGGCTTTCGATTTTCAAATCTTGCCTTTTGTCCCCGCCACCAACCTCGATGTAAGCGTCAAAAAAACCATCTGCGCTTAGACCTAAAAGAGCAAAAAAACAAAAAGTTAGGAAGGAGTGAATAAATCCCATGTTAAGCATAGTTATCGCTGCTTTAGCTGCTTTAGCTGCGCTCTTCGCAGGCTATTTTATCAGAAAGTATATAGCGGAAAAAAAGATTGAGGATGCCGAGACACAAGCCAGGCGCATCCTGGAGCAGGCAAAAAAAGAAGCACAGGATAAACGCAGAGAAGGCGAATTAGAGGCGAAGGATCTTTTATACCGCATGCGCCAGGATTTTGAGCGCGAGACCAAAGACCGCCGGCAGGAGATCTTTAATTTAGAAAAAAGGCTTACCCAGAAAGAAGAGAACATTGACCGCAGGCTCGATCTCTTGGAGAAGAAAGAAAAAGAAATCGAGGCCAGGCAACTTAACCTTAAAAATCAGGAGGACGCTTTAAAGGCCAAGGAGAATCAACTGAATGCCTTGATCGCTGAAGAAAAAGAAAGGCTGCAAAAGATCGCTTCCTTATCCGCGGAGGAGGCAAAGCAAATCTTATTGAATCGCCTAAACGAGGAGCTCAATACCGAAAAAGCAGTGTTCCTTAAAAAACACGCAGAAGAACTACGCAGCATCGCCGATAAAGAGGCTAAGGAAATTATCAGCGTCGCTATCCAACGCTGTGCGGCGGAGCAGGCGGTAGAATCAACGGTAAGCGTGGTGAATCTGCCTAATGACGAAATGAAGGGCAGGGTTATCGGAAGGGAAGGCCGCAACATCCGCGCTTTTGAAATGGCTACCGGAGTCGACGTGATTATCGATGATACGCCGGAAGCAGTGACCCTCTCCTGTTTTGACACTGTCCGTCGCGAAATAGCGCGCTTAAGCTTAGAAAAGCTCATCAGCGACGGCAGGATTCACCCGGGCAGGATCGAAGAGATCGTAGAGAAAGCCAAGAAAGATATGGATGAAAAGATACGCGAGGAAGGAGAGCGCGCCGCCTTTGAGGCCGGGGTAAACGGGTTGCATCCGGAGCTGATCAAATTATTGGGCCGCCTGAAATACCGCACCAGCTTCGGCCAGAATGCCCTGCAGCACTCCAAGGAAGTCTCTTTTCTTCTGGGGACAATGGTTTCGGAATTAGGCCTGGATTTTAAGCTCGCCCGCAGGATCGGACTTTTGCACGATATCGGAAAAGCGGTTGACCACCAGATAGAAGGCACGCACGCTAAAATCGGAGCGGACCTGGCCAAGAAATACAACGAATCAGCGCAGGTCATTGCAGCTATCGAAGGCCATCACGAGGAAATAGAGCCCACCGGATTTTATGCGGTTTTAGCCATTGCCGCCGACGCCATCAGTGCTTCCCGCCCTGGTGCCCGGCGCGAG
>Ga0268276_1003137_pt1 | contig 13190 bp, 13 predicted proteins | sample saktaG_4_FD_190145 | JGI IMG/M metagenome (GOLD analysis project Ga0268276, IMG submission 190145) | Saline water microbial communities from Sakinaw Lake, British Columbia, Canada - sak_2010_1_5_45m | ecosystem: Environmental > Aquatic > Non-marine Saline and Alkaline > Saline ...
AAGATGGTAACCATTGAAAACGTAGGTCTCAGGGTAGAGGGTGATTGGGTCACCGGCCAATCTAATAGGATTCACAAGGTAGCATCGCTCCCCGGAAGATACTTTCCAGGGCTTAACCATCTTACCATCCATCCCAAGAACAGAGTACCATCCAGGATATTGATGTTTCCTGATCTCGGTAATTGTGTCTCCAGAGGTCGGATTGAAAACTGTTGTTGGGGGTGGTACAAGAGGTGCTGGATCACCAACCAGACGGAATGGCGTCCGGAAAATACATAAATTCCCCTCTTGTGCTGTGCATAGATTGTATGTGGATTTACCATCATGTTCTAAACGAATATAATATCCAACTAGATTAACGCCAGCCGCTGAGGCGGGCAATTGCAACTTACCTGGAGCATAATCAGCAGCAACGAAACCAGCTACCGTTGCATCAAGTGTTATGGTATCCTGATACTTTAGCTCATTATTTTTGAGGATGGCAGTACCATCAGTATCATCTAGCACATCACCAGTATCAGAGAAATAGAACTTATTTTGATCAGCTCCAGCACCATCTTTGAATGTCCCAGTGATGAATGTGCCATCAACAGCGAAAGTAACCTCATATATCGAACTACCAGTAGAGAACCGCTCCCACCCATCACGTATAATCGTAAATGTATCCCGATGATTGAACTCCGCCTCGATCTCGGAATATGGCGTCCTGGAGACTTGCAGCATCTTCACGCCGATTGGGTTCCCGAAGCACATCGGCAGTGCCTTGCCAATGGCTTCCTTAGGCACGTAATCGGCGTAGTCCTCGTAACCAGATTGGGAGGGTATGTCCTCTGATCTCACAGTATATCCAACAGGCCGCGAGCGGTGAAGATTCTGTATTAAATTGATTTCGACAGTGTAGTCTGCTTCTGAGAACACGGTAGGTGTCGTCATCATGCCATTGAATAGCACAGTAAGATCAGACCATGTGTTACCAACGAAATGCTGGTAGATGGTGACGGGACAACGGACGAAGACTTTGGATTCAAGGTATCCCTTGATTTCGAGATCCTGGTCTGAGAGCGTCAAGCTGACAGTCTGCACTGTGCTGAATGCGTTCCTCACGGAGTGCGATGTGATATTAGGTGGTCTGACTATCCTATTCTCGACATAATGCCCATTGAGAGTGAACTCATAATCAGCATAATACTTGGTCGTGGAACCATCCCATTCAATGGCAATAATGGTGACCGGCTCCTGTTGGAACTGGAGATTAGCTTTGGTAGTAGTGTCACCAGTAAGCGTTTTCATAGACGGTTCCCCTTGAAGATCATGGAAATAGCCATAGTCTCCTTCGTTAATGTCGAACTGAGTCCGCGGCCAACGGCCTGCATACTGGGTTCAGGGTCCACGAAGTTCCCATAGTAAGATGTTCCATCATGTAATGTCAACGTGATATATTTGCCAGCTTCCGTGATTAACCAATCAATGAAGTGTTCTGCTTTCGCTCGTCGTAGGTTCGACCACACTAGGGAGATGACCTCATAAGTTGGGGAGCGGACAATCGTATGCGGCTCACCAATAAGGTTAACAAAGAAGCGTACACGATTGTCGAAGCCCCTGTTATCGAGTAAGTCGGGGTTGGGGAGAGTGATCTCGCGTGGAGTATCAGATGTGAGTGTAACCATTATGTTGCTCCTGCCATCAACACGCCCCAATATTCGATCTGGATGCGATAATCATTCTCACCCCTCTGGATGAAACCTGGGAGAGGGGTGGTGATCACCCCTCTCCAGGTTCTATTCTCATGATCTATGAGTTTCATATCACCACCATGTGTGGTGCGGAGGAAGGTGTCAAAAAGGTCTCTTACCGTCTTATCTAGCGTCTCGAAGGTCATAGTCCACGTATACGATGCCAAGATATAAGTCGGGTGCATGACACGTATGATACCACTACTATTCTGATGCACGATTAAGTTATAGTTCAGCTTCCTGACATCACCCCAAGTCGGCTTCTTAATCTCGATTGCATAGGCGGGAGATGGATAGGGACAACCGAAATATATATCTTCTCGGTAACCAATGCTCTTACTAGGTAGCCACGGATCTGTGCAAGGCATTTAGGCTCTCCCTATCGCTAAGGGTGTAGTGCCTTGTTTCGCCATTCTTACAATTTCATTCACAACTGCATAGGCTGTTTGCTGTGGTGTCCCACTTTCATTAATCACGATACTTATACCAGCTAACTGTGGCTGATTACGATAATCCATGAAGCTGATATCTTTGGATGGCGCCCTTGTTTGAGGAATAAACGGTGCCGGTACAGTGGTATCTCCACTATGCCGCTTCATCTCATTCAGTAACTTATTACTTTCTCCAGTCTCCTTCGTATTAACATCAATTGTTCCTTCTAGTTCTTTTAATCGTTTCGTCAGTTCTGCAATTGCTTCGATAATCGGCTTGAATGCTGTATCACTTCCAGTGTGGAATGATGTCAAAGAATATAGCCAATCAGCCATATCAAAAAGTTGTGGGATTTTCACATCAATCCAAGGAATACGCCAAGTTCTAATCTCTCCGAGTTGTTCACCTTTTAACCAAGGATACTTAGTTGCTATAATATTATCAGCCATCTGAATCATGGCTAGAGCATTATTAATCCGTTTTTGAAGCGCTGGTAATAATGTGGCATCTTTAGATTCAATGAATCTATATATGTCTGTACCGGTTTCCAATAACTCTTTATTAAGTCCTTTAACTGTATTCACAATCTCTGGTCTTCCAGCAACCCCCATTTGAGTAGGGGTTATTCCAGCTAATAAAGGCATCTTCTGACCAAGATTAAGGAACATATCCGCAATTTCCTTGAGATTTTCTCTAGTTTTATCAGATAATGCTCGTTCTTCTTCTCTTGCGGCCTTTGCAGCTTCTTCACGATCAGCAATAGCCTTCATACTATCTTCATTTGCCTTCTTCGCAAGTGCTTGATTGAATACATCCCCAATATCTTTCTGGCGGCCTTCTAAATAAGATGTATCTAAGCCATATTTCTTCTGGATATCTATCATTTTCTGAATAGATTTGAAGATTTTATCCATTGCTTCCTGTTTCGCTTCAATACCATCTAGTTTCAAGATATCTTCAATATTGAAATCAGTAATCTTCTTATTTAAATCATCCACTTCCATTACAAGGAGTCGAGCTTTCATGAAACTCGTCTCCATATTTTTAAGGGAATCCTTTTCCCCCTCAACAATTTGCAATCTCATTTGAATGAACTCTTCGGTGATAGCAATAAGTCTTTGGCCGATTCTCTCAAGTCCTAGACCATTCTTTTCAGATATATCTTGCATTTGCTTCGTAAGAGAAATTACTTCTTGATAGATCTCATTTAATGATTTCTTATCTTGACTCGTGATTGCCTCACGAGCCTGAATCATTAATGTTTGGATTCTCTTCTGGATATCTCTTACTTGTTGACTAGGATCTTTACCCTCGATATTGATATGGAAGACCACTTTATCCGTTTCTCTTCGCATTTCTTCGATTTCATTAGGCGTATTTTCAATTGATTTCTTTAATCTATTTATCTCACTTTCGATATTGCGAACATAATCATGGAAGTTCTTAACTATATCATCTTGACTCATCTTAAAAATATTTGTGGTCTTTTTTAAATGATCTATACCAAGATCCAAAGCAGTATTCTGGACTTCTATCTTCTTAGCAATCATCTTCAAATCGAATTTCAGCTGATCATCAGCTGCTTTCTCAATAATATTCTTTTCGCGAATAAGACCTCTAGTAGTAATATCTATTTTCGCATTCCATGTTTTCTTTATTTCAGCAAGATTCCTATCTGACCTTGCTTCAGCAGCAGTAAAGAATCCACGAATAGTAGAAAGAACGACACCAATACCAATTATTATTTGTGTAGATGCATTTGCAGCAAGAAAAACTTCTCCCAATTTAACGACTAATAGTGTAATAGCTGGAAGTAATAAATCAATAATAGATTGAGAAAAGATCTTAACTGCATCTGAAAGACTTTGAAAACCGCCAAAAACAGCAGAGAACTTCGTAATCAATGAAACGCCAAAATCCTCAATAAAGAAATTTCTTATTCTATTTAATTCAATATCAAATTGTTTTCCAAGATTATCCATTACCCTCTTAGTGCGTTCACCATAAGTCTCAAAAGCATTAGCGGTCTTCTCAGTATTTTCAATAAGAAGTTCTAGGTCTTTACCAGTAAATATCATAGCTCCGGAAATACCACGAATACTATTCATGTATTTGACTAATTCAGTCGAGCTTCCAGCAGTCTTATCACGTAGGAGGCTAAAGAATCCAGCTAGCCCATAAGTCTTAATCGCCATCTCACCTGTTTCGACATTAATCTCTCTGAAGAAGTCCTTCATATCTGAGGTTGGCTTCAGGATTTTAGTTATAATATTCCGTAACTCAGTTAATGCTCTTGTTGGCTTAATACCTTGAATAGTGAGAACCTGGAAAGCTGCAAGTAACTCATCAATAGAAATCTTTGTTTGATGTGCTAAAACAGATACTGGACCAATATCAGTTAACTCTTGTCCACGTATACGACCTAATTCAATTGTCTTGAATAATTTGGAATAAATTTCATTTGCATTAGTGCCGGCGAGGCCATAAGCATTCATCAGACCTGTGCCAGATTGCACTGCGTCATTAACAGATGTAATAGTTGTTACAGCGAATTGGTTAGCCTTCCCCAAGAATATCAGAGCGTCAGCCCCGAAAGCAATCTGATTAGATAGTGTCTCATAGGTTCCTTTCGCCTGATCAAGAATATCAAGACCCCAGGCATCAGATAACTCACGAAGACCAGTGATCCATCCGTGGAAGGGGAACTCCTTTGGATCAATCGTCTGCAACTCACTAATACGAATCATCAAGTCTTTAGCTTCGGTGATTGATTGTCGAATCGCTCCAAGAAGAGCGGATACTGCTCGTCGAATCAACTGGACTGTAACTAGTCGAGCGATGCTTGTCCAAGAGAGATGCATGATGTTGAGTTGCTTATTTGCTTCTCCAGTCTGCTGGTTAGACGATCCTAAACTTTTATTATATATAAGCATCTGATTATTGATCTTGCCCAATGCCGCCTGATGCCTTAAAGATCCATTAGCAGCCTGCTGCTGTAACATAGATAATCTAGTCTGTAATACTAGCGACTGAGCCGGCGTGACATTCGCTCCAGCCATTTGCTGGACAACACCAGCTTGTCGGAACTGATTCTGAGTCTGTTGTAGGCGGTAATTCGCTACAAGTAGTGCCTTCTGAGCATTAAGTAGACCTAGTTGCCCGCTAATACCAGCATTATATTTCGCTAGATTTGTGATAGCATGCTGTTGTTGGACTTGGAGACTAGCCATGATAGCATGGTACTGTTGTAGTCCTGGATTCACCTGGGCAAGCACACCAGTTGTTTCATGAAGCTGTTGATTAAAACTTTGATTAAGGATAGTATCAGTAGGAATACCAAGCAGATTACCAGTAACAACCATCGGTGGAATAGATGTCTTCCCTCCTCTCCCACTTCCACCGCTACCTGTAACAGTTGGTTGGGCAATACCACTGATTCCAGTATTTGCAGAATGTGCCTTAGCAAGAGCAGTCGAAGCTCTCCCAGCTGCTGCAGCAACCGCATTCCACGCCTTCGCCAATGCGTTGACATTTGTAATCATTGACGAAGCAAGGCTATTGAACTGCTTCATTGAGGCATTGACAGCACGAAGATACAGATTATACTTACTGAAACCTGATGTGACATCACCCAGGCTCTTCAGCATATCTGCTACATCGAGACCCATCTGAGATTTGAGGGAGTCGCCATCAGGCATGTTAAGCTCCTGGTCTACGGACTGGAGATGTGTCGTCTCTCGAACCAAGTATGTGGAATACTCCCGCCGGGGAATATCTTCTTTTTGTATTCAGTGAACACTGTCTTCTGGAACGCTACCTGTCCAACTAGGACACTATCCCACGGGAAGCCTTTATTCGATGCCAGAGGATACATCTCATTAAGGAGATAATGGAATACCTTAGTATCGAATATCCATATGTAGTTTGGCATCTTCTCGATGATTGTAGATGTGGACTTCCGCTCTCCTTCAGCAACCGATCTTACATAATCTTTACCTATCCTGATACGACCGGCCGGGATGCTAAGGAACAGCTTAACAGCCCGGCCGGCAGGTATCAATGACGCTTGAGCCATACCAGTATCTCTAGGTATATTACGAAACATGGCTTTAATAGCACTGGATATGGCTTTCATTAGCGTCTTACGGCACCATTTATCAAGGTCCGCCTCGGCCCGCTTACTGATGAACATCGGTGCAGCGATATGCCAATTCATCTTCATGTTCACCTCGGAGTAAGAAGGCCCATCATCGCTTTACCACTCTCGCTATCTTCATAATCACGTATCCGTTCATAAGCGAGAATATATGCTTGTCCTAGGAGGTCTGTATCTTGCCACGTAGCAGACACACCTGGTGGTCGAATACCTAGTCGCTCACAAGCTCGCCAAATCGTATATAGTCCCTTCCGGAAGGGAGGGAGCTTAGTGGTCTTTACTGAGCTGCCCGACCAGCTAAAAAATCCTTGGTCGCTTTATCGATCTTCTCTTCATCTAGTCCGTTGGCGAAACGGATCGCATCTGCAATCTTCTTCATCTCAAGACCAGAGAAGACCAACTCCAACTCAGTACTTACACTCTTCCATGTGGATGGATCATCCATCTTCACGGTCTCGAATTCAAGTTCCGGTGTGCCGATAGTTAATGATTTAATGAACATATAGAAGATACGCTGTGTTGCCCAGTCATTAATCTTCTCGATATACCCAGGATCTTCTGGATTAATGAATGTCGTCCCACCTGGTACCATCTTAGTCGGTGGCATCGGACGGGGACATAACTGCTCAAATGCAGTGTAGTCGATGACTGGGGCAGCGTTAATCACGATATTCTTCTCCCCACGAGGTATCACAACAGTCTGAACACCAAGTGGAGATAATTCAAGGCCGGCGATCTTCATGTTCTTCCTTTCGTTGCTGATTAAGACTGGGCAGCACGGGTCGAGGTAGCCTTAGTGACGTTGCACTTACCGGCTAACGAACAGGTGCCAGCCTTCGCATCATGGGAAATATCTTCATAGCGGAAGTCCGCAAGCAGCGTGGTCTCCTTATCACCACAGGCTGCAGGCGTTGGCTCATTAACGATTTGGATATCTAATGCATACGGGCGGCAAGCATCGGCATCAGATGATACCCAATCCGAAGCCGCTCCGATATTCTTTAATGCATCCTCAATCGATGGAATAGTCCCATCACCAGTGATATACTCCCATGTGAAGTCAAGGTTGACATCAACAGGAACCTCATCACCCTCGCGGACCTCATCAAGAGTGCCGCGATCCAGGGTATATTGGATATTCCGCTTCTCAGACCAGCGAAGAGTCCCTTCACCGATTTTCACATCTATACTATTAGCTGGCGTGCTACCATCAATGAAACTGATGGTGCAATTCTTAAGATCAATCTGCGCCATTCTCTAGCTCCTATTAGACGTTGAACTCCATATCATAATGACACTCAACCATCGCCTGGTTCAGCTTAATCGATGGTTTCAATTGGCCGAACCGCGATACAATCAGATCCTCATCCTTTCTATTTGAAACGAGTTTCATGCATCCAAGAAGTGAGTCATCGTCATCATCACCACCCCCATACTTATATATCGGTATCATCGCAGCTAGGGCGCTGCAACATTCACCAATAATCCGCTCCTGACAATGGAAGTCAGTATCATTGATAACTGATTGTATGAGGAGATTGACTTCAATATATGCCTTCCACCATCCATGACTAGGATTACTGTATATGGGACCATCGAGACGGATCTCTACACGGTCTACCTCGTCTAGTTCGCTACCCTTATGCTGCCCCTCGATAATAGAAGGTGTCGTTAAATGTTCTTTAATATACTTGGTCACTGATGCAAAGATCCATCGTGTCCAGTGTTCGTTCATGGTGATACTCCCATCGAATCAGCAACAATTAGATAGGAACCCTGTTGATTGGGTATATCTTCCATATCCTTAATCTCGAAGATGTGGTTATAGAAGATGATAGTGCATAATTTGTCGAGGACAAAATTGCTAGGTAGCTTCTTCTTCGGAATGATGAAACCTCGTGTCGTGTGATTGAAATATCCACCATATGTGAAATTGTGTGCAGCAGCGATATACGTGAGACTATACTTGAAGTCAATAAGGGCCTTGCCCTCTAGGACGATTATCCTTTTCAATGTGATAGACTCATATGTCCTAGATATTGCCCCTGTTGCGAGGTCGGTAGTATTAGTAATAGGACGCCGTAACACAATCCCTTGGCTATATTGACGCTCAAGAGCATAGTATCCGCGTGTTAGTTGTTTGAATATGTTACGCATTCCGCGTCCCCGCTAGATCTGCTTCAAGTCTCTGAATTCTCATCCGTAACTCAAGATTCTCTTTCACAAGTGCCTCGGATAGACAAGGCTTCATTGCAAGTGTATCATATAATCTGATTATCGTCTGCATGAAATCGCGGAGACAAGTGATATTCAGATTAACTAGATTCGTATCTGATTGAATAATCGCAAGTAACTTATCACGAGTGAAAGACTCTTGTACGCGGATATAGTCAGCTAGACTCTTCTCTCTGGCGAAGTCACGCCAAACGAAGAAGAGAACTAATCCAGCAGGAAGACCAATCTCTATAACAACTCTTGATATAAGTCTAAGTGTCTCTTCCAAGGTGTGCTCCTATCTAGCCTCCGTGGATGGGGTGGATGAATATGTATCCATCCACCCCATCGAAACAGATTAGCTATACAGGATAGCACCTAGATTGGTGTCCAGAACCTTCACACCACAGAGGACATCTACTGTAACGAGTAGGCCCTGCTTACGGGCTTCACGGGCAAGCTCAACACGCACAGCTACGCCATTCGCAGCAGCAGTAGCTGTACGGGCGCCACCACCAGGAGCGAGCAGCGGACGGCTGACGAGAGCAATAGCGTTCTTATGGAACGCGAAGCCATACTGACCAGCGGGACCAATAGCAGCAACCTGAGCATGTGTCAGATCAGCACGGAGCGAACGATCAAGCTCTAGTGCGATGGTTGTTGGCGTGGCAAGAGCGCCATAGTTGCCAACAGCAGACTCAGCGGTATCGAAGCTGACAAGCTGCCCAGTCTTCGGTGCAACAGTGAATCCGTTGATTACGAGAGGTGTAGCACCGCAGTAGCCAAGGTCATAACCAGCTACGTTATTGACCGCACCAGGAGAATAGACAGTCACAGCCCCACCAGCGGTGCCGGCTGTCTTAAGACCAGGCCACACAACCAGACCAACCGTGTCGCCACTAAGTTCGGTATGGCTGATGACCTTCTGAGGAGTCATATCGCCAACGACAGTGAGCCAAGAGCCAGCAGTGATAGCGCCAGTGAAGCCACCGACAACGAGAGCAGTAGAACCAGCGACATGAGCACCGGTTAAGGTGCCAACAACGGTGGTGTTACCAGCGGCGATACTCGGTGCATTCTGGCACATGAAGATGTCGAATCCCATACGCCGACCGATACTAGCCTCACGAATCGCTGTCCCATCATCACCGATCTTATCGGCAGTGAGGAAATTCGAGACATTCAGGACATCCGCTTCCTGTGATGGCGTAAGAATCAGGTTCCTACCAGTCATCGGAGCCTTATTCACGTTCAGCACTTCACGGATATCTACGACACTCGACTGAGTGAGGGCAGTCCCGAAAGCACCAGCGGAGTTCCCAACGAACTGATACATCTGAGTAAGCAGGATTTCGTCAATCCGCTCGGCGATACTCTGAATCGCGGGGACTAGATATTCCGAAGCCAGATCCTTGAACGCCTTAGTACTTTCGCCATCACGGATGACGAAACTAGTGTGGATATGCTGATTAAGAGGCACCTGGACGTTTGTGGCGGTCGCATCCTGCACACTCACTTCGTCATCATCGGTCTTACGCTTCGCGGTGAAGCTCGCAGGCCGACGAGTATTCACTACATCGCCGAACTGAGCAAGCTCCATGCTGAAATCCCGATGTACGAGATTGGCGATAACCATATTGGCTTCAAGAGTCATCAGAGACTCAGCAGCCCACACTTCCGGGATATAAGCATCGAGATCATTGACACCAGCAATAGTCCAGCACTTCACAACGGTCTTCATTTCAAAAGTTCGCATTCTTTCTCTTCCTTACTTGGGGAACAGCTCCGGATGTTCAGCATGGAACTTCTTCCATGCAACCGGATCCTTAGCGAGCGTAGCCAAATCCACTTTCTCATCACGCTTATGGGCGTTATTGCCACCGAAACCACCTGTGCCCTTCCCCTCGAAGAGATGGGCGAAATCGTCTGATTCAGACATCTGTTTCACAGCTTCTGTCACTGGCAGATCTAAAGTAACCTTCTTCCCATCCTTCCCCTTAACAGGGAAAAGGATCATTGGAATAAGATTACCAGTCGGCTTGCCATCAGCATCGATCTCCTGTTCGAGACGTGTCTGAGGGCGTAGAATTGCGATAACCGTATGCGGATTAATAGCCTTATGAGTAGGCGCGGTCGCAGCTTGTGTGATAGCCGTATCGATTGTCGAAGCAGTGAAACGGTTCTTCCAAGTATCGACTTCCTTAGTCAGTTCCTCGACTTCGGTCTTATGCTTCCGGGCGGCGTTTGCCTTGTCAATAGCGTCTTGCTCTTCCTTAGTGCGGAACTTCGCCTGGATAGCATTAATTGACTCTTCTAACTGCTCACGATCCTTAGTCGTCATCTTAACTTTAGATCTGAGAGCTTCGACCTCGCCGAGGACTAGATTATTTGCTCTGTTAGCATCATCCTTGGCCTTCTTAATGAGAGCATCGACATGTGCTTGCTGCTCTGGTGTTAAGGTAATGGCATCTTTAGAGGGATTTGGATCAGGTGTTGGCGTCACTTTATCATCAACAACCCCACCTTCACCTTCACCAGCGATCAGCCAAATGCTCACGAGTGGACGCAGAATCATCATCCTTCTACCTTTCATGATTGCCGCCGAATAACGAATCCCTTGCCATCGCGTATAAATGATCGTAGATATGTCCAAGCAACGAACGAGGGGATACCAAGATGAATATATTCATTCTGGGATAGGTCAAACGACGCAGACACATTCCCATATTTCGTTGATCTGAGATCGATATTCCTAGCTTCGGTCTCAGGATCAACACCATCTAGTAAAGCGAACGCTATTTCGTAGCATGCGATCTTGATCTCTACGGGCACTGATAAGTCGTCATACCTTGGGAACTGCAAACTCTGACCCTCGACTGTGACCTCACCCTCATAATTGAGGCGGTCGATGATTCGAGTAGCAGAGATAAGGGCTTTCTTCCGCTCTGTTGTGGTCGCTTCATCCCAGGCATCTGACTCATATCTAGTTAAGAAATATGATGCCGCATCTGTCAAGTTCCCATAACAATTCTCTCCTTCCGTGAGAACGATTCCTTCGCCACCGATTTCTTCATCAGAAAGGCTCCCTGTCCAATCAGCCTCGAAGCTATATATAAGCATATCACTCGTGGCAGATGGAGAGACTCCATCTTGTAGATAATACATAATCCTAACATGTGTGCCAAGTGTTATACCGCCCGGCATATCTGCTGTGAATATACCTGGTAGCTGATATGTCATCTGGATATCGTAATGATCGATATCGGCCGCAACATATGCGACCCAGTCGGTTGCGATTACATCACGCACCTTCAAATCGACAGTACTAATAACTAAAGCATATATCTTAGCAGTGGGATCAGAATACGGTCGACTGAGTTCATTTGCCATGTTACCTTCCTCCCTGTACGATCTTCTTTATGATTTCAACAGAGGATAAGATTGATACTTGATTCTCGACTGTAGCCGATCCGCCACCCGCTCCAGCAGGTGAGGCGGCTAATGCTGCGGCTGTGAAATCCCATACAGCACCATCGAGGATGAGTGTCGTGTCGAGCTTGTCGGTGACGGCCTTGACCAGTGTCAGATGTGTCCCTACTCCTTGTAGGGAGGTCACCACGTCTGCCGCCGAGTGCGTGCTGAACCCAGTCGCCTTGAATGATGCCGCGTTATCTGTGTGGGCAAGAACACCTGTCACATTCAGTTTATCGAGGTAGCCGATCCGCGTCGGGGTCAGCACGGCCGACGAGAGCGCCGTCGCGGACTTCGCCCCGTCGGTGACGGTGCCGGCCGTGGCGATGCTCGTGTTGGCGAAGGTCACATTGCCAGTCACAGAAGCGACGGAACCCGCGACATTGCCGCCCACGTTGCCCGTGACGCTTCCGACCGCTCCCGTCACAGAACCGACGGACCCGCTCAGGTTGCCCGTGATGACGCCGCTCGTGCCCGATGCGAACTGGAATGTCGCCGCCGCCCCGCCGTGGGCGCCGTTGGCGAGGAGGGCCGACACTTGGTTGCTGGCGTTGCCCGTGGGCAGACCGCCCGCCGCCTCTGGAGCGACGGCGGGAAGGGCGAGCATCGTGCGGGCATAGGTTCCTGCATCCGTTTCGATGATGACCGGCTCAATGAGGATGTTCGCCGTCGCGGTCGTGGCCGTGATGCTGACCACGCTGCCGTTCGTCTCGGCCTGGTCGAGGACGAGGACGTGCATGCCCGACTGGTTGGTGACTGCGGCAGATGTGCCGTCGTTGACGGCGGCTGCGGCGGCTGCCCCGTCCACGGATACCATGATCGTCCACGTCGTCGGGTCTTCGACGGCGGCGGCGCCCGTCGTCTTGTCATACGCGTACAGCAGCACCTTCTGGCTGGCGACGTTCTTCTGGAGTGCCATCGCCGTCGAGGCCACGAGCAGGCAGAGGAGGAAGGCGAATCGTCTCATGGTCAGTCTCCGTGTATCCGAGGCCGAATGCGGTAGATCGCCAAGCCGCCCGCGTCTTGGTGTCGCAGTGCCCCGATGTCCTGGTAGCCGATGTTCACGCCGTCGAGCAGCGCGCCGGGGAAGCCTGCGTTGCGGCAGGCCGCGCCCGCGCCCGCCGTCGCATTGAGCGAGAAGTCGCCGCCCGCCGCGTTGGTGAAGGGATTGCCCGTGAGCGTGA
>Ga0268276_1003138_pt1 | contig 13189 bp, 11 predicted proteins | sample saktaG_4_FD_190145 | JGI IMG/M metagenome (GOLD analysis project Ga0268276, IMG submission 190145) | Saline water microbial communities from Sakinaw Lake, British Columbia, Canada - sak_2010_1_5_45m | ecosystem: Environmental > Aquatic > Non-marine Saline and Alkaline > Saline ...
CGTCCAGATGCGCGACACGGGGAAATCCGTGTTCATGTCGACCCACGACATCTTCCGGGCGAAGCTTATCGCCGACCGGATCGGGTTCATGAGGAAGGGCCGGCTGGTCATGTTGAAGACGGCCAAGGAGCTGGCCAACGAGGACCTGACCGACCTCTACATCCAGTACATGGAAGAGCAGCCGGGACAGGCCGTTCCGCCCGCCGCGGCTTCCGCCTGAGAGACCCGTCCGGTCAGTTGTCGCGTGGTACGGGCGTCTTTTCGAGCAGGCCCATCTTCCTCAGGGCCATGTCGCCGCGGTTCAGCTCCGGCCCTTCGCCGGGGATGTAGAGCATGACGCCGCCCTTGACAGGCCTGATGACGATCTTCCCGAGCTTGGCCAGTTCGCCCGTCGCGTCGATGGGGCTGCCGCCTTCGAAGTAGGTCTTGAAGGCGTCGTTGAACCCGCTGTAGACCGAGTGGATCCCTTTGTAATTCTCGAGACGCAGCCTGGCGATGGCCAGCTTGACGAATTCTTCTTGCGTGAGTTTGCTTTTCATCCGGACCTCCCGTCATTGTTTTCGATAAATAGGACGGTGGACGGCGGCCTTCTTTCTCACGCCCGCCGCCCATTTTTTCCGTCCCCCCTGATTTCCGGGTCCCGGGGTATGCACGCGACCGAGGATTGCGGTATAATCCCTCGCACAAAAAAGACCGTTGCGCACAAGTCGTTGACTCTTAACATATGCGCCAGATAAATCAATCGCTTACGAGAGATCCGGGGAGAGTCGGGCTTTAAGTCTTTATAAGCCCGTTTAAGTCCTTTTTAGCTTCCAACTCGACAAAAACTCGACACGTAGCTGGCACCAGTCTTCACCTGGCTTTGAGCCACGAGTGATCATGGGAGCTCTTTGTGATACGAATCTAACGCGGCCCTCGAGTGAGGAAGGCACCAGCATTTTCCAACGGGCCCAATCCACGCTTCCGGCGCGGCGATCGACGGCAGCCGTCTTCCCGCCGGATCGCTGCGGAAGGGATGGCCGTGGTACGTCGGGATATCTGCGGCCGGGGATCCCCCGGAATAAGCGGCCCTCTGGGCTCCCGTGAGTCCTGAAGCCCGAGGGGGGGTATGGGGCTGTCGCCCGGCTCGCGCGCTGACCTGCGATCGTAGATCTCTACATAAATTTACCATATTTTTTCAGTAAAGGGCCCTTCGAACAGGACTTCTGCATCTTCCCTTTATGGAACTATTGACATCGATATGCGCCGGTTGCTCACGGGATAGGACGTTGGACTCCGGACGCGAAAGATCGGTTTTTCTTAACCTCCATAAAACAAAGTAATAGTCAATCCCGTCAACAACTTAGGATCGTCCTTTTAGAGATGTCAGAGTATGCCCAAGTATATACGTAAGTACATAGTATAGTCACAATTTAGACACAGTTCCTTTATGGAAAGACCTCTAAGTCAGAACGTTAATAAGTCTAGTATTGCGGCAGGAATCTTCATTTGTGGCCCCGGGGTCAGAGAATTCAATTGAGGGCTGGCATGTTAATTGTGGGGCGAATTAGAATGCCCCTTTAAACGTCCCGACCTTAGGACTTCTTATTAAATGAAAGCACAAGTTAACTAAGGCGCCTTTTCCTTGTTAATAGATAGCCCTTGCAGGTGGCTAATAAGTTTCAGAATTAGTTTGCTTGATGTAATAAATAGGGGCATTATTAAGCAGAGCAGAATTCTACGGCGGGAATCTGTGCCTTGCGTGGAAGATGCCAATTTGATGGCAAATCGATTGGAGAGCTTGACGTATAAAAGAAAAATAGATAAGAAATACTTAGGCTTGAATCAGCAATGACGGATTATGTGCTAGATGTAAGCAACGTAGAAAAGTCCTTTAATACGAAAAGAGTTCTCTCGGGACTTAGTTTTTCACTTGGACGAGGCGGAGTCTATGCGCTCATCGGAGCGAACGGAACGGGAAAAACAACGTTATTTAACATAATATCAGGTTTTCTTCCTGCTGATGGGGGCGATGTTAGGTTCAACGGCTGCCCTATTAATAACCTATCTCCAAATCTTATTAATACTATGGGAATTTCCCGAACGTTTCAAGAAATTAAGCTCGCTAGAAGCCTCTCAGTCAAAGAAAATATTCTGCTTGCCGCTAAAATGAACAGTAACACATTTCAGTTCTATTTCAAAGATTATCCTAAGGAAGCATATTCAAAAGTAAATGACATTATTAATCAGCTTGGCCTAGATCATATTCAGATGAAGCCAATAAAAGAAATATCCTATGGAGAACAAAAGCTTGTTTCCTACGCCTGCTGCATTGCGAATGATGGCGAACTTTATTTATTAGATGAGCCTGTTGCTGGAATTAGCAGCTCTAATATTATGCGGATTACTAATTTTCTCAGGTCCATTAAGGATAGAAAAAAAACGGTCCTGTTAGTAGAACATAACCGAGAATTTATTGAGGCTATTGCTGATAGGCTCTTGTTCCTTTCATTAGGTAAGATCATAGAATTTACTAGTTATTCTCAAATGAAGAGTGATCCGCTCGTTCAGAAAGCATATTTATGAGCATATTGAAGGTTGAGCATATCTCCTCAGGCTATGGGAAAAAGCAGGTATTATACGATTTTTCTTTTTTTATAAATACAGAGAAACTTGTGCTTATTATTGGTTCAAATGGCAGCGGAAAAAGCACATTGCTTAAGACAATATGTGGGCTGATTAAGCCAATGACTAAAGATGGGAAGATTTACCTCGATGGAGAAGATGTTACATCGCTCAAACCATCAGAACGTAGCAAAAAGGGCATTCTGTATGTTCCCCAAGAAAATGAGTTGTTTGAAGATCTTACTGTGTTGGAAAACCTTAGGATCTGCGGACTCGGCAAGGGCAAGAAGTCCCTCACTGATCAGAATATGGATGAAGTGTTATCTTTATTCCCTTTGCTAGCAGGTAAAATGAATAGCAGATGCTTCCGTTTAAGCGGTGGAGAGCGCAAAATACTCACGATTGCGATGTCCTTTGTAAATAAACCAAAGCTTATAATGTTTGATGAGCCCCTTTCGGGCGTAAGCCCCAATTATTCTTCTGCTATTTGCGAACATTTAGTTAGGTTAAAAGGACATGGAATTACAATTATAATCGCTGTGACCTGCCCCCCTCACAGGGATCCAGCCCTTGTGATAGAATTTTGCTGGATCGAGGGAGGTGGATATGGCCAGGAAACGGTTCACTCCGGAGCAGGTCATAACGATGCTTCGGGAGGCGGAAGTCCTTCTCAGTCAATCTAACCCGATCGGGGAAGTCTGCCGGAAGCTGGGGATCTCCGAGCAGACCTACTACCGCTGGCGGAAGGAGTACGGCGGGATGAGGGTCGACCAGGCCCGCCGTCTCAAGGAACTCGAGCAGGAGAATACGAGGCTGAAGAAGCTGGTGGCCGACTTGTCCCTGGACAACGCCATTTTGAAAGAAGTAAACCGGGGAAACTTCTGAGCCCGGCCAAAAGAGGCCGGGCCGTCGAACATGTACGTGACGTGATGGGCATCTCTGAGAGACGGGCGTGTCGGGCGATCGGGCAGCCGCGGTCGACGCAGCGGCATGAACCCAAGGTCCCCGATGACGAGGAGCGGTTGATCGGCCAGATCGTCAGGCTGGCCACACAGTACGGCCGCTACGGTTATCGCCGGATCACGGCGCTGCTGAGGAACGACGGCTGGAGGGTGAACCACAAGCGGGTGGAGAGGATATGGCGGCGGGAAGGTCTGAAGGTGCCGCAGAAACAGCCCAAACGCGGCCGGTTGTGGCTCAATGACGGATCCTGTATCCGTCTGCGGCCCGAGAGGAAGGACCATGTCTGGAGCTACGACATGGTGATGGAGAGGACTTCGGACGGCCGGCCCCTGCGGATCCTGGCCGTCATCGACGAGTACACCAGGGAATGCCTATCCCTCCATGTGGCCCGGAGGATCAGGTCCGGGGATGTCCTGGATCAGCTCTATGAGCTGTTCCTGACGAGAGGAATGCCTGAATACATTCGGTCTGACAATGGCCCGGAATTCGCGGCTAAGGCTGTCTGCAATTGGCTGAACCGGCTTGACGTAACGACGCTGTTCATCGAGCCCGGGAGTCCCTGGGAGAACGGCTATATCGAGTCGTTCAACGGCAAGATGCGGGACGAGCTTCTGAACGGAGAGGTATTGGACACGCTGGATGAGGCGAAAGTGCTTGTGGAGGCTTGGCGAAGGGTTTACAATCGCATCAGGCCGCACAGCTCGCTGGGGTATAGGCCGCCCGCGCCGGAGGCGCACGTGGTCGGAAAGTTCACTCTAGGGCTGGTACAATGTTAGGGGGCAGGTCACTGGTTAGGCGTGGATTGGCCTCATTAGCTAAAGACAAACGTCAGGGGTCAATATTCTCAACGGAGGGGGCTATTTATGGCTTTATATAGTATCTTTAAGGGGAGCTGGCATCTGCAGCGTAAATCATCCAAACGGCCCATGGCCTCGAGCTCAGCGCTTTGTCGGTCATGGCGTTCATGACGCTCAACCTTCGCCTCTAGCCCTTTACATCAGCGTCCACAGGGAGGGGCCCTAGCTCGCGCCTCGGTCGGGCGGTCGCCGGTGGATCCGGGAGGTCGCCCCTTCCCGCCCCTTCTATAGGAGTTCTATAGGATTCTATAGAAGTTCTATAGAAGCTGTTAAAGGCCTATAGTAAGGAGGCCTACATAATCCAACTGTCAACTAATTTAAGAACGTTGCAGATTCTATTCCCCCCTTCGGTAGTCGTAAGTGGAGGGCGTCAGCGCAGTTAGCGTTTTTGGGGGTCTGTAAGTGGAGGGCTAAAAGGGGGATAAAGGGGGGAAGATCTATGATTGTCTATGGTCTGTAGAAGGAATATATTACGAGCAGGAGGGGAAATGAGAGAACATATCAAGTTGCGCGTTATTAGCTCAGATAGTCGCACTCCAGAAAACCCAAAATATCAAAATACTGTCCTTGAAAATGATTACAAATTAGGACTATTCGACATGGCATATCTCCTCGCGATATCAATTAATGGGGAATTCATGCCCAAGAATGAGAGGCGCTATTATTTTGGAGACCGAGAGGAGCTCAAAAAGGTAAGGCGATTACTCGATAAAACCAGAGCTCATTTACCGCCCCGGCCATTCTATAACCGGCTGAGAGATTTGATAGACGAGTATCTAGAGAGCATTAACAGAGGACTCGAAGTTACCCAACTGCCGCCGGGACGGGGATTGAACGCTAAGACGAAACTGATATTGCTTTGGACATATATGTTGAGGAGAAAGGATACGGCCCGCTACCCAGAAACAGAAGGCGTTTCGGATTCAAGGCTTAGGGAGGAGATTCTTGGAATAAGAAAATCAATAAATTGGGGCGATTATTATAAGCTATTATCATGGTTCTATCTGAAGCTAACGGGATGTCCATATGCGGAACTCTTCATGCCAAACAGGGATGCTCATAAAGAAAGAGAGCAAGCCAAGTTGGTGTGGGAAAAACACGTGGACCGAGGAGACAATACAAAAAACTGGTATTATGCAAAGGCCAGGATCTGGATTTATATTTCTCTTCAAAGACTGCTCTTCCTAAAAGGGCGAGGATTGGTTGATCACATTAAGAGAATCGAACGTTTTGAAGCACCATTTCCTATTGTTCTTGTGAAGTTCAATATGGATAGTATAGAAATCGGGAAACTGCGGAACGATAAAATAATCACGAGAAAATACACTTCGATAGAAAAGCGCAGCTCCATTGTTGAAGAATCCGAGAGTGTAGAATTAGGGAAGAATACTCCCACGATCATTTTTCCGGATGGGGAAATATTCGAATCCGAAAATTACCAGCCTCCCTTTCAGCATTTCGGCGGGCCCTTGCCTGATGATATCTGGGAACCACAAACACAATAAACATTCTTGGCTCTCGGTTTTCTCCCTCAATTCCCCTAATATTAATCCAATACCGGTATACCTTTAGAAAGTAAATTAAAGACCTTAATGGTATACCGTATCTAATTGATTCTATTCCATTTACAATTGACTTTGAGAAAAATAGGCGTATGCTAAATACGCTATGAAATCGAATACAGGCCATATCCGGAAAGCGGCCCTCCCATGACCGGTGAGCCTCGGTGGATCAGTATCAAAATTTGCGCGCGGGAAATATTGGGCGTTCATCCGATGACCGCGTATAAGTGGTTTTACGCGGGAAAATTGCCCGGGGCCCGTATTGGCCGCACTATCCGGATTGACCTGAAAGCCCTGAATTCTGCTCTAGAGAAAAAGGCGCAGGTGAGATGATGAAAGTCCAACTTTTCCATCGCCACGAAATTCTCAATGGGATGACATTTGTGCTCTTGACGCATGTCAAGGCTTTGAGTCCGGACAACCGACACCTGGCTTTTGCAAAGATTACTCCCGAGCTTTTGGAGTTCATCAGGTCTTTGGAACTCGACGTTCCCGAAGATCTGTTGTTCTGGAAAGGCAAACCCCCATGTTCCGCGAATATGCTAACAAATACCTGAAGCTCGGCATCTCAGTCTTTCCAGCCATGAGCAACAAGGTGCCGGCCATCCCGAGCTGGGCGCCTTATCAAGCTCGAATGGCAACGCTCGACGAGATCGAGGCTTGGTCGGAAACCTTGAGCGACGACATTAACATCGCCCTGGTTTGCGGGAAACTATCGAAACTAACCGTAGTCGACTGCGATAGCGAAGAGTCCGCAGAGACAGTCGAGTCGCTGCTTCCGGACCAGATGGAAGTCCCCATCGTATTTACTCCGAAGAAGGGGTGTCGCCACTACTATTTCCAATTCACTCCAGGCTTGCTGAACCGAGCGCGATACCAGGCAGGAATCGACGTGAGGACCGAAGGGGGGTATGTGCTTGCCCCGCCGTCACAAACCAAAAAGATGCCTGATGGGAAGTGTGTGGACGGAGAATATATTTGGCACAATGAATACCAACTTGGGAAAATATGCCCGCCTCCAATGCCAGCCGAGCTCCGCGATTATTTGCTCAGTGGCCTGAAGGGCGAGGGGCAGGTGAGGTGCGGGGAGAAAAGTGAGGACCGATCACATATCCTGGTTGAAGGGACGCGAGATCAGGACCTCTTCCACCTTGCACTCCAGTTCTTCAAGGATGGGAGGCCCGTTGAGGAGATCCAACGGAATATCCTTACCGCCGCTGCTATCTGCAAGCCACCCCAACCGGAAAAAGAAGCACTAGCAAAAATCAAATCAGCCAAGAAATTCTACAATGAGAAATACCGCAATAGGACTAAAAACGACGAAGACGCATCGGAAGAACCAGAATTCATTTGGACAAAGGCCTCAGAAGTCCAGACCAAAAAAATCAGATGGCTCTGGCCCGGAGTTATCCCGCTGAACATGAGTTCGACCATCGTCGGGGACCCAGGAGTAGGCAAAACATTCGTGGCGGTCGATATTGCCGCGAGGATCTCCACCGGACGAGCTTTCCCCATCTACTGGAAAGAAGGACACTTTGAGACAGAGCCCACGCCGAAGAATGTGATCTACATCACCAGCGAAGGCAACCCGAGCTATATCCTTGTCCCGCGCCTTGTAGCCGCCGGCGCGGACCTCGCGCGCATCGAAATCTACCAGGGCATCTACACTTCGGCAGGGGGGTTCGCCATTCTGGATATTACGAAACACCTGCCTTTCCTACAAAAGAAAGTTTTAGAGAACCCAGGTCTTTACGGAGCGCTCATTACCGATCCGCTCGTCTCCCACCTGCCGGGGAAATTTAATATGATCGATTCAATCCAGATGCGACAGGCTGTCGATCATTTTTCCCGGTTCACAGAAGCGACAGGATGCGCTTCGATAACGATTCAACACGCCAATAAGGACGAGAAAAAGAAGGCGGCCTACCGCACCTCTGGCAGTTCGCAGCTCACCGCTGGCTTCGACATCTCTTGGTTCGTCACGCTCGACCCTGACAACGACCCAAACCGCCGACTCCTTGTTCCCCAGAAGGTGCGCATGACGGCGGGGACGGGAAGCCTTCCCTTCTTGCTCACAGAACTCCCTGTAAAAACCGACGACGGGGAAACAAGTATGATCGGGAAAATTGAATGGGATCGAGAACCTATCGAAGTAGACGTTAACCAAGCCGTCAGTCCCGGCTACGGCGCTGCCACCACCCCCGACCGTGCCAAATCTCGGGACTTCCTCAAGGGACAACTCGCATCCGGTCCGAAGTTCGTCTTATTCCTTAAGGCGCGTGCTGAAAAGGAAAATATCTCCCCCTATCTGCTTTATCAAGCCAGAAAAGATCTTGGTATTAGAAAAGCCGGCGGAGGAGGATTCGGAGGTGCAGCCTATTGGTTTATGGCAAGCGACACGCGCCCGCCCAGTGGAGAGGAGGAATCATAAACATGGGCGCTAGCCTAAGAAAAGTGAACAAGCAGGGTAGCTCAGCGATTCGCCCTTGCTTACCTATCTCTCATTTCTGCTCTCTTCATATTTATGAGAAAGATGTTTAGAAAAATAAGAAACATAGCAAAAACGAAAGACTCCATACTTCACATACTTCTCATGCTTTTGAAGGGGGAATCTGATGACTAAGAGGAGAGCGATCAAAGTGCATTGCTTGGCCTGTGGGGGTGGCTCGGCGCTCGAAGCGACATTTTGCGGAATTACCGATTGCGCCTTGTGGGAGCACCGGCTGGGCTGTTTGCCAAAAAGCCGAGTATATCAGGAGCGAGTCGCACGGGCGCTCAAGTCTCATCCTGCGGTGGTCGAAGAACTCTGCCGAGCGGGCGTAGATATGGCTTTTTTCTCGTTTGAACACGCTAAAAAGGGCCTTCCTGGCGCAAACGACCCGCGGGCAAGGGTAGAGGCAGGGGATAATATTCATAAAGGTGGCGATACTTAAAAAAGCGGGATATGGGGCTCCCTCCGTGGGCATCCGTTCGCGGTGAGGTGTGCTTAAGATATTCGGACCTTCTCAAATGGATAAGCCGTAGCCTTATCCAGCCCATTTTTGATAGATCCTTTAGCCCGTGGACACGCTGGATATAGGGGGTAGAGGGCTGCGGAACGTGAAGACGAGCGAAAAGAACCTGAAGCTAAAAAGTGGAAAGTGGATCGTTGACATCTCGTTCACGAAGCCCAATGGTAAGCTCAAGCGGGTCCGGGCGGCCTTCCCGACAAAGACTGAGGCAAAGGCGCACCTCGACCTGGTCCGCGGCCAGAAGGCCTCGCGCCGGCTGGGGATCGAGGTCCCCGACGAAAAGAGGAAGGACGTTCTCTTTGATGATTACGCGAGATCCGTCCTGGCGAATCAAGCCGACCTCCGGCCGAACTCTATAAAGAGTATGCGCAAGCACCTCAACAATCTCCTTCGGTCGGACTGCTTCAAGGGAAAGATGCTAAGCGCCCTGACGACAGCCGAGATCTCCAAGTATCATACCGAAAGAGGCATTGAGCGGAAGATGGCCGCCAATGCTGAGTTATGGTTCCTGAGGATGGTTCTTCAGAAAGCCATCGACCTTGGCTTGCTTGCTAAGAACCCGGCGGCCGGAGTCAAGCGCTTCCGGCAAGACAAGACGCGGCTCCGGATCCTGACCGACGCCGAGGCGGCCCTGCTTCTCAATGCCGCCGGCCCCAAGCTGGTCCCCCTCATTCGGCTGCTACTGACGACGGGCATGAGGCCGCATGAGGCATTTGCGCTGCACTTCGAATATGATGGCTGGGACGTTGAGAAGAAGCGCTCCAAGGCCGTCGTCGATATTGGCCGGAAAGTCATCTCCATCCCGCACGAGCTGAGCAAGAACCACAAGGACAGGGAAGTCCCGCTCAGCCCCGAACTCGTGTCCATGTTCCACCAGATGCCGAGGAATCCCGAGTCCTCGAAAGTATTCCCCTGGGGCGAATGCCCGAAGGCATTCAACGAGGCCGTCAGGGCAGCCAAGCTAAAGGGCGTGTCGATGTATACGCTCAAGCACTCGGCCGCCAGCCGCATGATCAAGGCCGGAGTCGACATTGTGACGGTCGCTGAGGTCCTGGGCCATCAGGACATCAAGCAGACGATCCGATACTGCCACTCAGACCCTCAGTCGAAGCGCGACGCCATCGCAAAGGTCAGCCAGATCTATTTCAAGGACGCCCAGGTTGCAGACGCCCCGGCCAGTCAGGCCGGGGCCGAGGCGCTGGCATCCTAGCCCTGACTCGACACTTAGTCGACAATCCCCCCCGTTTCTAGCCATATGGCGGGATTTTGCGGTATAATCCTGTCTCCGACAAGGGAACAACCGTGAAAAAGCCGATGCTCTCCGGAAAGAGCCAGAGCCTCCGCAGGCGGGATTTCTGCAAGACGCTAAGCGCGGTGGCGCTGTTGGGGTGGCCGGGCATCCCCGATGTAAAGACCGGGCTTCCGCAGCCTCACTCGGCCTGCACCGGAGAAAGCCCGGGACCAGAGAAGGAGCAAAACATGGCCAAGAAAGTGAAAGAAGTTAGGGCCAAGGTGACCAGTGTCAAAGGGACGTGCGATCTCGGTCACAAGGTGGGTGACGTCGTCCGGTTCACGGACGGCGGGGTCGACGGGCATATCTGCATCCACGCCATGTACAGCATGTTGCCCAAGGTCTTCGCCATGATGTTCAACGCCAGCTTTCCCTGGGCCCAGAACCCCGACGTCCTGACCCACGCCTGCCCCGACGCGGCCAACCCCCTCGTCTTCGAGCTCACCCGCGTCTACGAGGACTGAGGAACTCTATTTTCTTGTCCAGTCCGGGAAAAGCTTGAGCGTTTCGACGGCGTGATGGCCGACCGGCAGGACGAGTCGGCCCTTGAGCGGCTTCAGCAAAACGCCTTCTTCTTCGATAAGGTTTGTCCGCTCCGCTCTTTTCACCGGGGCAAATAACTCGACCACCGCCTCCGTGTCCTTCCCTTCGATGTCATAGACCCGAAGAATTATGGTATCGTCGTTTTCCGCTTTCTTCATGGTCGAGAGGATGATGTTCGGTGCGGTAACGGGGAGAAAGCTCTTGACCTCCGGCAGGGATGCCCCGGGCCCAGCGGCCGGGTTGCCGACGACAATGAGGGGGCTGCCGGCGGCGATGCCTGCCCGGTAGCCGTTCCGCCATCCGGCGGCGTGGCTGGTCACGGAGAATCGGTAGTGATGGTCGCCCTCCTGGAGGTACCAGTTTCCTTCGCCGTGACAGCTCCGCCGCGAGGCGAAAAGGATGGGCTGGAGAATGGGGTAGGGGACGGGCGCGTCCGTCGGGTCCTTGTAGTCGTTGACGGCGACGCTCGTCGTCAGGGTGACCCCGAACTGCCCGTCGCCCGCATAGAGGAAGTTCTGGGCCTCACGCGGCCGGATATCGGAGAGGAGCTCGTCGTAGACGAGGTTCCCGTAAGCCGGTCCTCCGGTGCCTTTGGCCTCGCCCGAGCCGACTTCGAGTACGCCGAGCGGGATCTCGTAGGCGACCTGGCCGTCCTTTGCGGCGACCGGCAGGGCGAGACGGAATTCTCGGTAGGGCTCCCCATCCCAGCCGAGGAGGGAAACCTCGCAATCGATCTTTTTAATGCCGTTATAGACGATGAGCTTCTCGCGGACCGTGCAGTTGCGGAGCGGCTGTTCGAGGAGGTATACGGTCTTGAGCGGGCCCGATTCCCCGTCGACGAGGTGCCAGCGGGGCCGGTGGAGGCTCGTCTTGTCGAAGCCCTCCATCGTCGGCTGCTGGACCCGCCCGAATTCGCCGGCCCCGTTTCCGACTGACTGCATGGTGAAGACCTCGAACCCCAGGAATTTTCCCGTGTCGAGGACGTCGCGTCCGAGCTCCTTGTCGTAGAGACGCTTGACCCCGCCCGGGGCCAGTTCGATCCGGTAAAAGTCGTTCTCCAGGACCTGGGCGTCCGTCGCCGCGGATTTTTTAGGAGACGGCTTGGCCCCTTCGACGAGGTAGAGGGTTTTATAGCCCAGGGCGGGGACGTCCCGGGCGATGAACTCGATGAGAACAGCGCCGGGCGAGGCTAAGTCTCCCGACGGGAGTCGCTGATAGGGGACATCCGTGCCCACCGCGTCGACGAGGCGGAATGCGGCGGTCCGCGGCGTGACGAGCGCCGTCACCGGGTCCGTCCTCGGCCAGGAGAGCGAGTTGAAGACGATGAGGGGGACGCCCTTTTCAGGCCGGGTCCCGACCCGGGCGGCGATTCCGGCCAAGGCGCCGTAGAGGATCTCGCGGCCTTCGTCCCGGGCGAACTCGTATTTCTTGCGGAAGAGCCTGTCGGTGACCTGGCCCTCTTTTCCACCCCAGCCGTGGTCGGGATAGATGGAGGCTTCCCACGCCGCAGCGAGACGCTTGGCCGGATATGTATCGAAGTATCCCTCGAGCAATGCCAGGACCGTGCTGAAAGCTTCGGCCGCGGGCAGGAGCCGGGCGGCTTCGCGCGCCGCCGTGATGGCCCAATGGTGGGTCGGGCCATGGATGTAGAGCCACAGGCCCGGCCTTTCGCCCGTGACCGTTTCGAGTTTGGCCGTATTGACGTCGATCGCTTCAAAGAAGCGCCGGGCCGTGGAGTACTGCATGACCGCCGCTTGCGGCCCCTTTTGGGCCGCGGTCCCGTTCCAGTGGCGGATGAGGCCGCCGAAATCGGTCGGCTGGGAGAAATCGACGGAGTTGAGCAGGGGATACTCGGGCGGCAGGCCGCGGGCCGCGTAATAGCCCGACCATTTCATCAGCTTTTCGAGGATCGCCTTGGCCCCTTCGGCCGGCGGGGCGTTGAGGGTGGCGGCGGCGTTACCGTAGTGGCCGGGCGAGTAGGCCAGGACGGACGTCCCGTCGGGGCTGGCCCAGCGGTAGAAGCCCTCGTGATAGCGACTCATCACCAGGTAGGGGATGCCGGCCTTGGCCAGGATCTGGGGCATTTGGGCGGCCCGGCCGGGAACGTCGGGGTTGAAATAGACGCGGGCGTCGGCGCCGGGAAAATTCCGCTTGATCCAGAGGCGGCCGAAATAGGCCTGGCGGATGAGCTGTTCGCCGGAATAGAGCGATTCGTAGGGCTGATTGAAGGTGGCGCCCCATTCCATCCGGCCCTCCCGGGTCAGGCGGGCGATCTCTTCGGCGCGCTCCGGGTGGCGTTCGACGTATTCCATGAGGTTGAGCATGTTCTCCATGGTGAACGAGTAGGCCGGGTCCTTG
>Ga0268276_1003139_pt1 | contig 13186 bp, 2 predicted proteins | sample saktaG_4_FD_190145 | JGI IMG/M metagenome (GOLD analysis project Ga0268276, IMG submission 190145) | Saline water microbial communities from Sakinaw Lake, British Columbia, Canada - sak_2010_1_5_45m | ecosystem: Environmental > Aquatic > Non-marine Saline and Alkaline > Saline ...
TGCTGAATTCACAGAGATAAAAGAGAATGAATATAATAAAGTTTTCTTGACTAATCTTGAAGGAGAGCAAGATATTTTTGATTTGAAGATTGTTGGGGGAAGTTTAGAGTTTGATTATATTGTTGACCCCACAGAAAACCCCTTCTTTGATGATTTTGAATCAGGGCTTGGAAAATGGGATGGAAATGGGGGAACAAGTTGGACTACTGATGGAACAAGATATATTAGTGCTTCTACTTCTTTATATTCCACCAATGGTGCAGAAGGGGATATATTTAGTGATGATATTAATACAAGTAATGCTACATTCATTAATGCAACATTTTGGTTCTATCCTCTTGCTGCTGTTGATAATGCAGATTATGACTTTTATTTTTGCTATGGTGCTGGAACTTGTACTCTTATGGGTAATTTTGGAGAAACAGCAAATAATGCTTGGGTTTTTTTATCATATACCACATCTGATAGTAATTTTTTTAAAAGTGATTTTTATATACGGATGAACGCAAACTTAGGAAATGGTGAAACTGCTTGGATTGACGATTTTTTAGTTCAAGTTACAACAGCAGACCCAAGTCCAGTTGCTTCTTTCGGAATAAACCCCGTTGACAATTATAATGATACAGATGGCTCAGTAACATTTGATATGAAATGTTCAGATAATATTGCTCCAAGTTATTTACAGTTATACGGGAATTGGTCAGGAACATGGCAAGTTAATCAAACAAACTCTTCTCCTTACAATGATAGTTGGTGGAATGTTACTGTTACTGGAATTCCCCAGGGGCAGAATTTTAAATGGGCTGTTTGGTGTAATGATAGTAGCGGAGGTTCTGATTTCACAGACACTAACAGGACATTAAATGTGAGTATAAACCCTCCAACTTTTTCAGATAATTCCACAAATTCAACAGTTGCTGGAACTTGGGTGGAACATAGACTAAAATGGCAGGATGCTTCTAGTTTAAGTGGTTATATTTTTAGCTTTTCCAATTGTACTGGTGGCGGTGGTTCTAGCAACTGGTGGAACAGTTCTTTCACAAAAAAGAAACAGATAAATGTCAGTGTACCAAGTGGTTATGCTGGAACAAACTATCAGGTAATGGTAAATGTAACCTATGATGCTGATATGCAAGCTGATTTTGATGATATAAGATTTGTAAATGGCTCTGATGACACTAAATTAGATTACTGGATTGAAAATTATACCCCCAGTTCTTATGCGGTATTCTGGGTTGAAATTGACAAGAACATAACAACAACCAACTATACTTTTTATATGTATTATGGGAATTCAAGTGTTTCAAATGAAAGCAATGGAACAGCTACTTTCATATTTTTTGATGATTTCAATGATGGAACTTTAGATGCTAATAAATGGACAGTAGACTCAGGAACTTGGGTAGAAGCAAATGGTTATATGCAACAAAACAGTGCCACTGCTGCTTGGGATGCGAGTAGACTTAATTCAACTTCCTGGTTAGGTATAAATGGGGGATATTTTTGGATACAATCTAAGCAGTACAGCGTATCTACTGGTGATTGTCAAAGTGAAGTTAGAGTAAAAATCCAAAATTCTACTGGAACTGCTCCTGGCGGTAATTTAGAGAATTATGGTAATACTCTTAGAACATATGCTTCTCAACAATGGGATAGGGTTTATTATCCTGCGGGCGGATGGCATTATTGGGAAATCTCTACAAGCCATTCGATTAATACTTGGTACAAGTTTAAAGAAATTTATATGGGCACATCGGGTGTTCGGGCACTATCTTGGTGGGATAATGGCACTCTTAAGATTAATTCTACTGCTGCCTATGATTGCGCAAGAACTGAGACTCATCAGATTCAACTAACTGCATGTATAAATGGGGTTAGATGGGATGATATAATAGTTGGAAAATATGCTTCGTCAGAACCAGTATATTATTTTGGAAGTGAAGAAGAAAATTCTGGTGGGGGGGGGCTTTACCAACGATACTTGGCAACCGATGACTGGCGCAAATAACTGGAGTAATGTTACAAAGTTTACAAACACCACAGTTGGTTGCAAAATTTCCTGGATAGTCTACGCAAATAATTCTGCAAACAGTTGGAATGCTAGCAGCACATTTGAATATAATACTACTACTATTCCCAATGCTCTTCTTGCAAGTTTTGGGACAAATCCAGTTAATTATTATAATGACTCAGATGGTTCAGTAGTGTTTGACATGAAGTGTTCTGATGAGTCTAGCGTCTCTTACTTGCAATTATGGACAAACACAACAGGAACTTGGCAAGTTAATAAAACTAATTCTTCTCCTTACAATAATAGTTGGTGGAATGTTACTGTAACTGGAATTCCTGAAGGAAGTAATTACAAATGGGCTGTTTGGTGTAATGATTCAAATGGGAATACAAATATAACCAATGCAAATAGGACATTGAATGTTGACAAAACAAATCCAATAGCATCTCAAGGAACAAATCCTATTGAGGGTTATAGCTCATTTATCCCTATTGTTGTTTTTGATATGAGATGTTCTGATAATATTGCTCCAAGTTATATTCAATTATGGGGAAATTGGTCAGGAACATGGCAAGCAGAATACACTGATTCAGATTATAATAACAATACATGGCTTAATATAAGTAAAACTATTCCTGTAGGGAATAATCATAAATGGGCTGTTTGGTGCAATGATAGTGCTGGAAGAACGAATATAACCACAAACAGATCTTTTTCAATTTTATTTACTTCAGATAATTGGCCAATTGTGACTTTATATTCTCCAGTAGATTATTTTAATTCTTCTAAAAATTACATTGATACATTCAACTGTAGTGCTTATGATGATAGGAATGTAACAAACATAAGTTTGTATGGGAACTGGTCAACTGGGTGGCATGCAAATCAGACAAACTCAAGTCCATATAACAATACAAAAACAATTTTTAATGTAACAGGCATACCTAATGGTTATTATGCATGGAATTGCCGAGCTTGTGACAATGCTTCCCAATGCTTGTTTTCAGTATTGAATAGAACAATTACAGTGGATACAATTGCTCCAATAGCTAGTTTCGGAACAAATCCTATTGATAATTATAATGATACAGATGGTTCAGTAACATTTGACATGAGATGTTCAGACAATATTGCCCAAAGTTATTTACAATTATGGGGAAATTGGTCAGGAACATGGCAAGTGAATCAAACTAATTCTTCTCCTTACAATAATAGTTGGTGGAATGTGACTGTAACTGGAATTCCTGAGGGAAGGAACTTTAAGTGGGCAGTTTATTGTAATGATAGCTTAGGTTGGACAAATCAAACAACAAATAGAACATTGAATGTTGATACCATTGCTCCAATAGCTAGTTTTGGAACAAATCCTATTGATAATTATAATGATACAGATGGTTCAGTAACTTTTGATATGAAATGTTCAGATAACATTGCTCCAAGTTATTTACAGTTATACGGAAATTGGTCTGGAGTTTGGCAAGCTAATCAGACTAACTCAAGTCCTTACAATAATACATGGTGGAATGTTACTGTTACTGGAATTCCCTTGGGTAATAATTATAAATGGGCGGTTTGGTGTAATGATACCTCGGGAAATTCAAATATAACTCAAAACAGAACTTTTAATGTTCTCGCTCAGATAAACATGTCTTATGTTAACCCAACACCGGGAAATAATACTAGGAGAATTGCAAATTCTGAAACAATAAATGTTTCGGTTAATGGAACAAATTCAATTTCTTCTTGTCTTTTATCCTGGAACTCTGGGGCAGGGTATGTAAACGAAAGTATGACTATAGAAGGTTCAGGAACAAATGTCTTCTGTTCAAAAACAAAATCAACTGTTGATGGAACAACATATTTATACAAGATTTATGCGAATGAAACTCTGGGGATGGTCAATGAAACTTTAGCCCAAACATTCAGGGAAAATGCAAAACCTCCTGTTCTTGTTTTGAATAATCCTAATGATGGAAACCATACAACCAACAGGACCCCCCAATTTTCCTGGACAATGACTACAGATGATGATGGAGATACATTAACTACACAGTTGAATATAACACCAAATTGTGCTTCAGTTGATTGTGATTCATTAGACTCTAAATTAAAGAATGTTACTAACAATGGAACAAGTTATGTTTTGTTACCATCTGAAAAATTCAAAAACTTGTATGAAGCAGGAGATTATCAAGATAATTATACTTGGAAAGTCATTACTTATGACGGCTATGAATGGTCTTCAAGTTATTCTTCTGCAAGAACAATTTTCATTGACTCCCGGGTTGTTTTAACACTAGTCAATGATACAACTAATTTTGGATCAATGATACTTAATGAAAATAATGAGACTACGGATAATAACCCCAATCCTTTATTGTTGCAGAATGATGGGAATTGTTTTGTTGATGTAAACCTTTCTTCATCAGACCTATTATGGAACTCTATCTCCGGACCATCTAACTATTATCTTTACAAGATGGATAGATATGCGGGATGGAATTCATTTAATTTCACTGAAAGCCAGACTACCTGGGCACAGGTTCCTGACAGTAATATAACTTCAATTTCTGCCCTGAATTATACTTCCGGGAATAACAGAACTGAAATCGACATGAATGTAACTGTTCCTGGTGATGAACTTGCTGGTTCAAAATCAAGTCTGCTATCATTTACTGGTTATTATATTCATGACCCTTAATAAAATGAAAATAATAAATAAAAACAATATAAGCATAAGAATATTTTACTTAGCAATCGCTGTTTTATTTGTAATCGCTCTTGCCCAAAATATTTATGCTTTAGGGATTACTCCTGGAAGAGCTGTCTTTGATTATGCTCCCGGCAGACAGGAAGATGTTGTTTTCAAAGTAATCAATAATGAACACAAAGATATGAATGTCTTGATTTATGTTGAAGGAGAATTGAACCAAAGCATAACGCTTTATCAGACAATGATTGAATTCACCGCAGATGAAGAAGAAAAAGAATTTAAATACACTTTCAATCTGCCAACATCCTTAGAACAACCTGGGATGCATCAAACGAGAATCATTGCAAGAGAAGTTCCGAAAAAAGTAGAACAAGGAACTTTTGTCGGAGCAACTGTTGCAGTTGCAACTGAGCTTTATATCAAAGTCCCTTATCCTGGAAAATATCTTGAATTAAGGATGGATATTCAAGAATCTGATATAAATGAAACAACAAAATTTGTTGTGTCTGCCTCTAATTTTGGAGAGCAGAAAATTGCAAGAGCATATGCAATAATTGACATATTAAGCAAAACAAATGAATTAATCTCTTCAGTAAAAACAGAAACTTTTGAAATAAGTCCTAAGGAAAGAAAAGATTTGGTTGCTGAATGGGAAGCAAATGCTTATCCTGGTTCTTATGTTGCAAGAGCAACGGTAATTTATGATGAAAAAACAGATTCAATTGAAAAAACCTTCAGTGTAGGCACTCTAAGAATAGATCTTATTGATGTTGTTGTTGAAGATTTCAGGTTGGGGGGAATTGCAAAATTTACGATTGTGGCAGAAAATAAATGGAACTCTGAAATAAAGGATGTTTATTCAAGGGTCTTGATTTATGATGCTGCCAATAAAACAATTGCAGATTCTAGGTCAGCAAGTATTGATTTCCTAGCATTGGAAAAAACAACAATGTTCGCTTTCTGGGACACTGCTGGAATTGATGAAGGGGATTATGATGGAAGGATAATCCTTTATTATGCAAATAAAACTGCAGAAAAGGAGATAAGAGCCCGGGTAAGGACAGAAGAACTAAAAGTGGAAGTTGTTGGGTTGACTGCAAAAGTTATTGGTTCTAAAAGTTCTGGCAACTCTGCTTTCTGGTTAATTGCTTTAGTAATCACTTTGATACTAATCAATGCTGCATGGTTCATTTATTTCAGGAATAAACATCACAAAAAGAAGCCATAAAAATGAATAAAGAAAAAATCAAAAAGATTTTGCCTGCTCTTGTTCTAGTGATAACTTTTGCATTCATTCTTGTTTTATTCGCTTTTTATCTGTTTGACCAGACAATTAATGAGAAAAATAATATTATCACCGGCTTTTTTGTAAAAGAAAAGGGATATTCGGATAGTTTGAATCTGCAAGTGGATCAAACAAATATTTCGATCTATGAATGGAGGCCTGAATTTCAAAAAGAAAATTCGACAAAAATAACTTCAGCGAGGGTTTCTGGAAATTTAACTTTAATTGGAAAAGGCAGTGTTAAAATCTATTTGGATGACAAATTGATTTTAGATAGTTCTTTATTAGAAGAAAGTCCAAAACCCGAAGAAATCTCTGGAGAAGGAACAAATTTGATAACTGGTTCAGTTATTGGAACAAATGATTCTTCACCAAATTCAGAAGAACCTTCAACTTCTAGTGATTCAAGTCAAACCCCACCAGAACTAATTACAACTGAAGAACCAATTGATGCTACTACTGAAACAATCCCTGAAGAACAAACCCCTGCAGAAGAGATTCCTGTTGATTCAGAAACAATTCCAAGCCCAGAACCAAGCGAAGATAATGAAACAATCCCTGAAGAAAGTGAGAATATTACAATCCCAATTGAAAATATCACTTTGCCTGAAGAAAATGTAACTGTTTTTGAGAATATTAGTGAAGAAAACATAATTTTGAATGAAACAAATGAACCTTCTTCTGAAGAAAATGCTACTGATTTGGGGGTTATAACCAAAACTTTTTCTTTTTCTCAAGTGTGCGTAGAAACCTGCAACTTGAGCGAATTTAATTTGACAGATGGAGACTATGAATTAAGGTTTGAATTAGAAAATGCTTCTGTTTTTTTGAGTGAAATCTTTTACACTACAAAAGATTTTGAGGTATTGGACATTAGCGACGGTAATATAACTGAACCAATTCTCCAAAATGAAACAAACTTGACTGAATTTAACATCACAGAGAGCTTTACAGAAGAATTGATACAATATAATGCAACAATTGGCCAGCCAGTAATGTGGTCAAGAACAATTTTTGTTGAAAACGCTTCTTCAGAACAGCCAAAACAAGTTAAAATAAAACTTCCCAAAGAATCAAGCAACATAAGTCTAAATAAAAAAGAAGATAAAAAATTAAAAAAAGATAAATTTGGTCTTGATAACACTAGGAATGAGCTTGTCTTGGACATTAATGCAACAACAAATGAATATCAAATTGATTATGAGACCCCTGCTCCTGAAATAAGTGAAAATGAGATAAGCGAAAAAGAAAAAGAAATAACAATTAAAGGTCCAGATTCAGTTCATTATCAAAATGTCTTAGCTTTTACAAACATTTCTGAAATTCCTGAAAAAGAAAAATCAAGAATAAAACTTTATTGGATTGTCAATGATTCAAGGATTTTGGTAGAAAATCTGGCTTATATTGATTCTGACAACAATTCGGGGATAGACAAGATAAGCTGGGTGGTTCCCCATTTATCGGAACAGAAGTTCTTGCTTGTAATTGAGATTACAAAAGCAGAACATTTAGATGAAAACTACACTTTCCTCTCAGATATCTATGAACAAGTCAAGGCTTTGGATGATATCTGGAGTGAAGAAATTCCTTCAGAACATTATGTTAGAGTCACATTTGAACAAAATCTTACAAATGGAAGGGATATTACTCTTTTCCCAAGAATTGTTTCAGGAAACCCCAGAATAGAAGTATATGAAGTAAATGGGACAGAACTTATTGCTGAATTCACAGAGATAAAAGAGAATGAATATAATAAAGTTTTCTTGACTAATTTAGAAGGAGAGCAAGATATCTTTGATTTGAAGATTGTTGGGGGAAGTGTTGAATTTGACCATATAATTGACCCAACCAGTGTTTTAACAACTTATTATTTCAGGGGCATAACTTCTTCAGGAAACATGTCTAATCAATCTTTAAGTACTACAGCAGGTGCAGCAATTGCTGTCTGGAGAAGTACTGCTGCTAATCAGGTTGTTAATTTTATTAGTGGTGCTCTTGCCTCAGCACAGAATGTTTCTGGAACTTTCCCAATAACTTTCTGGTGTAACAGGTCAAATTCTACCTCACATGGGCGTTACATAACTAATTATAGAATCTTTGATTGCACTAACTCGGGCTGTACAACAAAAACAACGATTTGCACAGCGGCAGTTGCTCTACTTTGTGATCAAAGTGCACTAACTCAAAGATCTTCATCAAGTTGTTCAAATAATACAGGATGGACAATTGCTTCTGGACATTACATCGCAGTGCAGTTACAATATAATGATAGTTATATTGGATATGTTTCGTTTAATTCTAGTGGTAATTGCTCACAGCTAAATGTGACTTATCAGGATCCAACCCCAATAGCTAGTTTTGGAACAAATCCTGTTAACAATTACAATGATAATGATGGTTCAGTAACTTTTGATATGAAATGTTCAGATGATGTCGCTGTTTCTTATCTTCAATTATATGGAAACTGGTCTGGAAGTTGGGCTGCTAATTATACAAACAATAGTATGGCTAGTTATAATAACACCTGGATTAATAGAACAATTATAGGAATTCCAGAGGGCTATTATCTCTGGGCTGTCTGGTGTAATGATACTGTTGGGGGAATAAATTGGACAACCACAAATAGAACATTGAGAGTGGACAAAACTAGCCCAACTATCACATTACCGGTTTATACAAATGCAACTAAGTACAAGAATACCCAAAGCATGACATTTAATGTCTATGTAATTGATTCAGGAACTGGGGGAAGTTATTGTTCTATCAATGTTCAAGGTGGCACTAATCAGACTGTAGCAGTAACAAGTAATTGGTGTAATGGGACATATAGCCTAGGTGGATTAAGTGATGGAAATCAAACAATAAAGGCTTATGCAAATGATAGTGCTGGAAATACTGCTTTGAACAACTCCTATGTTGTTTGGCTTGATTCAACTTCACCAACAGCAACATTCGGAACAAATCCTATTGACACTTACAATGACACAGATGGCGAAATAACTTTTGATTTTAAGTGTTTTGATAACACTGCTGTGAATACAATCCAATTATGGACGAATTGGTCTTATGGTTGTTCTGGAACACTAGATTGTGCTCAAGCAGGAGATAATTATACCCAATGTTCAAGTTGTAATCAATGCGATACTTCAGGATTTGCTTGTTATAACGACCCTTCCCCAAACTGCTTGGGTTTATCACAAATACAGTGTATGCAAGTTTCAATGACTTGTCGATGGCAGTTAGGAACGTGCATTACTCTTGCACCAAGTTGTGAAGGTGGCATGGTGCCATACAATGAATGTGAACTACTAGAACAATGGGGAGCAGGATGTTTATTAACAGGAACTTGCAATGATGGGGGTAGTTGTGAGGCTTGTTCTACAGAGGGGGTGTGCACAACATCGTGTGGTTGGGCAAATTGTAGTTGGACTATGGGGCATGGATGGGGGGTAAATTACACAAATTCAAGTTATGCAAACAATACATGGCTGAACATAACTGTGCCTGGAATTCCCGAAGGAATGTGGAAATGGGCTGTTTGGTGCAATGATACACTTGCAAATGAAGATTGGACAGATACAAACAGAACACTTAACGTAACAATGGGTGGTTCTGGCACTGGTCCAATTGTGACGTTATATTCTCCAGTAGATTATTATAATTCTTCTAAAAATTATATTGACACCTTCAATTGTTCTGCCACAGATGATCAAAATGTCACGAACATAAGTTTGTATGGGAACTGGTCAACTGGTTGGCATGCAAATCAAACAAACTCAAGCCCATATAACAATACTAAAACAATTTTTAATGTAACAGGCATATCCAATGGTTATTATGCCTGGAATTGCCGGGCTTGTGACAATGCTTCTCAATGTGTTTTTGCTACAAGCAATAGAACACTCACAATTGATACAACACAGATAGAAACATGCACTAACATAAGCTCATTAGGAAATTATTCTTTAACCCAAGACTTATCCTCAAATGGAACCTGCATAACTATTAATTCAGATGATGTTATCTTGAATTGTCAAGGACATAGCATTACTGGAAATCTGACTTTTACAGGAGGATTAGGAACTGGTTCTGGAATTTTAGTAAATAATTCAGATAATGTCACAATAAAGAACTGTAATATAACAAAGTATGTTGATGCGATTAAGCTTCAGAATGTAAACAACAGTGAAATCTTAAATAACAACCTAAGCTGGAATGGAAGAGCGGGAATATTCTTGAATCTAAGTAATTATACTAAGGTCTCAAATAACAATGCTTCTTACAATTTCCATTATCGAATTGATACACACGGAAGCCACTGCGACCAAAATGGAATGGGCTATAATCTAAGCAATGATTCTATGTATTGCGGAGAAGGTTTTTTCTTGTTGAACTCAAGCCATAACACTTTAGAATATAATTATCATGAATCTTTTCATGTAACTGATGAATCAAATTATACCTATCAAGCAGAATCTGGAATAGCTTTGTGGTACAGCAATTACAACACCTTGTATAACAACACAATCATCTCTCCCCATTTATATGGATTCAAGATATTCGGTTCTTCAAATAATTCTATAACCAATAATCATGAGGAAGGACATTGTTACTATGCACAATGGATGAACACTAATGATGGGATTATTTTAGACAAAAGTTACCAAGCAATCAATGCTTCTGTTGATGTTCCGTCTTTATATAACAATATTACAGATAATATTTTTAATAATAACACTGAATGGGGAATATGGCTTCAAGGAGCAAATTATACTCTAGTTAAAAACAATACAGCCCATGATAATTATAAAGTTGAGATTAGAATTAGTCCTGGTTCTTATTACAATCAGATTTATGAGAATAATATGGCTTCTCTACCAAATGATGTCTTAGAGGACCAGTATACGGGAATAAGACTTGAAGGACATTTCAATGTCATCGAAAACAACACAGCAGGAGGTTATGTTTACGGCCTAAAATTAGGGGAATATGGTGGTGATTTTCCAAGCGATAATGTAATTAATTATAATAATTTTAGTTTTAATGAGTTTGGCGTAGACTTTTTCATTAGTAATGCCAGGGACAATTTGAATACTAGTATTAAGGATGTTATCTCAGTAAATAACTCTGATTCTGGATTGACAAATTATCGGGGGTTTACTGATTACCCTAGATTAGAAAATGTTACTATTGAAAATTGTACTTTTGGCGGCGATAATGTGGATCTGGGAGTTAAAAACTTTTCATTTACTTTTGTAAACATAAAAATAGATTCTTTAACCAACCCGATTGTGATTAATTTTACAAGTAATGAAGTGTTGAGTGTAGACCGAATAAGTTCTCCTGCATCTGACCCAGTGGACTATAAAAACATGAGTAAATATATGAACATAACAAATAACTCCAATGACCCCTGGATTAATCTAAGTATACACTACACTGATGAAGAATTAACAACTTATAATATATCTGATGAATCTTCATTAACATTTTTGAGATATAATGGAACTGCATGGGTTTCAGTTCCAAATGTTTTTGTAAATACCACAGAGAATATTATTTTCTCAAATATTTCTGGTTCAAACTTTGGAAAAATCGGTGTTTTTGGAGAATCTGATATTATTAACCCCGCAGCTAGTTTTGGAACAAATCCTGTTGATACTTACAATGACTCAGATGGCTCAATTACATTTGACATGAAATGTTCTGATAATGTTGCTGTTGATTATCTTCAATTATATGGAAACTGGACAATGGGTTGTTTTGGAGAATTAGATTGCAGTCTTTTCTTGATGGATTATCTTTCATGTAATGAATGCACTCAATGCGATATAAAGGGATATACCTGCATTGATTTCCCTGGATTAAATTGTCATGTATTTGATGGTAACCCCACCGCTTGTAATAATGCATCAGAAGTTTGTCAAGTGGCTGGAATTCTTTGCAATCCCAAGGCGGGTACTGCAACTGGATGTACAAACTTATCTAGGGATTTAAACAAATTAGGAAATTGCAGTTTTTTAGAAACAAGCTTTGCAGGATGTAAATTACAAGGAGCTTGTGTTCAGACAGTAATTGGGCCAACCGGAGGGGGTTGTGTTGATTGCGGAAATGAAGGAAATTGCATAGATTGCGCAACAGCAGGTTGTTCTTGGAATGAAGATTGGCAAGCAAATCAAACAAACTCTTCTCCTTACAATGATACTTGGTGGAATGTTACTGTTACTGGAATTCCAGAAGGTTTTTTCAAATGGGCTGTTTATTGTAATGATACTTCGGGGAATTATGATTTCACAGACACCAATAGAACATTAACCGTTGATAAAACTGCCCCAACAGTAACATTGCCTGTTTACACAAACGCAACCATGTATAACACTAGCAGGAACATGATATTCAACGTTTCTGTAACAGATATTGAGACTGCTCCAAGCTATTGTTCAATAAATGTTGATGGAAAAACAAATCAAACACTTGCTGTTTCAGATGGATGGTGCAATGGGACATATGCCTTAACTGGAATTAGTGATGGGAACAAGACAATAAATGCTTATGCTAATAACACCGCAGGAAATTTAGCGCTAAATAATTCTTATGTTGTTTGGATTGATACAACTTCTCCGATAGCATCATTCGGAACAAATCCAGTTAATTATTATAATGATTCAGATGGTTCAGTGACTTTTGATATGAAATGTTCTGATAATGCTAATGTTTCAACAATCCAGTTATGGGGAAACTGGTCCGGAACTTGGCAAATGAATCAAACAAACTCTTCCCCTTACAATAATACTTGGTGGAATGTTACTGTAACTGGAATTCCTGAAGGACAGAATTACAAATGGAATGTCTGGTGTAATGATAGTGCTGGAAATTCTGTATGGGCAATTTTTGCAGGGAATAGGACATTGAATGTTGATAAAACTGCTCCAGTTGCTTCTTTCGGAATAAACCCCGTTGACAATTATAACAACACGAATGGTTCAATAACTTTTGATATGAAATGTTCTGATAATATGGGGGTTTATATGATTCAGTTATGGACGAACTGGTCAGGAACTTGGCAAATGAATCAAACAAACTCTATTCCGACAAATGACACTTGGTGGAATGTTACTGTAACTGGAATTCCAAATGGCCAGAATCACAAATGGGCTGTTTGGTGCAATGACAGTGC
>Ga0268276_1003141_pt1 | contig 13179 bp, 9 predicted proteins | sample saktaG_4_FD_190145 | JGI IMG/M metagenome (GOLD analysis project Ga0268276, IMG submission 190145) | Saline water microbial communities from Sakinaw Lake, British Columbia, Canada - sak_2010_1_5_45m | ecosystem: Environmental > Aquatic > Non-marine Saline and Alkaline > Saline ...
AGCCGATGCCCCCGCAGCCGATGCCCCCGCAGCCGATGCCCCCGCAGCCGATGTCCCCGCAGCCGATGTCCCCGCAGCCGATGCCCCCGCAGCCGATCCGGCAGACGAAACGCGGGCGGATGCGGCTGACCTGGTCGCGCGAACCCCCGAGCAATTCGTCCGCCGCCGCTATGAGCAGTTCAAGATCATCTTGGACGACAGCGATTCGGACTGGGTCTTCGATCGTTACATGAGCGCGGTTGCGGCCGCTTATGATCCGCATTCGGACTATTTTTCGCCTGAAAAGCGCGAGGACTTCGCCATCGAAATGAATTTGACGCTGAGCGGGATTGGCGCCACGCTGCGTCCCGAGGATGGGGCAGCGCTGGTTGTCGATCTCGTCCCCGGTGGGCCGGCCGCGCGCGATACGCGAGACATCCGGTTGTGTCCCAACGACAAGATCATTGGCGTCGGCCAGGGCGACGAGCCGATCGAAGACGTCCTCCACCTTCCCCTCAGCAAGACCGTGCGCAAGATACGCGGCAGCAAGGGCACCCGGGTCGTCCTGCTGGTGATTTCGGCTTCCGATCCGACGGGCGCCACCACGCGGCGGGTCGACCTGATTCGCGACGATGTGAACCTGGAGGAACAGGCCGCCACCGGCCGGGTGGAGCGGGTGACGCTGCAGGACGGACGGGAACGGACACTGGGCGTGATCACGTTACCGACGTTCTATGGTTCCATGCAACGACCGAATACGCCGGGGTACCGGAGTTGTGCGTTGGATGTGGCGCGGGAAATTGCACGGTTGAACGACGCGAAGGTCGAGGGGCTGCTGCTCGACCTGCGCAACAATGGCGGCGGGGCATTGCGCGAGGCCATCCAACTGACGGCACTGTTTCTGCGCGAAGGTCCCGTGGTCCAGGTGCGTGAAGCCAGGCAGGTGCAGGTCTTGAACATGCCCAATCCCGGTGCGGGGCCGGCTTTCCGCAAGCCCATGGTCACACTCGTCAGCCGGGCGAGCGCCTCGGCTTCGGAAATCGTGGCCGGCGCGTTGCAGGACTACGGTCGGGCCATCATTGTGGGTGATTCCAAGACACACGGCAAGGGTTCCGTGCAATCGGTGCTGCCCCTGAGCGGTTCCAAGGCGGGGTCGCTGAAACTGACGACCGCCAACTACTACCGGGTGACCGGCGCGTCAACCCAATTGCGCGGCGTGGTGCCGGACGTGGTGATCCCCTCGCTGTTGGATGCCATGGAAATCGGCGAAGATCAACTCAGCAACCCGCTTCCCTGGTCGCAGGTGCCCGAGGCGGTCTATGCGCCGGTCTTTAATACGCGGCCCTGGATATCCGAACTCCGCGCCCGCACGGCGGAACGGCTTGCGGAAAACGCGCGCTATCGGAGCTACAGCCGGCTCGTGCAGCATGTTCGTGAACTCTCCGAAAATACCATCATCCCGCTCGAACGACAGGCGCGGCGCGCCCTGGCCGCCGCCGAGCGGGAGATGCGCAAGTTACAGGATGAGCAGGGCGGAATGGAACGTGCGGGACGCGCCAACAACGACGACGACCTGGTGCTGCAGGAAGGGCTCGCCATTCTGTCGGACCTGATCGAAATCAGCGGGGGCGAAGAGGTGCCGCGCGAGCAGTCTTCAAACGACTTGCGTACGCTGATGTTGCGTGTGTTCGGACAAGAATGAGCGCGCGATGGGAGGGTTTATGAAGATCGCTTTCACGAAGATGCACGGCGCGGGTAATGATTTCATCATGATTGACGATCGACAGGGGCTTGTTCCGTGGCAGGATCATTTTCTGATGACGGCCCTGGCCGCGCGCCGGGTCGGCGTGGGCTGTGAGGGGATCATCCTGATCCAGCCTTCCATGAAAGCCGATTTCCGGATGCGGTTCCTCAACCCCGATGGGACCGAGGTGGAGATGTGCGGCAACGGGTCGCGCTGCGCGGCGGCGTTTGCGCACGGCATCGGCGCGGCGGGACGGGCGATGACCCTGGAAACGATGTGCGGGCTGATGGACGCGGAACTCGTGCCCCGGGGAGTGAAGGTCTGGATGCCCGAGCCGTCACGGAAGGCCTACGGGATGGTTGTGCAGGCGGCCGGCCTGACGTTTACAGGCGATTTCATGTACGCCGGGGTGCCGCACTTCGTGGTGTCGGTAGACGACCTGGCGTCGGTCGACATCCTGACGTGGGGCCGTGCGCTGCGGCAGCATCCGGTGTTCGACCCCGAGGGGACGAATGTCGATTTTGTCGCGTACCGCGCCCCCGACAGGCTTTCCATGCGGACGTATGAACGGGGTGTGGAAGGGGAATCGGGCGCCTGCGGCACGGGCGCCGTCGCCTGCGCGGTCGCGGCGGTCGAACGCATCGGATTCACCCTGCCCATCCGCGCCCGCACGCCGTCGGGCTACGAACTGATTATCGAGGGTGACTGGCGGGACCGCAAATGTACAGGACTCACGCTGACCGGCCCGGCGCACGAGGTCTTTACCGGCGAGATTGATCTGGATGGACTGGAACGGGAGATGGAGTGAACCGAATTCTGATCGAGTCCGGTGAGCTGCAAGACGGCCGCGTCGTTCTGCGCGACAACCGCGCCGACCATCTACGGAATGTTCTGGGCGTCGCCGCAGGATGCCGGGTGAAGGTCGGTGTCGCCGACGGCAAGCTCGGTTTCGGTGAGATCATCCGATGCGACGCCACCGGTGTTGAATTGGCGCTGACGCTGGAAGAGGAGGGCCCGCCGCCGTGGTGCGACTTGATCCTGGCGATGCCGCGGCCGCGCGTGTTGAAACGGTTGTGGGCGCAAGTCACGGCCCTGGGTGTCGGCCGGCTGTTCCTGATCCACGCGGCGCGGGTGGAGGCCTGCTATTTCAGCAGCCACTGGCTTCGTCCCGAGGCCTTTCGTCCGCTCCTGCTCGAGGGATTGATGCAGGCTGGCACGACCCGTGTTCCGGAAGTCTTCATCGAGCCGCGGTTGACGCGTTTTGTCGAATCGCGGCTGCCCGCGATAGCGGCGGAGGCGGCCTGCTTCATCGCGCATCCGGATGCGGAGTCGGCAGCCGCGCAGGGCTTTCCGACGGTCTCCGACGGGCGCCGCCCGGTGATCGCCGTCGGCCCCGAAGGCGGCTGGATCGATGACGAAGTGGCGCTGTTCGAGTCGCATGGCTTTCGGAAACTATCCCTGGGCCGCCGCATCCTCCGCACCGACACCGCCTGCGTCTCGCTAATGGCCATTCTCGGCCAGATTTTTGATGGACATACGCTAAAGGATAATCCGACATGAGTGATCAGACGCACGTGATGGAGTGGACCGGTGGCACGACGTTTAAGCGCCGGGGCGACCGGTATTGGGTAAGCCGTTTGTGTGGCATGATGCTGGGCCGCGATGGCGTGGACGCCGGACCGACTGCAACACAGGGCGTCGCGTTGTTGACGGTGGACGGATGCCGTTATGAAGCGGATCAGCTCACGCTTGAACACGTGGATGAATCGGCGACTGGCGTGGCATGCCGTTGGCGCGTCGGCGCGACGCCCCTGCGGCTGACGACCGTCTGGACGCATGATCCCGAGACCGGCATTGTCAGCCGCCGCGACACCGTCAGCCACAGTGGTGGGACGGCGGTTGTCCTGTCGCGCTGTCTGGCGCGCGTCGCGTTCCCGTGCGGTCGCTATGAAGGCTACAGCCAGATGAGCCGCTGGTGTTACGAAAACCAGGGGGAGTGGCACCCCCTGCACACCGGATTGCGGCAGAGTCATCTTTCGGGCCGCACCACGGAGGGGGGTACGCCGTATCTCGCCGTCCGGCCGGAAGGCGGGGACCGTGGCATCGTCTTCCATATCCTCCCCTGTGGCAACTGGACCCTCCGGATGAGTCCCGTCGCGGATGGAGGGGAGTTGCCGTTCGCGGTTGTGGAGTTGGGCCTGAATGACGAGAATCTGCATCGGTCGGTGTTGCCCGGCGAGACGCTTGAATTGCCCGAAATTCTATTCCAGCCGCTGCCGCAGGGGGCCGTGCATCTGGCTGCGCCGAACCTGCATCGTTATCTGCTGTCGCATTCTTTCAAAGACGCCAAGCCGGAAGCACCGGTGGTCTACAACACCTGGTTCGACCAGTTCGAGATTCTGGATGTGCCCCGACTGCGCGAACAACTCGCGGTTGCGAAGGAAATCGGATGCGAAGTGTTCGTCATCGACGCCGGTTGGTACGGAGCCGGTGGCCCGGACTGGGGAGCGCAAACCGGCGATTGGCGGGAAAAAACGGAAGCCGCTTTTTGCGGGGGTATGCGTGCGTTTGCCGACGAAGTCCGCGCTGTCGGGCTTGGCTTCGGCCTGTGGATGGAACCGGAACGGTTTGGCGCCCAGGCGCCGATCCGGGACGAACATCCCGAATGGTTCATCCGGGTGGGTGACAACGCGCGAATCGATCTCGTGCAACACGCGGCCTACGCCTGGGTGCGCGCCGAGATCGGGCGGCTGGTCGAAACGTACGGCCTGGCCTGGATGAAAATAGACTTCAATCTCAGGCCCGACATGGATGCATCCGGCTCCGAGCTTGGGGGCTACACGGCGGCGTGGTATCGTCTCCTCGATGACGTGTGCCGGGCCTACCCGGACACCTTTTTTGAGGGGTGTTCGAGCGGCGCCATGCGGGGCGATCTCGAAATGATGCGGTACGTGGATGGGCATTTCCTCAGCGACACAGTGAATCCGACCGATGTGTTGCGCATCACACAGGGCGCCTGGTTGCGGCTGCCGCCGGGTCGGATCGGGCGGTGGACGGTGGTCCGTGCCGTGGAACAGGCTGTTCCTGAATATCGCAAGACACTGGCCGACTCCCCCGCGATCATCGTCGTCCCTGCGGGTGGCGTGTGGAACCCCACGGAGAGCGTCGGTTTGGTTTTTGCGTTGCTGACGGCGATGCCCGGCATGATGGGTCTCAGCGGCGATCTGGTAAGCCTGACCCCGGAGCACCGCGCGCAGGTCGTGGCGGCAATTGCATTCTTCAAGAACTGGCGGCGCTTCATTACCGGGGCGGTCGGCCATCTGTTGACGCCGCCCCTGCCCATCACCTGCAGGTCGGGGTGGATTGCGTTCCAGCTCCAATGCCCTGCCGGCGACACCAGCCTGGTTTTTGTTTATCGTCTCGGCGCCGCCGGGTGTGTGCCGCCACTGCGGTTGCGCGGGCTGGATGTTCAGCGGCGCTACGGGTTGCGCTGGGGGTTCCAAGAGACGTTGGTCGGTGACCGTGACGATGGCGCGCGTCTGATGGATGACGGGCTGTCACTGCCCCCCGCTATCTGGAATGACCGGGCGGCGGTGTGCGTCGTTCGCGCGGAAGCCGATGAGTGATGGGCGGGTGATGGCTGCGCATCAGCCGTGGGTCGGCGGGCTGTGCGGGCGGGTTGCCGCTGCTTCGTAAACCTGTCGGGGTGTGATCCCGACGGCGTCGGCCAGGCGGGCGCAGTCTTCGTATTCCGGCGTCCGCGTGAGGTCGTGGCCGTCGCGTGATCCGATCTTGAGACGCACGGGGCCCCATGGGGTGGAGGCGGTCTCGAATCGGCGGTCGAGGAGGGTCCGCGCGACCGGATAACGGCGGATGCCGAAAGTCGTCGTGGCGTTGAATACGAGCGCCTCAATTGCCGCGATGTGTTCGCTCGGCAGCAGGACCGAGAAGACGATTCCCGGCCGTGCTTTTTTGAAGGTGGCGGGGGTTGCCCACGCGTCGAGGGCGCCCGCCGCAAGGACGCGCGCGATCAGGTCTCCGACCCATTGCGGGTTGCAGTCATCGAGGTTCGCCTCCAGAACGTAGCGGTCGGATTCCGAACCGGCCGTCTCGGGGAGCACCTCGGTCGGGATGGTTTCGGCGGTCACCGTTTCGAGCAGCGTGGCGCGGAGGACATTGGGCCGGCCCGCGAGGGTGCGCCGGCCAAATCCGAACCCGCTGCGAAGCACCCGCAACCGCGGGGGCGGCGGGTGCAGGTCCCGCATCCAAGCGGTAAACAGGGCGGCGGCCGTGGGGGTCACCAGTTCCGACGGTTCATCGGTTTGAACGGTTTCCAGACCCTCGATCAAGAGGAGTGTGGCGGGGGCGGGGTTTGGCATGATGCCGTGCGCGCAGGCGAGGGTGCCGGTGCCGCAGGGGAGGGGACCCACCGAAATGCCGTCCACTTCGAGCTGACGCAAGGCGAGACAGGCGCCCGCAATGTCGGCGATCGCGTCGAGCGCGCCGACTTCGTGGAAGTGAACCGCGTCAGGCGCCTTGCCATGAATCCGCCCCTCGGCTTCGGCCAGGCGTTCGAAGACGCGCAGCGCGAGCGGGTGGCGGCCATCCAGGAGCCTGGCCACATCGGCCAACGTCCGGTGCGGCGGGTGCGGGTGATGGGGATGCGGGTGATCGTGCGTCCCGTGCGCGTGCGCGGGAGCGTCCGTGTGTGGCGTGGCGTCCGGCCACGGGTCGTGGGCTTCCGCTTCGGTTGAGACCGACGCCCGCAGGCCGTGGAGGCCGTGGGAATTGGCCGGTTCGACGGTGACCGTGAGGGGTTCGCGCAGCAGGTCCGACAACGCGCCGAAAAGGGGCTTCAGATCGGCGCCGATCCCGGCCAGCGCGCCGAGAATCATGTCGCCCGAGGCGCCGCCGATGGGATCAAAACGGATAAATCGCATGGTTAAGCCTCCGGAAATAACATGGCGTCCACAAATGCGTCCTGAAACCCCTCCAGCATGGAGAGCTCCACATGTTTGACGCGGCGGGCGAGTTCTTCGCCGAGGCGCCGCGCATGCTCGGAGAGCAACGCGACCCTGGCCCCGGCCAGTGACACATTGCCAACATACCGGATGCGTGAGTGGTCAATCCCTCCGGGCAGCAGGCCGATCCGTTGCGCGCTGCTACGCCGGATGAAGTTGCCGAAGCCGCCGGCGATCAGCACGACATCGAGATCCGCCGCCTCCACGCCGGCCTGCCGCAAGAGGAGGGCGATGCCCGCGCGGACGGCGCCGCTGCCGAGTTGCACTTCGCGGACGTCACGCTGGGTCAGCGCCACGGATGTCGCGCCGCATTCCGTCGCCGCTTCGGCCAGCATAAAGCGGATCGCGCCGGTTTCGTCGGACCGCACCCGCCGGGCGAGCGCGGGCGCCAGGGAGGACGGGAGCTCGTCAGGCCCCAGCATCGTTCCCTCTGGCGTGACAATGCCGCTGTTCAGCAACTCGGCAATCAGGTCAATCAGGCCGCTGCCGCAGATCCCGACGGGCGCGACACCGCCGATGACTTCCACCTGCACATCGTCTTCAAAAACCACTTTTTCAATCGCGCCGTGTGTGCCCCGCATCCCGCACGCGATTCGGGCCCCTTCGAATGCGGGGCCGGCCGCCGTCGATGCGGCGTAGAACGTGCCGTTGTGAGCCAGCACGATTTCGCCATTGGTGCCGATGTCCACCAGCAACGCCGTTCCCGGAAACCGGTCAAAGCGGGTCGCCAGCATGCCGGCGACCGTGTCGCCGCCGACAAATCCGCCGATGAGGGGGAAGACGTATGCGCGCGCGCCGTGATGAATGGGGATTTCCAGCTCGCGTGCGGAAACGAGCAGCCCGCGGGCGTGCATCGGCACGAAGGGAGTCTCCCCCAACTGCGCCGGATTGAGGCCGCATAGAATGTGCTCCATGGTCGTGTTGCCGGCGAACGTCGCCTCGTAGATGTTTTCACGGTCGATGCCCGCGTCCGCGCACAGGGCGTTGATCATGCCGGCCAGCTCGTTCATCAGCGCCAGACGCATCTCGTCGAGGCCGCTCCCGCTGGCGGACGCATGGTGGATCCGCGAAAGCACGTCGTCGCCGAAGCTGACCTGCGGGTTCATCCGGGCCACGACACCCCGTTTGTCGCCATCGCACAGATTGATCAGTTCGCCGACGAGGGTCGTCGTGCCGATGTCGAACGCGACGCCGAAACACCGGTCATGCGTGTCTCCGGGCTCAAAATCGATCAACTGGTGATCCGTGAGAACGGCGGTGCCCTTAAACCCGTTCGCGCGCAGCGTGGCGGAGACGTGGCGGAGCAGGGCGAGAGAGGCTTTGAACGGGCCGACAGCCTGTTCCAGGCGGAGCAGATCCGGCGCATCGTCAACCCGCGTCGGCAGCGTCAATTCCACATAGTGTTTGCGTACACCGGGACGGACCTCCGGTGGGGCTCCGGAATGGGTTTCAGCGGTCATCAGAATCTGGTGTTCGCCGCCGAACAGGGATGTCGCCGGGACGGTGGCCACCGTCTCGGCGGTGATTGCCGTGCGACATGCCAGGCGCCACCCGTCCTGCAGCTCAGACGGGGCGAACACCCGTTCGTCGGCGGCGGTCGGCGCACCGCATCCCTGGGTGACGTGAACCCGGCATTTGCCGCACGTGCCGGCCCCGCCGCACGGCGTCTCGATCACCAACCCGGCATGGGCGGCGGCTTCCAGCATCGTCGTGCCGGGCAATACCGATACCGACCGGCCGTGCGGTTGAAACGTCACGCGAATCTGCGTCTTCATGCTCTGGCCCCTTCTGGTTGCCGAACGCCGTCAGTGCTCCGCCATTTTTTGAATCGCGATGAAACTGGCGCTGCGGATGCCGAGCGCCTGAGCTTCGGCGAAATACCGATCCAAGGCGGACGTGTCATTGCGCTGCCGAGCGAGATGGCAAAGATAGAAGAGAATCCGCATTTTGAGATCGCCGTCGGCATGGCCGTGGGCGTCCCGGTCTTGCGCCCATTTGGCATAGGCGCGATCAAAGCAGGCCTGCGCGGCGGGGCTGTTGCGCAGTTTGTTGAGGTGGATGCAGCCGGCGTCGATTTCCAGCTCCGCATCGGCCGGATTGTTGCGGATGCCCTCTTCCAGGATGTGGATCGCTTCGGAGGGATTCATCAGGTCCTGGGAAACAACGCTGGCGCAGAGCAGATAAGCATGGACATTTTTGGGCTCAATGCGTACGGCCGCCCAGTACCACGGTATGAGTTCCCGCGCCTGGTCCCCTTCCACGTGTCGATGTTCCGCGATGTGGATGCGCGTATTGACCCAGCCCCAGAGATCGCGCCGGGGCGCCTCGGACCGCGCTTCGTCCTCGTCCTCATGGTGGTCATGTTCACCCTCGTGGGCATGGGCCGATCCGGGGAGATCCAGGCTGTTTGCGGCATGGGCGTGGTCGTGGGTGCAATCGGTCACACGCACGCCGCCGTGGAAATACTCGTCGGCTTTCAGGATCATGGTGTCGCTGATCGTCATGCGGGCTTCGCCCAGCACCTGATCCAGCAGCGAGGTCCCGGCGGTCTGCGGCAGCCGGTCGCCGAAGACGCGCGGCAGCATCTGGCCGAGAGCCAGAGCCGCGGCAAGGGTCAGCGTGGCGGCGGATATATGGAGGGGTGCGCGCATCGCGTCCTCAGCACTTCTTGCGCCGGAAGATCCATCCTGCGAGCAGCAGGCAGGCTCCGGCATAGACGACGGCATAGAGCAGGACGGCGACGGCAACCTGCCAGCCGACCGGCCCCCATTCATGAATCACCCGGCGGCGGAGGTCGAAGAATTCGACATGTGGCGCGGCCACGTAGATCAGCCTGGCCAGCGCGCGAAGCGCAGCCGGGTGGCCGGCCGTCATGTCGGGCAGCCGCTGGCCGATGGCGAACATGCCGCCGACCACGACGCCGCAGACCGTCAGGTTCGCCGGAGGCGTTAAGCAGAACGAACCCAGCAGCGAGAGAGCGGTGACGAGTGTCAGGAATCCGACATGCAGCGCAAAAGCCTGACAGAAGACGGCCGGAAACCAGATGCCCATTTTTGCGCCCGAAAATAGCCCGTAGGCCAGATAGAAACAGCCCGTCGCCGAGACCGAGGCGACCCAAGCGCCGAGAAATTTTCCGGCAAGCAGGGTTGTCCGCGAGACCGGCTTGGCGAGCATGGGATAGATCGTGCGGTGTTCGAATTCGGGTGGAAACTGGCGACCCGCCACAGAGATGGCGATGATGGCGGCCGAGACCCAGATCAGCAACAGGGCGATTTCAGAGAGGTGGCGGGAGGCGCCGGCGACGCCGTAGGGATTGATCGCCGTCAGCGGCGCGAGGATCAGGATGCCGAGCGTGAACACGACCCAGACATCTTTGCGGCGGTAGAGTTCGCGCAGGGAGAGCGCGCACAAGGCCGCGAGTTGGCGGCAGCATGTATTCATGGCGGAGCCTCCGGCGTGTCAGAAGTCAGCAGATTCAAGAAGATGCGTTCCAGATTTTGTCCGCCGTCGCCGGCGATATCGCCACAGGAGCCCAGCCAGACGAGGCGCCCCTGTTTCAGAATGGCGACGCGATCACAGATCAGTTCCGCCTCAGAGAGCTCGTGCGACGAGAAAAAGACGGTTTTGCCCTGATCGCGCAGCGCGAGAATGAGGTCGCGAAACTGGATGCGGGCGAGCGGGTCAAGCCCCGTCAGCGGTTCGTCGAGAATCAGCAAATCGGGATCATGCAGCAGCGCCTGGGCGATGCCGGCCCGCTGCAGCATCCCCTTGGAATAGTGCGCCAGCAGGCGGTCGCCGGCATCGACGAGACCGACCTGCGGGATCAGGTGCGCGGTGCGCGCCCGGATGGCGGCTGCGGACATGCCGCACAGCCCGCCGTAGAAGCGCAGGAGTTCGCGGAGGTTCAGATAGCGATAATAGTAGGCGGTTTCGGGCATGAACCCGATCCGGCCCCGCGCGGTTGCAGCCACGGGATCGGCATCGAAGATGCGCACGCGGCCCGCATCCGGCGCAAAGAATCCCAGCAGCATCTTGATCGTCGTCGTCTTGCCGGCGCCGTTGGTCCCCAGAAACCCCATGATTTCTCCGGACCGGACGGTCAACGACACATCGGACACGGCCTGGACGGCGCCGAATCTTTTTGTGACCTGGTCGATGGAGATCGCATCCACGGGTGTACCTCCTCACGCCTGCTCCCGCAAGCGTTTGCCGTCACTGCGCGAGTACCGCCCGCGCCTGTGCCACCACGTTGTCGACGGTAAAGCCGAAGCGCGCGGCGAGCGCCTTGTAGGGGGCGGAAGCGCCAAACGTGTCGAGCGAGATCGTGCGGCCGCAGCGTCCGACATAGCGCGTCCATCCAAACGAACAGCCCGCTTCGATCGCCAGGCGCTTGCAGCAGGCGGGATCGAGGACGGCGTTGCGATAGGCATCGGGTTGCGCGTCGAAGCGTTCCCACGAAGGCATGCTGACCACGCGGACGTTGATGCCGTCGAGCCGTTTGGCGGCTGCCAGCGCGAGCTCCACTTCGGATCCCGTTGCGATGAGGGTGATCTCCGGGGTGCCGGTTCCGTTCTGCCACAGGGTGTAGGCGCCCTGCTCAACCTGCGATGCCGCCGGGTAGGTGGCGCGGTCGAGCACGTCCATGTTCTGGCGCGTGAGCAGCAGGGCGGTCGGCCCCTGCGTATTGCGCAGGGCCGCAGCCCAGACGGCGGCGGTCTCCGTGGGATCGGCGGGGCGGAAGACGGTCAGGCCCGGCATGCAGCGCAAGGCGGCGATATGCTCGACCGGCTCATGGGTCGGGCCGTCCTCACCGACGTAGAAACTGTCGTGCGTGAACACATAGATCACCGGCAGCTTCATCAGCGCGGCGAGGCGGATGGCGGGGCGGCAGTAGTCGGAGAACACAAAGAACGTCGCGCCGAAGACGCGGAATCCGCCGTGCAGGGCGATGCCGTTCATCACGGCGGCCATGCCGAACTCGCGGACGCCGAAATGGAAGTTGCGGCCGCTGAATTGCCCGGGCAGGATGTCGCCGAGCCCTTTGAGAGTGGTCATGGTGCTGGGCGCGAGGTCTGCCGAGCCGCCGACCAGATGGGGAATGGCCGGGGCCAGCGCGTTCATGACCGTTCCCGATGCGGTGCGTGTGGCGACCGCTTTGGCGGGATCGAACACGGGGAGCAGGGCATCGAGATTGGCGGGCAGCGCGCCCGTCATGGCTGCGTTCCAGCGCGCCGCTTGCTCGGGATGGTCGGCCGACCATGCGGCGAACGCGCGGTTCCACGCGCGGGCGGCGCGGCGCATTTTTTCGGCGCGCGTCTTGAAGAGGACGGCGACGGCATCCGGGATGTAAAAGAGCTTGTCTTCTGGCATGCCGAGGGCGCGTTTCGTAAGGCGGACTTCGTCATCGCCGAGGGGGGCGCCATGCACCTCGTGGGTGTCGGCCTTGTTGGGGGATCCCTTGCCGATAATCGTGTTGCAGATGATGCAGACTGGCTTTCCGGTGAGTTTGATCGCCTTGCGGATCGCCTTGTCGATCGCGCCAAAATCGTGACCGTCGATCTCGATGACATGCCACCCGTAGGCTTTAAAGCGCAGCTTGGGATCGTCGGAGAGGGCGAGGTGGGTGCGTCCTTCGATAGTGATGCGGTTGCTGTCGTAAAACAGGATCAGCCGGTCGAGCTTGAGATGTCCGGCGAGCGAGCAGACCTCGTGCGAGACGCCTTCCATGAGGTCGCCATCGCCACAAAAAGCAAAGGTGCGGTGGTCCACGGGGGCGAATCCATCCGCGCCGTTGAAGCGGGCGGCGAGCATTCGCTCGGAAATCGCGAGGCCGACGGCATTGGCGATTCCCTGTCCGAGCGGCCCGGTGGTGGTTTCGACACCGTCCGTATGCCCGTATTCGGGATGACCCGGTGTCTTGCTGTCGAGTTGACGGAACCGTTTCAGTTCGTCCAACGGCAGCTCGTAGCCCGCCAGATGGAGCAGGCTGTAGAGAAGCATCGAGCCATGGCCGCCCGAGAGAACAAAGCGGTCGCGGTCGGGCCAGCGAGAATCGGCCGGACAGTGCTTCAGGTATTTCAACCACAGCACCGCCGCCACATCGGCCATACCCATCGGCAGGCCGGGATGGCCCGATTTGGCGGCCTGCACGCCATCGATGGCAAGGCAGCGGATGGTATTTGCGGCCAGGGAGAGCTGTTCAAGGGAGAGAGTCGCCATAACGGGAAAGTCCTTTCATTTCGTCTGGATAGGGGTGAAAATCAAGGGCGCATTATACTCGGTTGCGGGCTGGCTTTCAGTAAAAAAATTGGTAACCGTTCACGGCGTCTTTCTTCTCACGGATCCGCCCGCCGCATGCGGGACCGTGTAGGAATTGGCATCCGCCAATATCAGCGCCGGGAATGGTAGCCCGTCCGGCCCCTGAAACGCAAGCGA
>Ga0268276_1003142_pt1 | contig 13176 bp, 14 predicted proteins | sample saktaG_4_FD_190145 | JGI IMG/M metagenome (GOLD analysis project Ga0268276, IMG submission 190145) | Saline water microbial communities from Sakinaw Lake, British Columbia, Canada - sak_2010_1_5_45m | ecosystem: Environmental > Aquatic > Non-marine Saline and Alkaline > Saline ...
AAACGCGGAAGTGCGTGGACGACGCCGCGCGGCGTCTCGGCCACGAGGTGCGCGTGGGCGCGCGCGTTCCGACCGACATCGACGGGGCGCTCGCGATCGGCCTCGATGTCGTCGCGTGGACGAAGGACGGCAGCGTCGACCTGATTGTGCCCTGCAACTTCCTAGTCACGCCCGACTACAAGCTTCCGTACGCAGACTGGAAAGAGCGCATCGGGGCAGTCAATCCGCGCGTCAGGATCCTGCCCGGGCTCGATAGCGGAGTGGTGAAAGAGGGCGGGCGCGGCATCCGCCAGAACCTCACGGTCGCGGAATACCGCGGTTTCGCGGATGCGATGCACGCGGAAGGCGCGCCGGGAGTCTATCTCTTCAACCTCTTCGTCATCCCCAAAACGAACGGTGTGTGGGACGCCCTGCTTTCCGGGGGTTTCGCGCCGCAGACGACCGCGGCGCGTTCCCGCGCGTATCCTTCCTCCTACCGCGAGAACTCCGTGCCCGGCCAACGCGGCTTCCAGGTGCCCGTGTATCTTGACGTGAAACGCGCGGTGACGTTCCGCGCCGGCGCTCCCGCGCCCGACGGCGCGACGCTTGCGGTGCTTTGCGCCTTTGATGGCCCGTGCCCCGAGGCACTCAGACGGACGGTCCGGTTCAACGGGATCGCGCCGCTCGCGGTCAGTGACGAATCGAACGCCGTCTGGCTGCCGGATAAGACGCAGTCCGACAGTTCGATCCGCTGTGTGTTCCCTGCGTCCGCCTTCCAGCCCGGCGAAAACCGCGTGGATATCGGCCCCGCGGAAAATCCCAAGCTCGTCCTCCGGGCCTGCGAGACCTTTATCGACGTGACTGAATGAGAGACTGTCAATTTTATGAAAATGATGATGACGATGATGACGATGACGGCCGCGCTCGTGGCGGCGTTCGCTGCGCAGGCGTTCGAATGGGAGAATCCCGGCGGGGAAGCCCTTAAGCTGGAGTTGCCGCACGATCCGGCGTATTTGTTTCCCGACGGATTCAAGGCCACTGTGAAATTCGCGTGCGACCTCGACAAGATCGACGAACGCAGCAACCACGCGAACCTCTTCACCAAAGGCAAGGATTTCCACGACGGCTACTCGGTGATGGTGCGCAAGGACGGCAAACTGCTGGTCGACATCAAGGGCATCATGCCGCAGTACTACATCTGCCACGACGTGAATATCGAGTCTTTGCGCGAGCATCTACTTGAAGTGTACGTCACGAAGACCGTGGTGCGCATCTTCTTCGACGGCGTGGAAAGAGGCAGCTATCCCTTCGCGGGGCAGCTCGATTTCGCCGATATCGTAGAACCGCTCAAGCTCGGTTCTACGGGCGGATACAGCTTCACCGGCAAGTTGCCGCTTGTCCGTCTCGAACCGCTCGCCGACGTCAAGCTACCGCCCGGCGGGCCCGGCCCGCTCTTAACCGAAGCGCCGAAGCGCCAGCCGCTCGCGGAGATCCTCTGGACCAAGCCGATTTGCGTACAAAAGGGCCGCTACATCGGCTGGCCCACCGCGATCATCACGCAGAATGGGACGATCCTCGCGGCGTTTTCGGGCGACCGCGACGCGCACGTCTGCCCGTGGGGGAAGACGCAGCTTGTCCGCAGCGATGACGGCGGCGAGACGTGGTCCGAGCCGCTGACGATCAACAATTCCGCGGTCGACGACCGCGACTGCGGCATGTTGCAGCTCGCGGACGGCGAAATACTCGTCATCAGGTCCTCCGGTCCGACCTGGACCCAAATTTCCGGGTTTATGACAAAGGACTACGCTCCCGGTTCGCAACGCCACCAGTGGCGGCAGCACGCGTCTAAACTGCCGCCGGACCTCATCAGCGCGCATTCCGGCATCTGGTGCCTGCGTTCGCACGACGACGGCAAGACGTGGTCCAAGCCGGAGAAACTCACGACGATGTCGGGCTTCACGCCGCACGGGCCGATTCAGTTGAAGGACGGGTCGCTCTTCCAGATCGGGCGCACGCACTACAAGGAACCCGAACTCCGCGGCCGCACACGCATCACGACGATGCGTTCGACCGACGGCGGGCACGTCTGGGAGCAGCTCTGCTACGCGCTTCCCGACAAAAACGGCGAGAATTCGCAGCCGCAGATGTTCCATGAACCGCACGCTATCGAGCTGACGGACGGTTGTCTGATGATGCTCGTGCGTTACCACGGCGACGACCGCTGCATGCGGCAGTCGTTCTCCGCCGACGGCGGCAAGACGTGGGCGCCGATGGAAAAGACCCCCATGCTGGGGCTGCCGCCGCATCTGCTGCGCCTGCAGGACGGCCGCATCCTCTGCACGTTCGCCCGCCGCTTCCCGCAGCCCACCGGCTACGGCGAATACGCGTGCCTTTCATCGGACGAGGGCAAGACCTGGGACGCCGAGCGTGAAATTTTTCTTTCTGCGCACGTGGACGGCGATCTCGGCTATCCTTCCACCGTCCAGCTCGCCAACGGTGACCTCGTGACGGTCTACTACCAGCCCGCAAAGGCCAAGGAGCTTCCCTGCCTGATGGCCACGAAGTGGCGCCTGACGAAATAACAAAGGAAAACGAAGATGAACCGCGTTCTAAAATGCTTGGTTTCGGCGGCGGCGCTGACGGCCGCCTTTAACGCCGCGCGCGCGACGACGGTGACTTTCGCGCGCACCGGGACGTACGTGGTGCAGCTCGCCGTTTCCGACGGCGAACGCACGACCTATTACGCCTCGATGACGATCATAGTTCCCGAAAAGGGCGCGGTCATCTCTTTGAGTTGATATGACTGCTGAACTCAAAACTAAGCTTCGCGCCGAGACGGGCATGCGGCGGCTTTTGGAAATCGACGCGGCTCCCGCTGACATGCAGGTGAAGAGATCTGACGGGTTAACGCTGGAGACGGGGGCTTCGACGAACGCTCCTTCCGCTGGCCGCGGATCAAGTGCTACTTGGATCTCGACAAAGCCGGTTCGGAGCGGGTAGAGCCGCTGTTAGCATTGCCTTCAAAGGGATGTTCACCTGCAATGCCAACAAGCCGGAGGGTACCATCGGGTACGGCACCATGCACGTCGACATCGCAGGCTTTTTCGCCACGTTATGAGGCGGCGAAAAGAACAGTTATTGCTCGTCCTTAGCCTCGTCCTTTTTCGGGCGTTCCCGGCGTCCGGCTTTCGGGCCTCTGCCCTGAACATTACCTTGGCCTATGCCTTGTCCGGCTTTCTGCCGATTGGCTTGGCCGCGGGCTCTGGTCATTTCCCGCATACGGGTACGGAAGGCCTCTGGATCTTTCTCCCTGAGTTCGACTAGTTCCTTGTGTAGGACTTCGTCTTTCTCCTTTATTCGCTCCAGGCGCTTATCCATCATGGCTTTACGCTTTTCTTCCGTGAGCGGCCCGCGGTTGGCTCGTTCCCTGCGGACTTGTTTGGGCTTGCCTGCCTCGACGGCCGGCACTTGTTCCTGCGCTACTCCGCTAAGGGTCATGGCGGTGATCAGTGCGCATGCTAACAGAATCGGACTCTTCATGATTTGCTCCTTTGTCAGCCGTTATTGCGGCTGTGTGTCATATAAACGTCATCCGCCTGAAAATATTGCCGGATCATGAAATAAGTGAGGTGGCCAGTTTTTGGCGCAGGCGGGCGATTTCTTGCTGGCGCGGCTCTTGCACGGCAGTGCCAGGCGCGCGCATGATTAACGCGCGGTTGCGTCGGCAGAGGTCGATGGCGCGTTTGAGCCAAGCCAGCGGCAAAAAGATGCGGTGACGCGCCCAAGGATAATACAGCAGCATGAATTGACGCGGCATGAAGACACGCCGCGCGGCCAGCCGAAACTTGTTTATAGCCGAGGCTTCCCTGAAGGCAAGCCGCGTGGACTCGCCTGCGCGGTCGCGGGCTTTCGGCAGGTTGAAAAGGGCCGTGACGGCGATTTCGGCATCGGACGGACGCATGTCGGCGCAATATTTTTCCAGTTGCGGGGGGAGGCGGATGTCAAATAATCCGGCGGTCATGTTCAGCAGGAAGGGTATGGCTTTGCCGGTATGCCAGCGCGTGGCCGCTTCAATTACCGCCTCCGCGGCAAGTTCATTCCCGTATTTTTTTAGCAACAGGGCGATGTCCAGATAACCGCGTATGGGGGAAGCGAAGAGATGATGCAGGATGTGCTGGGTCAAGTGCGCCAATTGGTCGGCAGGGGGCAGGGCTTTGACTGGCACGCCGTGCCAGGTGGCGTCGGTGCTGTTTTGCCATACGGCGATGATATCCGGGACCGGGGCTGAGGGTGTGAGGTCGGAAGTCACATGCCAATGCATTTCCAAAGGCATAGGCAAGTCCGGGTGTCGGTAGTGTTGTTCATAAACGAAACGGTTGTGCCGCACATCGTTATGGGTGGCAAAGCCGGCTTCGGTTAATTCTCGATGGACAGCGTCCAGGTCCTCTTCGCGGACCAGAAGGTCTATGTCGCTCATTGAGCGTTGTGCTGGATCGTCATAGACCGTAGTGCCTAGCCAGGCGCCTTTCAGGACAATTATATCGAGACGGACCTGGGCCAGTCGCGCAAGCATCGGTTGTAACCGTCGTCGCACCGTGTCGGTTTTGATAAGATTCTTAAGAAACGCTTCACGCCACGCGGACAGGGGATTTTCAACATCGTTTTCATGATAGTTCGTGGCGAGTGTTTGTGAGGTCAGCCAAGGATACAGGTAAGTGTCGACCCCTTGTGCGTACGCTTGCCGGAAGACAGTGCGCAAATCGGGGTTTGATAATTCGAGATAGTCCGGCCTGGGGTTGATAGCGCAGCGCAACGAAGTTATCAACACACGGTGGTCGGTTGGTATAAGATGGTCGATGACTTTTACTGTAAGGTTTGCCATATGTCTTGCAGTCTGCGGATTGCGTCAAAAGGCGCGGGGTCGAGGCACACTTCCCGCACAACCGCGAAATTGATGGCGCCTGCCTGCAGGACGGTTGCCAGGTTTGATTGTTCGATGCCGCCGATGGCCACGGTGGTGAAGGGCGCTTGACGGATAATTTGGCCGGCCAGTTCCGGGCCGAGGGTCGGGTCGGGGATTTCCTTGGTCGGCGTGGCGAAGACGGGGCCAACGCCGCAATAGTCTGGAACTAGCGCGACGGCCTTTTGCGCCTGTTCAAGGTTGTGTGTCGAGAGGCCAAACAGATTGAGGTCCGGAAAAATTCGGCGGGCTTCAGGCAACGACATGTCGTTCTGCCCGAGATGCACACCGTCTGCCTCAGACTCGGCAGCGATGGCAGGGTCGTCGTTCACAATGAAACTGGTGTTGGAGCCGCTGGTGATAGCGCGAAGATTATGGGCGGCGGCTAGGATTTTGTCACGCGCCGCGTGCTTCATACGTAATTGGATGAAGCGTAGGTCGGCCTTGACCGCGGCTTCCGCGCATTTTTCGTAAGATGTGGCAGGGTTGGTAATGACAAGATACAACCCGAAACGTTCGACAGTCATGTTTAGCTCTCCATTTGTTCCAATCATAGCATGGGCCTTGCGGGTTTGACTAACGTGAAATCGCGGGATGATGAACAAGGGCAGGCTTATATGGACGGCAAACTGGAAGATTACGAATTCGGGCCGGATGATCTGAAAAAGTCTTTGGCGTGTCTTGAGGGATTGCCCAAACCATAAAAATCTGGTTAATTAATCAGACGAGAAGGTCTGATTATGAAACAAAAAAAGTTATTCCTGTCTGTGGCTGCTGTGTTGGGCGGCATGTTGGCGGGGGGCATGCTGGAGCATGTGCGCGTCACATCCAAGGCTTCGGTTAAAGCAGCGCAAGACGTTGAGAAGGCAAAGGCTGAGGTATCTGTGTCTGCTGAAACTCGGGACTTGATGTCGCTGCAGAGCGCCAATGACGCTTTGCGCTCTGCCAACGAGCAGTTGCGTCGCCGACTGGCGGAAGCGGAACAGACTTTTGTCTTAAATGGTGAAGAGGCTGTCGTCCAAGATGCGGTTTCAGATGTAGAGCCGGCGCGTGAAGAAAAGCGCTCGCGCCGTGAGAGTTTCTCGGAGCGCATGGCGCGTATACGGCAGGAGAATCCTGATGCTTATGCGGAAATGCAACAGCGTCGCGATGAGTTCCGTCAACAAATGGCGCAGCGTACATATGACAGGGATGAGTTTTTGGCGGCGATCGATGTCAAAAACATGAACGAGGCTCAGCGCGAAAACCATGAAAAACTTTTGGAGACTTCGGCGCGTTTAACCAGTCTGATGGAGCAGATGGAATCTGTGGAGGGCGAGCGTCGAAGGGAACTATGGCGTGAGATGGCAGAGTCCGGCATGGTGCTGGACGAACTTTATCGAGAAGAGCGCCGGTACCTTTTCGATGAGACGGCGCGCTCGGTGGGCTATCAGGGCAATGATGCCGAAGCCTTCACCGATCACATGCAGACTATCATTGATAACACCTCCATCATTCCCAGTTTTGGGCGCGGCCGTGGCGGTCGCGGCGGGCTGACTTCTGAATAGTTACAGGCACTTTAGAATTTCGATGGCTGAATCAACCATCTTCTCCCCTGAACCCGGAATCAGCCTGGAATTGATCGCTTCATAATCACCCTCCTTAAATCCCTGCATAGTAGGAAGGTAGGCGATATCTGCATTTGCCAGTTCGATCAGCATGGTATTAGGGAATGGCGATCTTTTTTTAAGGCCTATTCCAAATTCAGTGAACAGTTCGCCTGGCATTGTCACTATTGCCGTTTTCCGGTCAAGTTTAAATACGTGAATTTCCACGGGAATGCGCCAGGGTTCCCCAGAAACAGCAGGTGCCACTGCCTCATACATACGAAGTTTTTCGAGAGGGGGCTGAACTCCCCAGATTGAAATTTTTAGCCTTCGTCTATGACTCAAAAATGGGCGTTCATTATAAATCTGCTCCCTTTCTTCTCTCGACCAATCCAGCTCCTCTTTTGTATAATCCTGAATAGGAAGATAGATTGTTTTTGATACTATTTCAAGGGAAGGTGCTACGTTGGCTTCCTTAGGCAGTGCAGCATTAACTGCATCAGCAAGGGCGTAACCAATTCTTTTCACTTTAATATCTGCATTTTCAGCAGGTCCATTTACATTTACAGTACTCACATTCCCACAGGGACCCAGTCCAAATACTGAAACATGTTGATCGCCAAACAACTCGTTAAACCTCTGCTGCATAAAACAAGGATAATCTGAGCTGAATTTTGTGCCGCCGCGCACATAATGACTTGAAAACACAGTTAGGGATGAAGAATACTTGTTTTGGCCGGGTGGACGAAAAAGAATAAAATTCACATCCGGATCTACGGGGCCTGCCGGACGGACAATGTCCGGATTATTCCTGCCGGGATTGAAACGGACGCGTCCGTCAGTCATAAGATACCGGCGGTTAAATGCGATGCCCGGCGCCTGCCCTTTTCCTGAAAATACTTCTACTTCAGTGGTGCTATTGTTTGCTGAAACAATGGCTTTTGTTATCCCGTTGATCAGATCTGCAAAATAGCTTTTTTTGTCTTCCTCGGTAAGTTTGCCTGCCGATTCACGAAGGGCATATTCTTTAAAGTTTTCTGTTATACCCGGGCTGGTATGGGTATGTGTTGCAGAAATACTCATGTTCTGAAATGGTATCCCGGTTTCTTTGGACGCCTTTTCTCTGACAATCCTGCTAAGGTCCCTGGGTATTCCCAATAAATTGCAAACCACCAACGCGCCTCGGGTTTCTCCCTGTTTAAATACAATCGCTTTGGCGTAAAGCGCGTCTTTGATACCGATACTGGGGTTGGGTGGATATCCGTAGAGGGGAAAACCCACTGGAGGAGTAATATCAACCACAGCTACACCCACATCCAACGGGACAACATTGGTCTTAGCCAGACTGTTTGTATTGTTACACGACAATAATAATGCTCCGAAAATTAGAAGTATTAAGCTGACTTTCATGTAAAGCCTACTTGGATAGTGAGGTAAACAAAAAGCGCAGAATTGCGCACGATTTTCTTTAAAGTGGCGAACTCAGGTGGCGGCCGAGGAGTTCTAAAGAAAAGTCGGACAGATCGTTCAGCTCCCAATCGGCGGCAGAGAGGTCTTGAGCGTGGGATTTTTGGCGGGACAGGGCTACGCAAAGCATTCCGGCAGATTTGGCGGCATTCACGCCTGCCTGTGAATCCTCAAAGACCAGGCATTCTCCTGGCGCGACGCCCAGCTTTTTTGCGCCAGCCAAAAAACCGGCGGGGGAGGGTTTGCCGGGGTAATAATCTTCAGCGCCCAGAACAAACTTGACCATGTCTTCGGCGCCCATAAGTGTTACAGCCTCCTGCACATCTTTATGCGGAGAACCTGATACGACGATGACCGGATAGTCCTGCGCAAGTTTTTTCAGTAGACAAACCGATGATTCGATCACCACATTCTCGCTACATTGCCGCAAACGGAGATAATAATCGCGCAGGCTATCGGCCATTGCGTGCATCGAGATTTTAGACATTGGTGGAAAACGTTTTGTCAGTTCCAGGTAAATGTCTGTCCATGAGTGGCCGAAGACAATCGAAAGGAGGGTATCGCGCAGACAGTAGCATTGGCGGTCGCCGAGGTAAGCGGATATGGCATCCGCCCAGAGCATTTCCGTATCCACCAAGGTGCCGTCCAGATCAAAGATTACCGCCTTGATGTTCATTGTGCGGTATTGTAACAGCATTTCTTGTGTTTTTTGCCGCTGCCGCACGGGCAGGGGTCGTTCCGGCCGACTTTCGGGTGCTCACGCCGCACAGGATCGGGACCGTAAATTTTGCCGTCCATGAAAATCCATCCGCCGTTCTTTTTGGCGAATGTCGCGCTCTCATGGTGGTCGAACGTCGTGCCGTTGACGGAGTAGTGGGCGATGAATTCGAGGATGGCTGATTCATCAGCCTCGCCGCCACCTTGTTCGTTGAGAATCTCGATGCCGGGCCACTCGGCGGATTCCGACCATTTCTTGGTGTTTTCGGCATCGAACTCCTTGCGGACTTTCGGGCCGGAAGTTTTGAAGAGATAATCCACCGCGCCCATGGCGTAGGCGCTGTAGCGTGAGCGCATCAGCGCCTGAGCGGTCGGCGGTTTTGCTTTTTCGAGCAGGAAATTTTCGCAGCAGGCTTCAAACGCAAGTCCGCTGCCGCACGGGCAAAGATCACTCATGACAGGCTATCCTTGTTTCATAGACGGGCCTTGACAAAATCCCGCAAAGCTGCGACGGATATAAAGTGGCGCAGGTCAAAATCGCCATCCTCTACCATAATGCCGAAGGCCTCTTCCAGTCCGACCACCAACTCGAGCAGGCAGACGGAGTCAACGCCGTAGGTGTCGATCAGAGAAGCGTCGGCAATGATGTCTTCGGGGGCAACGCTGAGGAACAGCCGTCCGACAATCATTTCCTTGATTTTTTTTTCGATGTTATCGTTATCCATAATTGAAGGCTATTTTCTTGTTTATTCGAGACTGTCAATTGCCGAGGTTCTTCTCGATGTATTGCAGATGCTCGATGAGGTTCTTGTAATGTTTGTCGGCAGTGAGTTTGGTGATCATCTGCATGGCAATAATGATGATTAATGCGCCGATTACAAGGGCTTTGAACAATCCGCCGGTTCCGGCAGGTGCATGAGCCGACAAAGCGTCGAAAACATTTGTGGATAACGGAGTGTGTGCCGGGGGTTTTGGGGGGTCGTCTTTGTCGTCCGCTTTCTTAGCCTCGATGTTTGCTTTACCTTCGGGCGGCTTATCATTTTTGGCGTTGCTGTCTGCCGACAGGCTCTTATCAGGCACAGCGGATGTCCCGTCGGCATTCTTATCTTTTTGGTCTTTTTTATCATCACGGGAAGGTTCTTCAGACTCGACATCGATGGAATTGCCGCATTTTGGGCACTTCTGGCTGATCGGCTTGCCGATATCAAAAACTGAAAGTTTGGCTTCACACTGCGGACATTGGATGATACGTTTCATGCTGATTCACCTTCACATGTGGATAATAATATGCGAACTAAACGTTTACGCAACTTTTTTGGTTCAGGCTATGCTGCAAATCGCTTGTGGCACGCCGATCCCCCTCTCTGATGTTCGGCCTCGTGACATTCAGAATGTCTCCAAGTCATTAAAGTATATAAAAAAGGCTTAGTTTAAAGCAAGCTAGAGATGTAGTGAATGGTGAATGGTGAATGGTGAATAGGAACTAGGAACTTCACTCTCCATAACGGGGTCGCGCGCTTGGCATAATAGTGAAGCGGCGGTTTAGCAGGTTACAGATTGCAATACGGGTTAAAAATGGCGTATGCTAACAACTTTTCGGAGTAAAAATGAGCGACCAAAAAGTATCTATGGCGGATTTCGAAGATCTGCTTAACGAACAGTTGAGTGTTTACCGCAAGGGCTTCAACCCCGGCGACCGTGTGAGCGGGACGGTTAGCAACATCTCCCAGCAGTATGTGACCATGGATGTCAATGCTAAGCGCGAGGGGCTGGTGCCACTGGCTGACATGACCAATGAAGACGGAACATTGCGGTGCAAGGTCGGTGATAGGGTCGAGGTGATCTTCGCCGGCATGCAGAACGGGGTTTTTCTGTTCTCGGGGAGCTTGGGCGCCAAGCAGGTGGTTGACCGCAGCCTCGCGGACGCCTACGGGCGGCAGATGCCGGTTGAGGGCAAAGTCGAGAAGGAGATCAACGGCGGGTATGAGGTGTCGATAGCCGGCAAACGCGCTTTCTGCCCCTTTTCTCAGATAAGCCTGTTCCGGCAGGAGGGCGCGGAGTATATCGGCAAAACATTCAACTTCCTTGTCTCGGAGTACGGCGAGGATGATCGCGGTTCCAACGTGATCGTCAGCCGTCGCTCGCTGCTTGAACAGGAGCGCGAGGAGCAGCGCAAGGAGTTGATCGAGGATTTGTATGTCGGCATGGTCGTCACGGGTACGGTCACGCATATTGTCGATTTCGGCGTTTTTGTTGATCTCGGCGGCGCCGAGGGTCTGATACCGCTCAAGGAGGTGGCTTGGGCGCGCGATGTCAAGCCCGAGGATGTGGTTAAGGTTGGTGACAAGGTGGATGTGCAGATCAAAGATCTGGACTGGGACCGTAACCGCATATCTCTGAGCCTGCGCGGGGCGCAGGGCGATCCGTGGGACGATGCGGTGGCGCGTTTTCCTCAAGGCGCGGTGTTCATCGGCAAGATCACCAAGCTGGAACGGTTTGGCGCTTTCGCGCAGATCATCCCGGGTGTCGAGGGGCTGATACCGATTGGCAAGTTGGGCAACGGTCGACGAATTATGTCTGTCCGCGAGGTCGTGTCCGAGGGGCAGGAGCTGATGCTGCAGGTCGACAGCATTGACGTTGAACGTCGTCGTATAAGCCTGAAGCCTGTGGACGAGCGGGTCAAGGCGCTCAATCCCGGCGAACTGGCGCCCGGCTCCAAAGTCGAGGGCATCGTGGAGTCCATACAGCCTTTCGGCCTGTTTGTGCGTCTTTCAGAAGAGAAGACAGGACTGCTGCATATCAGCGAGACCGATATTCCCAAGGGCGGTAACCCGGCGGCAAAACTCGAAAGGAGTTTCCCGCCGTCAAGCTCGATCCAAGTAGTGGTCAAGGCTGTAGAGGGAGACCGTATCTCGTTGACGCTGCCGTCCAAATGGGAGACAAGGGGAGCTGGTGAAGACGGCGATGACTTGTCGGCGTGGTTGGCAGGAAACAAAAGCGGCGACTCTCTGGGCAGCCTCGGCGACGCTTTTTCAAAGCTGAAACTTTGATCAATACCGATAACCCGGCAAAACGGGACGTATAGGAAGCATGAGACCTAGCACTCCTACGATTGAGCTGGTTTCGCCTTCGAAGCGAGTGTGTGCGGAATTGGCGGTGGAAACTGTATGGGCGGACGCGACGGTATATCCCGGGTGCCCGATCTGGCGTGTCTGGTATGATGGGCAAGCGGTGCTCGACACCTCGCCTTTAGGCAAAGTTCCAGGCGGCGGAATTCCCGCGCACGGTCTGCGGCTGGTCGGTTTAACGCGGCACTGTCCAAAGACCGCGCTCGGTGCCGGGCGTGAGGTCAGGGCTGGGGTTGCCGCGCCTGCCGGACGTGTTTTTGACGTCTGTGTGCGGATAACGGACATGAGCGCATTTTGCTCGTTCGCGCCTTGCGACCATGAGGATGAAATCAGTGCGGATACCGAAGAGCCCCGTTTTACAGAGGGGGCGGTAAGGTTGACGAGAGAGACGGCAGGCAACAATCTGCCGCAGGTGTTTTTCACTCCGTCTGGAAAAACGGTCGCCTGCTGGCACCGCGGCGCGGGTTGGCACATGGTGTTTTTTGACCGTCCCGGCGACTTGGCTGAAAAACGTTTTGACGCTCTTGGGCAACTTGATCTGCTGGATGTGAAGGACGGCCGAACCGGAGTTGACCTGCTTTTCTTGAAGACACCTTTCACCAAGGCTTCTTTGCCTGAGACTATTTTCGGCGAATGCCTGACACCCGCTTATCGCGAGGCGTTTGACCTGCTGGCCCGGCGCGGCGCTGCTGCGGACGATTTCCGGGTTATGCGGGGTGAGCCCGGCCAGTTCATGGTGGCGGCTGTAAGGCAGGGAGATATTTGGACGGTCGGCGGGATCACGGGCGAGCCCCGCACGCTGACTGTGCGTTTTGAGGATCTGTGGCTGCGCATGCCCGCTGAGTTGCGGGTATTAAAGTATACGGTGGAGATCACGCGTGATCCGGCGGTCGGCGAGGCGGGCGCGGTGGTCCGCGAGTCTTTCGGCGGCCAAGCTCCTGACGTGCGCGTTGCTTTGGATCTGGCGCGTGACGGCGGTTTCCTGTTTGAGTTTCATGCAGAAAATGGTTCTTTTTGAAACCACGAATGAACAAGATGGCTACAGAGTCACAAGAATTGGTCGGCAAAGGAATCGAAGGAATCGAGTCAATCGATTCAGACGATGCCTGCGGGACGGTTTTGTCGTTCACGGTACCTGAAGGCGTGGCGGGCCGATTGGACGCTTGGTTGGCAACGCAGGCTGCGGGGCTTTCCCGAGCACGTTTGCAAGCTCTGATAAAAGAAGGCTTTGTTACCTGCGGCGGCGTGGCAGTCAAAGCTAACGACAAAATCAAGTCCGGGCAGATGTTTGCTGTCATTGTGCCGGTGCCCGCGCCGGCCGCGCCGGCACCGGAAAACA
>Ga0268276_1003144_pt1 | contig 13172 bp, 11 predicted proteins | sample saktaG_4_FD_190145 | JGI IMG/M metagenome (GOLD analysis project Ga0268276, IMG submission 190145) | Saline water microbial communities from Sakinaw Lake, British Columbia, Canada - sak_2010_1_5_45m | ecosystem: Environmental > Aquatic > Non-marine Saline and Alkaline > Saline ...
ATACTGATTTTCACCAACCATCAGCTCTCTAAAATTGGGCGTCTACCTACTTTCCCCTTTTATTTTTTCTTTTATTATATTTTATTACCAATATTATAGGTTTTAATCACTCTTCTTGTCAAGCTTTTACTCGTATTGCGTATTGCGTAGGAAAATACAGTAACAAGTAATTTGTAATGGGTAACGGGTTAAGTGTAGGGGCGTCTCGCCTGTCTATTAAAAAACACGGGTCGGATAAACCCGACTCCTACCCTAAAACCAACACTTTATATAAAAAGTTTTGAATTTTAAATGATTATTTTACTTTTTAAGTTCTACAACACTATTCAGTTCGGTCTGAAAGAATTCATTAGCATTTCCCCAGTTGATAGCAATTTCAAGAACTTCGTTACAGGCAATAAAGCATATCCAATCCCCCTCAGGAACATCTCCATAGGTAGTTCCGACTTTAATTTTTTGCGTCTTATCGCCTATTTTAATGTTGACTGAATCGCCAAGTTTAATGCCTAAAGCATCAAAATCACTCTGGGTAATATTAACTAATATATTTCCGTACTGGTTAATGTAAACCACATAACCGATAGCTGTTTTATTTTCAACCTTGGATATCTTAATGGGTAACATTACCAGATCTTTCGGATTAAGTTCAGGGCCCACTTCAGAAACTGAATCCCCCGAAGCTATATGAGCAGCCACAGGAGAAAAGATATCTCTTCCGTGAAAATCTTTGGAAATTTTTCCGGGTCTGAAATATTTATTATTCTTAAGTTCATACACTTTTTTTACTCCCATCTCATTTATTACCAGGGTTAATATTCCATTATCCGGTGCAATAAAATATTTATCATTTTGGGTTACAACTAAAAGAGGTTTTCTTTCGGTCCCTACTCCCGGATCTACAATGGCAAGAAATACAGTACCTTCCGGAAACTCTCGAGCAGAATAGAGAAGTGTGTTTGCACCTTCTTGAATATCAAAAGGAGTTACACCATGAGAGATATCTACCAGTTTTAAATCAGGTTCTACGGTGAGCATTACCCCTTTACAGGCACCGACAAAGTAATCTGTTTCTCCCCAATCAGTTAAAAATCCTACAATACCGTTGGGAACAGTTTCAGCAAGTGACGAAAAGGTTAACACTAAAACAAATAAAGCAGTTAAAATCAAGCAATTTAGAAATTTAAAAACCTTCTTGTTCTTCATAATTCCTCCTCCTTCTTTTTTATTTAATAAATTTATTATATAGGACTTTTAATAAACGTTCAAAGAAAACAAAAGAAAGTATCGAGTATCGCGTATCGAGTTAAGAAAGAGAAAGCGAAAGAAAGGATAAAAGAAAGTAGCATTCTTCTTTTTATTTAACTACCCCGCCAATCGTAGGACAGACGTCTCGCCTGTCTATTAAAAAACACGGGTCGAATAAATCCGACCCCCCCTTGACGTTCGACTGACCAGTCAGTTATAATATAAAACAATTAATAATTTCGAGAGGAGTAAGAACTAAATGATGCAAAAACTCGCCAACTTCGTTACTAAGTATGCCTGGCCCATATTTATTGTAATAATTCTGATTACTATTTTCGCCGCAATTCAAGCAAAAAATCTTAAAATTGAAGATGATATCACTAAATATATTTCTGAAGACGACCCGGATATTAAATTTTATGGTGAAGTTATTGAAAAGTTTGGTGGTTCTCAAATGAATGTATCAATGATTTCCCTTGAATATGAGGACCTGTTTACATTAGAAAATCTTGAGAGCATAAAAAGTATAACCGAAAGATTAGAAACAGCTCCTTTTATTAAATCAGTAAATTCTTTTCTGAATATGCCTAAAATTATTACCACAGATGTAGGTCTCGAGGTAAAAGATTTAGTTGAAGCATTCCCGGAAAATGATGAAGAAGCTAAGGAGCTTAAGATTTCTCTCTTGAATGATAAACTGGTAAAAGGGAAATTTATCTCAGAAGATGGAAATGTGGCTTTATTAATGGTTGAATCGGTGAAAGACATAGAAAATGAAGACCTTAAGGTAGGGCTGGAGAATATAATAGAGCCTATAAAAGGTCAAACCCTGCAGGTTCATTATTTTGGAATGCCTTTCATAATGGCAGAAATGTCGGAAGGTTCATGGAAAATAATAAGATTGGGTATTATTGCTGCAATACTTGTATTATTAATCCTTTTCTTTTGCTTTCGAAGTGTTCGCGGCGTATTTTTACCACTTGCAGTTGCTTTATTATCTTCCGTTTGGGTTATGGGATTTGTTGCTTCCATCGGCAGAAGTGCTACTATGATGATTTCTGCCATACCAGTATTGATGATATCTTTAGCAACAGCTTATGGCATCCATTTTATTAGCAGATATTACGAGGAAAGACATAATCTTAACCCTATCAAAGCAGTCAATATGACTATTCGGGATATATTTGTCCCCATACTCATGAGTGCACTTACTACTATGGCGGGATTTCTATCCCTTACCGCTGCAATCGTCAGACCTATGACTGAATTCGGATTCTTTTCCACCATAGGAATATTCTTTGCCTTTGTGCTGGCAACTTTTTTATTGGGTTCATTTTTTACTATTTTCCCGCCACCTAAAATCCACAAGAAATTTTCACAAGAATCTAATGATGTGGTAACCAGACTTTTAAAACTGCTTAGCCAATTGATATTAAAAGAAAAGAAAGTAGTGTTAATCGTAATATTAATAATTATAATAATTTCTGTAGCCTTCAGCACAAGAGTCAAGACTGAATCATCAATTGAAGCAAGAATGGGAGCGGGAAGCAATATAGTAAAAATTATGAATTATTTTAACGATAAATTTGGTGGCACAGATTTCCTTTACGTTTATACTGAATCAAACAATGTAAAAAATCCATACGTATTAAGACAAATGAAAAAAATCGGGGATTATTCAAGACAGTTCGATACTTTTGGCGAACCTTCATCAATCACAGATTTTTTAACTCAACTTAATGATGCTATGGAAAATAAAAATATAATTCCTGCAAGCGAGCAGAAGATTGATAATTTATGGTTCTTTGCCGGAGACAATGAATATATTTCCACCATGATCGGTGATGATAATAAAGACACTTTATTACAGATAAGCACAAAGGAGATGACTTCCACTTCCCTTGATCACGCAATAACCGAAATGTACAAATTTATAGAAGGAATCCCCAAAAAAGTCAGAACCCTCGAGCTCTCCGAAATAGAGGAAGATGAACAATCGGAATATTACCAAAAATTAGCTGAAGAAATCATATCTTCTCTTATGGTAAAAAATATTAAAATTGAAAATCCCGAAATATTAAAAGAAGAGCTCGTAAAAATTGCGGAGACTCCTAACTCTGAATTTGAAAAGGATACTAAAGAGTTTGTGGAGGAAATCTTAAAAGTATCTTCTTTGGAAATTGAAGATTTAGGCATAGCAAGCACAGATTTGTTTCCCATATTTACTAATTACATAAAAGAGAAAGGGTCTCAGGATGATTTGTTAGGGGAATTAACGGAAAATTTAACATTGTCAGAGGATGATGCAATCTATCTCCTGGAAGGGTTGGAAATATCTAAAAAAATTGTTCAGGACCGCGAAAAAGTAAGGTTTGCTCAGTCTGAAACAGAAAGACTAATAGGAAAAAATTTGACTGGAGAAGAAAAAGATATTTTATGGTATCTGATGGATGAAGAGATATATGTACCGGATGATAACGGAGATATCGAGGTTTCATTTACCCTTACCGGAATCCCGGTAATCACCGATAAGATAAATACTAGTCTATTCAGGGGACAGATGAAAAGTTTAATTGCAGCATTTATTGCAGTATCTATCATGCTTATGCTTCAATTCGGTTCTCTTATGTTGGGATTATTTGCTATGATACCTATTACTCTGACCATAGTCACTGCTTTTGGTATAATGGGCCTTCTAAATATCGATTTAAATATTGGGACCATAATGGTTGCCAGTATTGCTATAGGAGCAGGAATTGATTATACCATCCACTATATTTCTCGCTATAAAAATGAATTAAAAAGAAAACCAAAAATTGAAGCGATGAAAACTACTTTAACCGGAACAGGACGGGCAATTGTCTTTAATTCTGTTTCAGTAGCCGCCGGTGTCTTTGTACTCGGCTTTTCAGAAATTAAAATGATGGCTGTATTTGGAAAACTTATTGGGAGTGTAATGTTATTAAGTGTAATTTATACTTTAACTTTACTCCCCATTCTATTAAATAGTATAAAACTTAAAGAGGAGGGAAAGAAATGAAATTAAAACTTAGTCTCTTATTATTTACGATTTTTATTTTGCTGTTTTCTACTGGCACAGTATTTGCCCTAACCGTAGATGAAATTATGGATAAAATGGAGGAAACAGCACCTGAATTTACCACTCAAAAAACTATTTCCGAAATGATTTTAATTGATAAAGACGGGAAAGAAGAAATAAGGGAGATGATAATGTTCTCCCAAAAAGGAGAAGATGAAAAAACCAGTACCCTTATGAGATTTCTCTCTCCTAAATCGGTAAAGGGTGTAACTCTTCTAAATATTGGTGATGGAGAAAAAATATATTTATATATGCCTGCCTATAATAAACCAAGGAGAATCGCCAGTTCTTCGAAGGGCGATGAATTTATGGGAACAGGTCTTTCTTATGAAGATATGAGCATGGATTATGAAGACAAAGATTACGAAAAAAATCTTTTGGAAGAAACAGACAGCGAATACATTATAGAGGTTTTACCGAGCGAAGAAGATGCATCTTATGAAAAAATTATCCTTCATATCGATAAAGAAAATTTTTATGCTAAAAAAGTAGAATTTTACGAAACAGGTAGTGAATTAACCAAAACTTTAACCATTAATAAAATAAAAGTTGACGATAATGGTAAGGTTACACCTATGGAGATAGAATTTACTGATATAGCGGAGAATCAAAAAACTAAGATTGTAATGAAAGAAATAGAATATAATGTAGAATTATCATCCGGTTTCTTTAGTATTAGGACATTGTCAAAGCCGACTCTTTAAAAACAGTATCGAGTATTGAGTATATAGTATCGAGTAAAGAAAAGAAAGAGAAAGAAAAATACAGGGAATAAATTCAAAATAAATTAGTCATTATTGAAAAAGTCGTAGGGGCAGACCTTGTGTCTGCCCATAATGAGCAATATGTAATAGAAAATACATTTTTATCATTGCTCCGATAAATCGGAGCTCACAATGACAGTTTTGTGGAAATTGTACTAAATCTTGACGCAATACGCAATACGCAATACGATTAAATAAATGAGGAGAAAAATATAATTATGAAAAGAAATATTTTTTGGGTAGTATTTATTATTTTGCTATTTTCAGCTTCTGCTTATGCCGGAGATTTTTCTGGAAGCTTAACCTATTCAGGAGGATACAATTTTACAGAAAATAATTTAAGCAATACTCTAAATTTAGACCTCAATTTTGTTCATAATTTTACTGATGAAGTTTTTGCAGAAGGAGATTTAGTCATTAGATATTCTGATAAATCTTCTACAAATCCTTTTATGCTCATACCTAAAGAAATTTATATAGGCGCTTATGACCTTATTCCCCAACTCGATATAAGAACAGGTCTGTTAATTGTAAGCTGGGGATCAGCGGATATGTTCAGTCCTTTGGATAATTTTAATCCTCTGCCGCCTGGAATGTCTTTTACATCTATGGCCCAGAAAAACGGAGTATTAGCCGCTGATGCAACCTATTATTTTAATGATATTACTTATTTACAGGCAATAGTCCTACCTTCTTTCGTTCCTTCTTATATGCCAGAAGAATACGAAGAGCAAATCTACCTTTCGATGTTTGCCCCCCAATTCCAAGTTCAAGGAATAGAAATAAGCTCTATTAATATAACTCATAACACTCCGGAAAACCCGGTTTGGGGGATAAAATTAGGAAGAAGTTTTACCTCTTTTGATGCAGCAATTAGTTACTATAATGGATGTTATCTTAATTCTTATCCTGAAACCGTGGAACCTGTTCCCGGTGTTTCCGGAATGACTTTAAATCTGGGCTTGGGGTATCCTAAGAAAGATGTTTTTGGCTTTGAATTCCAGGGAGATTTTCCGGGGATTGAAGGGGCTACTTTAAGAGGCGATTTAGCTTATATAGTTCCTCAGCCCTGGCAAGTACAGGGTGAAGATATACTAAAAGACCCTTACATAAAAGCAGTAATCGGTGCAGACTATACTACCTCTTTTGACCTCTACCTAAATGTGGGCTTCATCTGGGGATTTGCCTTTGAAGAAGGAGACCAATGTTCCCCTTATATTTCTTTAAGTGCCAGAAAGGAATTAGAAGATAGTAAGCTTACTCCTAACTATTTGGGGATAATCAGCCTTCAAGATGGAAGTATGGTAAATTCTGTTGGTGCCAGTTATGGTTTCACTGATGATTTTTCGATTACCCTTTCTTATGTTTCCGTTTTAGGTGAACAAACTTCAAAGCTGGGTCAAATGGGAAGCGCAGAGGGTCTATACCTGATGGGAGAGTGGTCTTTCTAATGAATATAGAAAATATTGATAAAAAAGAAATAATTTTAGAAGCTGCCCGGGATATCTTTTTTAAAAAGAGTTTTTACGAAGCCACGATGGATGACATCGCTCAGCTTTCGGGAATAAAAAAACCTACTATCTATTATTATTTTCCTTCTAAAATAGATTTAGCTTCACAACTTCTGGAAGTAAACGTAAAAAAGATTTTTGAGAAGATTGGGAAAATAATTTCTACAACAAGCGATGTTAAACAACGGATTAAAATGATAGTAGATTTTTATATAAATCTTTTGGAAGAAAATTCTAAAATTTTTATTATTATGCAAAGAATTGGCTATGATTTTATGCAAAAGGAAGATAGCAAGAAAAAGATAAATGAACTCTTCGAAAAATTAAGAAGAAAACAGAAGAAAGCTGGAGACCTATTCGGGGAAGTTATTTTATGTTCAGGTAAAAGAGTAAGCGGAGATATATTTTTATATTCTATGATTGCTGCCTTGGGAAGGGTTATCTTTGAAAATGTATCTCAGGGAAGAAAACCAAAAAAAGAAGATCTCCTGGCCATTGGAGATATTTTTATCGCCTCAGTAAAATAAGTTCAAATCAATAAAATCCTTCGAAAGGCTTTCTGAACGATGCCTGATAAAATAGATTTATTAAAGTTGTAAAATCAAATACAGGCTTTCCGGTTGCTTTTTGCACAGCATGTGCATACGGAGGCATATTCGAACATTCAAGAAGAATTGAAGAGATTTCAGGTGATGATGTTACAAGTTCAGTAGCTTTCTTTACAATTTCCTTTTCAATTTTATCAGAATCGAGAATATTTTTTTCATCCAGTATCGGTGCTCTGAAATATGGCTTTTCTTCCATACCGACAATTACTATATTAGCCTTATCTTTAACTCCTGCAGCATCAAGAAGATCAGGAGTCAGTCTTTTGCGATTAGCACAAATCACTCCTATTTTCTGGTTAGGGCCAATAGTCCTTTCAAGCAACGGTAACTGTATAAGGCTTGACATTATTACTGGTATTGAAAGTTTTTCTGCAACCTGTTTCTGGAAATGTATCATATACCCGCAATCGCTTGAGATTGCTCTTACTCCGATTTTTTCAAGTTCTTTAGCTGTATTGATTACAGCTTCGGTAAGGCTTAGGTCTCCTTCTTCAATAAGCCGGGTCAGAGTTACACCAGGTACTGTTTTATAAATAACTGGAAATGGATATGTAGATGCATTCCCTACATCTCCAGGTATAAACGGGGTATTGCATTCTATAAGCAGTATTCCAATAGCATGACCATAACTTTCTACACCTCCCCTTACTTTATATACCGGCATTTTATTGCTCCTATGTTTTACTTTAAGACCTTTTCCCTGTTTTCATGTATTCTTTAAACTGCTCTTTTGCTAAACCATCTATCCCCATATCTTTAAGTGTTCTTCCATCTTTCCAGGAATCAAATTCAATTACGACACTTGAAATTGTTGCAAAACTGTCTATGAGCGGAGTTTTTACGCCAGCAAGCCCTGCAATCAACGACCACGGCACAAGTCCGTTTGGTGTATCTTCTGTAAAATACCGGCTTTTTACACTTTCAGGACCTTTTATATAGCAAAGACCTTTGTTTCCATTTGTTTCTTTCCATAAATCTCCAGGGTTTTTCAGTCCTGAAAGTACCTGCACCAGGGTAAGTGGTTTATAACCGTAAGCATATCCGATTGCCATCCTTTCTTTGTCCATTTCTTCTGTAACCCGGCAGATTGTTGGTGTAAATCCTTCCTCATAAAGATAAAAATTTCCTTTAGACCTTTCAATTCTTCCGGTGTTCATAATACATGCTGGTGTGTGTAGAATCGGGTTATGACTATGCAATGCACATTCAAGAACATCAGTTACGGGTGTGAAATTATATGTACCTTCAAGTTTTTTAAATGCTTCGTCTGTTTTGATTGCCGGAAAAACGCCAAGAAGTAGAGGATCATTCATTTTATATACAAAAACTTCACCTGGAGCAAGAATTCTTGTGTCATAAGGAAGTGTATTTGTTTCAGCAATAAGGACTTTATCAAGCGCCCCTTTTTCTTTGAAAATTCTTGCAAAAACAAGTGAACCAAGAGTCCCGGGCAGTAATACAATTATCTGGCCTTCTTCAACAAATTCAGCTAGTTCTGATGCAAATTTCCTATGAATAAAAGCAGGAACTGTGACAAAGATGATATCTGCTCCTTTAACAGCTTGTTTCAGGTCAGTTGTTACTGTTGAAATTTTTACAACAGCAGTTTTTCTTAATTCACCCGATATTTTTATTTCCCTGGTTTCATATACTTTTGAAATTGTATTTATTAATGAAGGGTCCTGATACAACCTTACATCGTATCCTTTTTCTGTAAGTTCAGCTGAGACAGCATGCCCTCCGTGTCCTGCTCCCAGTACTGCTATTGCTTTTGACATATCAAACCTCCTATGTGATTAATACATTTTTCTTCATAATCTGTGGAATTTATTTTTCATATTCTTTCATATTATTTTTGACAGTACCTATTTGTAAATAATATTAAAATCAAAGTTTATTTTTTATCTGGTTCATAAATTTCTGAACATGGCTTTGAAGCAGTTCTTTTGTCTTTTTTTTATCTTTATTTTCAATTGCTTCAAGTATATGTTCCCATTGTTTAAGCTGATCGATATATTCTTCTCTTGTAAAAGTAAATGCAAACCAGAACCTCGCAGAAATCCCCTGAAGTTCATGAATAATATTAATCAGTTTCCTGTTTCCGGTAGCTGTATAAAGCAAGTTGTGAAGTTGTGAGTCTCCCTGGATAATATCAGCATCGCTTCCGGTCTTTTCTATCTTTTTAATTGTCTTAATCAGTGATCTAAGCTGCTGCAATTGCTCATTTTTGATCCGGTCAACAACCAGTTCTCCAACTACACCTTCAAGTGGTATACGGATTTCTGTTGCTTCTTTTAACTGATTGAAATCCATAGGCGCAACAATTGTTCCAGACCTGGGGAACCTCTGTATTAATCCCTCTCTCTGTAGTTCTGTAAAAATTTCTCTCAGAGGAGTCCTTCCAATGATATATTGTGCCATAAGCTGTTTTTCATTAAGTACTTCTCCGGGCTTAAGCTGTTGCATAATTATTTCTGATTTCAATTTTTTGTAAATATCAGATTTCAAGATCCCCATTTATATTCTACCTCTTTCTAATAATTTAAAAATTCATTCCAAACACTAATCTTGGAAGCCACTGTGATAGTATAGGTACATAAGTCGTCGCAATTAAAGTTGGTATCCATGCAAAACCTATTAAGTAAAAAGTCGGAAGCAGTGTTTCACTTATTTTAGCACCATTAAGCTGACTGCTTAAATATAAAAGCGGTGCACAGGGTGGCGTAACATTACCAAAGCCTAAATTTACACCTATAATTGCGGCAAAGTGGATAGGAGTTATTCCAAGCTGCCTAACTACGGGAAGCAGAATTGGCGTTACAAGAAGAACAGCACTAACATCATCCATCAACATCCCAATTATAATCATAAAAATATTTATAAAAATAAGAAGTATATATTTATTGCTCGATATGGAAGTTAGAAAATCCATTACCAGTCCTGGAAGATCTTCCATTATATATAATCTGCTCAGAATCATAATTGCATAAAGCATTACCATCAGAGATCCTGTTGTTACCGCAGATTCTGTAAGTACTTCTCCGACTCCTTTCCATGTAAGTTCTTTATAAATCAGAAACCCAAGAGGCAGAGTGTAAAGTGCAGATAAGGCTGCCGCTTCAGTCGGTGTTACAAACCCTCCGTAGATACCTCCCAGAACCAGAAATGGCATTGTAAGGGCTGGTATTCCTTTCCTGGTCCTTAACATTAGCTGACGTTGAAATTCTTTTTTTTCAAGCTTGGGTTCCAGAACAAGGTCCTTATTCTTTCTTAAAAGCCACACATTAACCAAACACATCAGAATAGTAAGAATTATGCCTGGTATAACAGTTGATAGAAAGCATGCAAGAACAGATGTCTGGCCTACCCATGCATAAAGAATCATAATTGAGCTTGGCGGTATAAGCATGCCAAGCACTGATGCATTAGCCATAATAGCTGCTGAATGACCTATGGGATATTTAGCTTTTTCCAGTCTTGGAAACATAACTGAGCCAATTGCAGAAAGAGTTGCACAGGCACTGCCTGTTATAGAACCAAATACAGCGCATGAAACTATCGCAACCGCACCGATACCTCCTTTGATTCTTCCTACAAATAATTCAACAAGAGATACAAGTTTATCACCAATTTTTGAACGGTTTATTAATCCTCCTGCAATTATAAAAAGAGGTATTGCAAGGATTACTATTGTATTCATTTTACTGAATCCATATGGAAGAAGGAAGCTGGGATCATAACCACCTATAAATATTAGATATGTTACGGTAACCAGAAATGAAAATGCTACAGGAATTCCAATTACTAAACATGTAATCATAATTATCAAAGAGGTTATGGGTATCATATTTTTAACCTGTAATTAGAATTTATAATTTCCTCTTTAAAAATTATTATGAAATAAAATGTCATCAATATAAAACCAACTGTAACAGCTGCGTGTCCATAAACCAGCGGGATAAGCCAGACAACAGACTTTCCTCCTTTGGTAAGACTCCAGTGGAAAAATTCCCATCCCCACCAGCTGTATAAAAAAGATATTATTATTGTAACAGCTAAACTGATTAATTTAACAATATATATTATAGTAACATTTTTACAATAGGAGCTGAATATTTCTGCTGTAATATGTTTTTTTGTATGAGTTGCATAAACAGCTCCCATGAAATACATCCAGAATGCTGCAATACTTATAAATTCTTCTCCACCATACAGGTCTTTATTGAAAAGGTAGCGCAATATTGCACCAGTTCCGATTGCTATTGCTATAAATGAACTAGTCACTATCAGAATAATCTTTTGAAATGTTTTTAATGAATTGCTTAACTTTTTAATTATACTATAGGTCATATGATAAACCCCGGTTTTTTAAATTAGATCCGGAGTTTTAACTCCGGATCTAATTATTAATCTAATTATTAATAATCTGACAGTAATCTATCAATAAATTCTTTAGTAAGCCTTTCCTCAAGTTTGGGCCAGGTTACTTTTCTGCAATGATCAGCCCATACCTTAAGTTCTTCGTCATTAAAATAAATTACTTCGATGCCTTTTTCTTTTAGTTTTTCAGGATATATTTTGTCGTTTTCTTCAGCAACTTTCAGGCTTTCCTTTGATATTTCTACTACTGCATCTGCAATAATTTTCTGATGTTTTTCAGAAAGGCTATTCCATACTTCCTGGCTCATCAGATAAGATGTATTTTCAAAAAAATTATTACATATAACAGCGTATTTTATTACATCGCCGAACTGAAGATAGTTAACCATAGCAGGTCCGCCGCTCCATCCGTCAGCAACCCCGGTCTGAAGAGCTGTATATAGTTCTGCAAAAGGTACTGAAATGGTCTGGAATCCCTCGTCATCTGCTGTTATTTTAAATACAGCCATTGGAGGAACTCTTAAAAGAATATTTTTTGGTTTTGTCGGATCTTTAAGATTATCAGGTTTTTTTGCCAGTCCGAGAATACCAAAGCCTTCCACATTAAACCCGAGAAATTTAACACCAAGTACCCCGTGAAGTTCTTCCATTATTTTGAACATTTCTGACCCTCTAGCATATATTTTTTCGGCTTCCTTATAGTTCATCGCAAGATAATGAAGATAAGTAATATCAAGTCTCTGGTCAAACTGGCTTGGGACAGAAATTGTTCCCATGTCAATTGTTCCTCTTCTGAGTTCTTCATAAACTTGTGTGTAATCACCAAGCTGATTAGCTGGATAGATAGTTATTTCTATCTCCCCTTTTGATTCAGCTTCCACTATCTCCTTGAACTTGTACTGGAGTACGGTTGTTGAATGGTCAGGCGCATACTGGCCTGCCATCTTCAATTTTACTTGAGATACCCCCGAAGCAGATACATCCATTGTTGCCTGATTACTGCCAGCGAAAAACACTAATGACGCCAGAACTAAAAAAACTGCTAATCTAACTATTTTTTTCATAATTTTTCTCCTTTCAAAAAATTTGAAAAATGTAATATACAACTAATATATTTGTTGTATATCACATTTTAACATTAAAATTTTTATCTGTCAAGTTTTTTTTAGTTTTTTTTAGAATAGTTAATTTTATTCCACGCTCATCCTGAAGCCTCGGTAATTAGTTGTATATCTCGACATATTGATAACCCTGACCGCCACCAAGTGAACATTGCAAAATACAAGGAATATAACTCCAATTACAGTTAGCATGCTGCACAAACAGGGGACGGTTCTCTGTTCTTTTTTGCACAAACAGGGGACGGTTCTCTGTTCTTTTTTAGTATTTCAAATTTTAAGCTAAAAAGAACAGAGAACCGTCCCCTGTTTGTGTTTTTGGTCATTGGGGATATCTTTATCGCCGCAGTAAAATAAAGGGAAGCTAAATTTCTTCCTTTTTCCCGTAATATAAATTCGCTACTGCAACGATGGATACACTCACTATCAGAATAAAAGATATTGCG
>Ga0268276_1003145_pt1 | contig 13172 bp, 7 predicted proteins | sample saktaG_4_FD_190145 | JGI IMG/M metagenome (GOLD analysis project Ga0268276, IMG submission 190145) | Saline water microbial communities from Sakinaw Lake, British Columbia, Canada - sak_2010_1_5_45m | ecosystem: Environmental > Aquatic > Non-marine Saline and Alkaline > Saline ...
CATCATGCCGCATCTGTGCTATCATGGCCGCTCCAAATCCTGAGGAGCCTCCATGGACAACCCACGCTCGCCCGCGCCGACCCCTCCCACCCGTTGGACCGACCGCCTCCGGGATCTTCTGCCCGATCTGGGCATCCGCCGTCCGTGGCTGGTCGTGGCGGTGGTGGCGCTTGCCGCCGTCGCGTTTCTGATCCAGTTTCCGAAGGTCGCGTTTGATAACGATCCTGAAAACATGCTGGCCGATGACGAGGCGGTCCGCGTCTTTCACCGCGAGATCAAGGCCCGCTACAGCCTCTACGACTTTGTCATCGTCGGCGTGGTCAATGACCGTGACCCCGACGGCATCTTCAACGTCGCCACCCTCGGCCGGGTCGAGCGCCTCACCCGCGAGCTTCTGAGCCTGCGGCCCGACGCGGCGGGCCGGCCTGTCGTCACGCGCACCGATGCCGCGGGCGGCGCGCATGACGAGACGCTCGACCTCCGGCCCACGGGCCGGTGGGCGCGCACCTTGGCGACCGCCTTCAGCCAGGACGCCAACCGGCTCTTCACCACTGACGGCGCAAGCGCCATTGTCGGCCACGAACTGATCGCACCGAGCGTCGTCGACAACATCAAGCAAGCCGATCTTGGCTCGCTCAAGCTCGAATACCTCATGGAGCGTCCGCCCCGGACGCCTGAGGAGGCGCGGATCATCCGCGACGACGCGCGGAGCAATCCGCTCTATAACGGCACACTGGTTTCGGAAGACGGCAAAGCCGTCTGCATCTACATCCCCATCGTCGCCAAAACCTACAGCTACAACGTCGCCCGTCTCGTCGAGGCGCTCACCCGCGACTGGGAAGGCGACGACCGGGTGCTGATCACCGGTCAGCCCGTCGCCCAGGACACCTTCGGCGTCGAGATGCTCATGCAGATGGCCACCTCCGCGCCGCTCGCGGCGGTCACGATCTTTGTGCTGATGTACCTCTTCTTCCGCCGCTTACCGCTGATCGTCGCCCCCATGCTGGTGGCGATCCTCAGCGTGATCGCCGCGATGGGACTGCTGATCGGACTCGGCTACAAGGTGCATATCATGAGTTCGATGATCGCCATCTTCCTGATGCCGATCGCCGTGGCCGATTCGATCCATATCTTGAGCGAGTTCTTTGACAGTTACCACCGTTTCAACGACAAGGCGCAGACCATTCGCCACGTGATGCACCACCTCTTCATGCCGATGCTCTACACCAGCCTCACCACCATCACGGGCTTCGCCTCGCTGGCCACCACGCCAATCCCGCCCGTCCGGATCTTTGGCCTGCACGTCGCCTTCGGCGTGGCCGTGGCGTGGATCCTGACCATGGCGTTTGTCCCGGCCTACATCATGCTCGGCGTCTCGCGCCGCACGCTGGAGCGCATGATGGCTGCGCGCGCCGCCGTCGCAGGCGCCGACGAACACCGGGTTGGGCTGCTGGGCGCCTTCCTCGCCCGCGCGGGACGCTTCTCAGCCACGCACGCCTGGCCGGTCGTGATCGGCATGCTGGCGTTGATGGCCGTCTCCGCCATCGGTGTCGCCCGGATCCGCGTCAATGACAATCCGGTCAAATGGTTTACCCCCAAACACCCCATTCGCATCGCCGACGAAATCCTCAACCGCCATTTCGGCGGCACCTACACCGCCTACCTGACCTTCGCCGCCGAGCGTCCCGATGCCGTCGGCTGCCACGAAAAAGCCATGATCCTCAAGGACGTTGCGCAGCGGCGCTTCGGCACGGCGCTCCCCGAGGCGACGCGGACCTTCGTGGCCGCGATTGACGCCCTGGAGCCGGCCTATCGCAACGCCTTCAGCGCCGATCTAAACCAGTGTTTTGTCGAACTGGTCGCCGCGGCCGAAGCCATCGACGTCGGCGCCACGGCGTCGTGGCGCCGTCTCGCCGAAGCCGTCAACACCCTCGACCCCGACACCCTGACGCGCAGCGCCCTGGCCGAGGCGCTCACCGAGGCCGAAGCCGGACTCGCCGAACGGAGCGCCTTTGCCGACGCCTTGGCCCAACTGCCCGGCTCGCTTTCGGGCGCCGACCTACAGAACGCGGCCCTGACCGTCTGCGACGGCTACACGGAGCTCTCCTTCCGCGACTTTGTCTTCGAAATGCAGGCGGAACTCACCGCGCCGCTTTTCAAACGGCCCGAGATGCTCCGTTACCTCGAGACGCTGCAGACCCATCTGACGCAGAACCCCGTCGTCGGCAAGACCAGTTCCGCCGTTGACGCACTCACCAAGGCCGCCTACGAAATCCGGTATGTCGCCCCGCCCGCCGATGCCGACGCCGCCGAGCGCGCGGACTATGCGACGCGCAACGCCGCCAACCGGTCGGTCCCCGATTCTGCCGCCGCCATCGCGCAGGTCTTCACGCAACTCGAAGGAATGAAGCGCAAAGAGAGCCTCTTCCACCTGGTCACGCACGACTATCAGCAGGCCAACGTCTGGGTACAGCTCACCAGCGGCGATAATATCGACATGGAATCGGTCGTGCGGGAGGTGCGGCGCTACCTCGACGAGAACCCGCCCCCCGTGCCGCTCACCGCCGGCTGGGCCGGCCTCACCTACCTGAACGTCGTCTGGCAGGCCAAAATGGTGCGCGGCATGCTGACCTCGTTGGTGAGCAGCTTCATCGTCGTGCTGGTGATGATGATGGTGCTGTTCCGCTCGCCGCTCTACGGGTTGCTTTCGATGATCCCCTTGAGCGTCACCATCCTGGCCATTTACGGCCTCATCGGCTGGGTCGGCAAGGACTACGATATGCCGACGGCGGTGCTCTCGGCGCTGACGCTGGGGCTGAGCGTCGATTTCGCCATCCACTTCCTGGAGCGCGCCCGCGAAGAAGCCGCGCGGGCCGGCTCGTGGGCCGCAGCGGTCCCCGCCATGTTCCGCGAACCTGCCACGGCGATCAGCCGAAACGCCATCACCATTGCGGTCGGCTTTACGCCGCTTCTCGTCGCGCCGCTGATGCCCTACCGCACGGTCGGCTTCTTCCTCGCCGCGATCATGGGGCTCTCCTGGCTGGCCACGCTGTTCCTGCTCCCAGCGCTTCTCCACCTGTTCCGCCGTCAGGCATTCGGGGCGAACGGAGAACGGTGAGGCGGGAGAGAGAGAGAGAGAGAGTGTGTGTGTGTGGGTGTGTGGGTGCGTGAAAGCGCGAAAGCGGGGTAGGGCGTCGGCGTCCCGCCGCGCCGAAGGCAACAGGGAAAGCGCGAAGCGGGTAGGGCGTCGGCGTCCCGCCGCGCCGAAGGAACATGGCGAATGCCAAAGGAAAAGCGCGGAAGCCCCGCCTCGCGCTTCGCGCTGACACCATTGGCCTTTATCCATTTGCCTGCGGCGCGGCGGGACGCCGACGCCCTACCCGCTTCGCGCTGACACCAATTGCCTTTATCCATTGTCTACCCGCTGCGCGCTTCTCATATTCCCCCTGAAACCTGAACCCTGAAACCTTCTCTTCCTCTCTTCCTCTGTGTCCCCGTGCCTCTGTGTTAAAATCTCTCTTCCTGAACCCGGATCCGGCCCATTGGCCTGCGGCGCGGCGGGACGCCGCCGCCCTACCCGATGATGTAAGGATAGTCGGCGGCCGATTTCACAAGCTGCTTGCGAACGGGGTTTTCGCGAATGTAGGTCATCTTCTCGACGAATTCATCCTCGTTCCGCAGGCGATGCTCAAAATAATCGCGTTGAAAGTGAATCTTGAGCGTCCGTGCCTGATACCGCTTCCAGGCGGCGACGGTCTTGTGAATCGCATCGTCCAGAAAGCGCTTGCCGAAGCCCTGCGGATGGTCTACCCTAAGAGGAGCAGTGATCGGTGATTAGGTGAGACTCTTGCAAAACCCTTGGAAGCGCAGGGAATCAGTGCCAGGGTTCAGGCCGGAAACGCCTCCCTAACCCTGAACCCCGAAACCTGAAACCCGAAACCCGAAACCCGAAACCTGAAATCCGAACCCTGAAACCCGAACCCTGAAACCTCCGCTTGCACAAACTGGAGACTACACATGAAAACACTGGCACTCTGTTTGATGGCGCTGGCGGTCACGCTCCGCGCCGATGAAGTCCCGCTCACCGCCGACGCGATCATGGCCCGCGCGAATCAGGCGTTTTATTATGCCGGCGAAGACGGACGCGCCACGGTCGAGATGGTGATCCGCGATGCCCAGGGCGGCACCCGCACCCGCACCCTCTCCCTGCTGCGGCGCAACGAGGGTGAAGACCAGAAGTTTTACGTCTACTTCAAGACGCCCGCCGATGTCCGCAACATGGCCTACCTCGTCTGGAAACATCCCGACGGCAACGATGATCGCTGGCTCTTCCTTCCCGCGCTCAATCTGGAAAAGCGCATCGCGCCCGGCGATAAGCGGACGAGCTTTGCGGGTTCGGACTTCTATTACGAAGACGTCTCCGGCCGCAGCCTCGCGGAAGACACCCGCGAACTCGCCGATACAACCGACGCCGCCTATGTCATTCGCCACCTGCCGGTGAATCCCCGCGCCGTCGAGTTCGACCACTACACCGTGTGGATCGACAAAACCACCTTTCTCCCCATGCGCTCGGAGTACTACGATGCGGCCGGCAAGCTTACCCGCACCATCGTGGTCGAAAAAGTGGAGACCATCGATGGCTTTCCGACCGTGCTGGAGTCGGTCGCCAGCGATCTCACGTCCGGCAGTTCCACCCGCAACACCTTCTCCAACGTCCGCTACGGCCTGGGCCTGAAGCCGGCGATCTTCACCCAGCGCTTCCTCCGCCGCCCCCCCCGCGAGGCGACCGAATAAGCCTGAAGAGCCGATTATGAATCACACCGTTTGTCAAGCACCCCCCGCCTCTCGGACAGGGCAAACGCATCTTCATTTCGCATTTTTTGCTTATCCTGGCTCTCGTCGTCGTTCTGAGGAGGTTGGATTCGTGGCGAAGCGGGACAAAAGCGGCGTCGCGCGGAATACCGCTTGCCACCGCACTCCAAAATGGCTGGCGCCGCGTCCTCGCGCCTCCGTCTCGGCGGCAGCGTCTTGGAGTGCGCGCGGCAAGCGGTATTCCGCGCGACGCCGCTTTGAGGAGGTTCGGAGGGGAAAAGAGACTGCCGCCGGGACGCAGGCAATCTGGAGTGCGGTGGCAAGCGGTATCCCGCGCGACACCGCTTTCAAGCGCAATAAAACCGAGCCAAAAATGAAAAAGAAGCTGAAATTAGATGCGTTTACCCCCATCTCCCCGGCGCACGCGGCTATCCCCGGACGCACACCGGCCGCCCGCGTTGCCGCCCTGGCGTTGGCTCTCGTCCTCGCGCGGCCTGCCGCGGCCGCCGAGGTTGCGGGCTTTGACATCCATGGCTTTGTGGACGCCCGTGCCGGACGGCGGCTGCAGGAAGACCCGGTCGAGCGGGGCACCTCGCTGGCCGAAATCCGCGCCCAGATCGCCGCCGAACGTCGCACCGATCTCGGAACCCTCATGCTCCGCGCCGACTTCGTGTACGACGCCGTGCCGCGCGCCTCCCGGATCGACTTGAAGACCGGCGAAGGCTGGCTTGATCTGCGCGAAGCCAATGGGCTCTTTTCGCCGGTCTCCTGGGCCGACATCAAGATCGGCCGCCAGATCCTGACCTGGGGCGTCGGCGACATGCTTTTCGTCAACGACCTCTTTCCCAAAGACTGGCGAGCTTATTTCATCGGCCGCGACACCGACTACCTGAAGGCCCCCTCCGACGCGCTCCTGATTTCGCTCTTCCCCGGACCCGTCGACCTCGACATCGTCTATACGCCGCAATTCGATCCCGACCGCTACATCTGCGGCTCACGCCTTTCCTACTGGAATCCCATGCTCGGCAGACGGGCGGGGCGTGACGCCGTCGCCGACCCCGAGACTCCCGGCGACTGGTTCAGCGACGACGAAATCGCCCTGCGCGCCCGTCGCACGATCGGCGGCTGGGAGTTGGCGCTCTACGGCTATGAAGGGTTCTGGAAAAGCCCCGAAGGCTTCAATCCCGTCACCGCGCGCGCGCGCTTCCCCACGCTGGGCGTGTATGGCGTCAGCGCACGCGGCGGCCTCGCCGGCGGGCTGGTGAGTTTCGAGGCCGCCCAGTACGACTCGCGCGAAGACCGCGACGGCCGCGATCCGTTTGTCCCCAACAGCCAGAAGCGTCTCCTGGTCGGCTACGAACGCGAGATCGCCCGCAACCTCCAGGCCAGCGTGCAATATTACGCCGAGATCATGGACGACGCGGGCGCCTACCGCGCGACCCTCCCGACCGGCATGCACCCCCGCGACGACGTGCGCCAGGTCGTGACGCTGCGCCTGACCCGGCTCGCCCTCAACCAGAATCTCACCCTTTCCCTTTTCCTCTATGTGTCGCCCTCCGATCGTGACGGCTATCTCCGGCCCGCTGTGACCTACAAAGCCACCGACGACTGGCTCTTCGCGGCGGGCGCCAACCTCTTTTTCGGGCGTGACGACCACACCTTCTTCGGGCAGTTCGAAAAGAACAACAACATCTACGTCGCCGTGCGACGGAGTTTCTGACGGGATGCGCATAGGCTTGACGCTTCCTGCTTCGTCTGCTATCGTGATGTCGTTCTTTTTTGCGCCTTTGGGCCAACGTAGCTCAGTTGGTAGAGCAGCTCACTCGTAATGAGCAGGTCGTCCGTTCAATTCGGATCGTTGGCTCCATATCCCGCAGGTTCTCGCTTCATGACACACAGCCTGTCCATCGCCCGGGGAGCATGGTTCGCCGTTTGGGCGGCAAGCGCTGCCACCGCCGCGATCACGGACGGCGCCGATGCCCTTCCGGAAACCCCGACTGCCCCTTTCACGTACGGCACAGCCTTCGCGCCGTATCAGATCATCATTGATCGGGAGATCTTCGGGCGCCCCCCGCCGGTCCGGCAAAACCCGACGCCAGCGGCAGCGGCGACGCCCGACCCCACCCAGATGCAGGCCGAGGCGCTCGCCAAGAAAATCACCCTGTGCGCCGTCAACCGCACCCCCTCGGGAAACACCGCCGTCGGGTTCATTGATAACGACGCCAAGCCACCCCGCAACATCTACCTCAACGTCGGCGACGACGCCGATGGCTACCGCATCATCGCCGCCGATTACGACGCCGAAACCGCCACCATCGAGAAGGACGGCGTCACCATTACCCTCAAGCTCGGAAAGGGGCTGATCGGCGCGGGAGCGGCGAGCGGTGCACCGGCCGTGGCGACGGCCGATCGCGGACGCTCCATGCGCTGGAGCAGCAGGTCTGCGGCGGGAGGAACGACGAGTGCATCCACCCTCCCGGCAGGCGTTATCCGCCGCCCCGCCATGACGGGCATGCCGCCCGACCCCATTACCGCCGCCCGGCAGCGCGAGGAGAGGGCGCAGCGGATGATGGATTTCAGAACATTGCGCGAGGAGGGGGGCGACGTCCACTCCTACATGACGAAACTCCACGAACGCCGGGCGCAGGAACGCGAAGAACAAGCCGCAGCCGAAGATGCCGCCCGTCAGAAAATACAGGAACTCGCCCGCCAGATGACCGAAGAGGAACTGCGCAAACAAGAGCGCGAGATCAACCTCAGCCTCATCGAGGGGGGCGCCCGCCCCATCTCCGAAATTGAGCTGACCCCGGAGGAAGAGGCCAATCTGGTGGAAAAAGGCGTGCTGTAACAGCAATTCTAATTATGAGGCGATTGAGTCATCGGGGTCGGGGTCGGGGTCGGGGTCGGTATCGGAATCGGGGTCGGGGTCGAATTTCCGTTGGTTTTATCGATACCGATACCGACCCCGACCCCGACGCCGATGGTCCCCTCTCCATAATTTGAATTGCTGGTGCTGTAGCGGCACCTCTTCCTTCTTCCCGTTTCTAATGCTATACTCTCCCGGCATGCGGCGATCTTTTCCCGTTCTGGCCCTCTTTACCGGTTCGTTCCTTCTCTTCGGCATACAGCCCATGCTGGGCCGCACCCTGCTGCCGACATTCGGCGGTTCGGCCGCGGTCTGGACGGTCTGCCTCGCCGCCTATCAGGTGCTGTTGCTCGCCGGATACGGCTATGCGCACGTCATCGCACGCCAGGGACACCGGACGCAACGCCGCTGCCATCAGGTTCTGCTCGCCGTCGCCGTCCTCTGGGCTTTTGCCTTTGCCGCCCTGCGTCTGGCACTTCGAGACCGTCTCGGCATGTCCGCGTTTCCCGCATTGGAGGTGGTGCTGGGGGTGTTCGTCATCGTCGGCATCCCGTATGTGCTCCTGAGCGCCGGCTCGACGCTCATTCAGGCGTGGCTCACCCAGTCCGACGCCACCCCTGCCGACCCCCAGACTCCGCCTGACAGCGCGGCCCGCTCAGAGCCGTTAGTGCCGCGTGGGGACGCGAACAGCGCCGATTGCCTGGGTGCCGTCGCTCCGGATGAACGCGGTCGCCACACGCCCAGACGCGGTGTCTACAGGCTTTACGCCGTCTCAAACCTCGGCTCGCTGGCGGGACTGCTCGCCTACCCTTTCCTCGTCGAGCCGTTTCTCTCGCTGAACGTCCAGTGGTACGGCTTCGCAACCGCCCTCGTGCTCTATGCGGGGCTCATCGCGATCGTGGCCCGCCACACGTCCGCCACCGGAACCCCGTCCGTCGCCATCCGCCGCGCCCCCCCGTGTCGCGGGTCGGAGGCCGCCCCCGATCACCCCTCGCAGGCTTCCGACCCGCGATCCGCCGCCCATGACCTGAGGGCGGACGCAGGGACTTGCCGCGACGCCTTCCCACCCTCGCTCAGCCGGCCGTGGCTCTGGTTCGCCTTGCCCGCGCTCAGCACGTTTTTCCTCAATGCCGTCACCGTCCACCTGTCGTCCGACGTGACGCCCATCCCGATGCTGTGGACGCTGTTGCTCACGGCGTTTCTGGGCAGCTACGTCATCGGTTTCTCGAAGGTTGGGGAAAAGGGGCTTATCGTCTGGGCAGGCCTGGCCGCGCTCGCGCTGCCATCCGCCTGCGTCGGCGCCATGCGGATCAGCCGGGCACTCCTCTCCAATCTGGCGCTGTGCACGGCGCTGATCCTTTTCTGCTGCACGTTCCTGCACAGTTGGCTCTACCGCATCCGGCCCGATGCCGCCAGTCTCACACGCTTCTATCTCGGCATCGCCGCAGGGGGTGCGGCGGGTGGCGCATCCGCCGCGCTGCTCGCGCCGGTGGTGTTCGACCGCGTCTGGGAATTCCCGATTGCGCTGAGCACGGCGGCTGTCGCGTGCCTGTGCTTTCTGCAACTGTGGAGACGCCCCGGCCTCCGACGCTGGCAAACCGGCGGACTCCAGATGGTGGTTGCCTCAACCCTGTACCTCGTCTCCCACATGGCACGCCAGGACGGCCAAGACGTCCTGCTGCGCACACGAAATTTCTATGGCTGCCTGCGTGTCTCCCTGGCCAACAAGATCGGCATGGACGGCCTGATCTCCACCACGCAACTCCATCACAACGGCACGCTCCACGGCCTCCAAGCCTACGGGGACGGCCCCCAGGCCAAACGCCCGACAACCTATTACGGCATCCCCGGCGGCGGGCTGGCCCTGATCAACCACGCCAACTACACGAACGGCACGCCCATGCGCGTGGGGCTCATCGGCCTCGGCATCGGCACCATGGCCTGTTACGGACGCACCAACGACCTCTACCGTTTCTACGAGATCAACCCGCAGGTCGTGGCCATCGCCCGCGACACCCGCTGGTTCTCCTACCTCGCCGACTCCCGTGCGGCGGTTGAGACGGTCCTGGGCGATGCCCGCAAAAATCTGGAGGCCGAGCGCGCCCGTGGCGAGCCCCGCCACGACGTGCTGGTGATCGACGCGTACAGTGGCGACGCCGTGCCCTACCACCTCGCCACGCGCGAGGCGTTCGATCTCTACCGCGACCGCCTCGCACCCGGCGGCATTCTGGCCGTCCATATCAGTAACTGGCACCTGGACCTTCTGCCGCTCTGCAAGGCCATGGCCGAACGGTTGGGACTATATGCCTACGGCACGCATTCCCCTCGCACCGGACTCCTCTCGGCCGCGATCTGGGTCTTCCTGTCAGACCATCCGCTCGCCATCAACGACTCCGGGGTTGCACTGGTGGAGTGGGACAACGTGCGCACCATCACCCCGCCTGCGGACGAGAAGGGGAGCCTCATCGGCCTGCTCCGACATTAGGAGGCGGCCGGAGGCGGTGGAGAGAGAGGACGTTCCTGTCAGGGCAAACGCATCAAAATTCTTATGTTTTTCAGATTCTGGCTCAGGGCTTTCTCTCCAGCTTGGCGCGTGGCGCAGGATTTCTGGAGTGCGGCGGCAAGCGGTATTCCGCGCGACGCCGCTTTTAGAAGGGCTGCCCTTTAAAAAGCGGTGTCGCGCTGCGCTTGCCACCGCACTCCAGATCACGCCAGCCCCGGATCCGGCCTTTTAGACAACGACAGGCGCCAGGAGAAGCAAAAAAAGAGAGAAATTAGATGCGTTTGCCCTGGCGTTCCTGTTTTCTGTTTTCAGGTTCCGATCATCCGTGTTATACTGTTCCCATGAAACGCGGCTTAAGCATACCGCCAGGGTGCGTCCTCTGCCTCGTCGCCTGGGTTGTTTCGTCCGACCGAGCGGCGGCGTTGGCCCCCTCGGATGAGACCTTCGCGCCGTATCAGATCATCATTGACCGAGAGATCTTCGGGCGCCCCCCGCCGGTCCGGCAAAACCCAACGCCACCCCCCGCAGCGACGCCCGACCCCACCCAGATGCAGGCCGAGGCGCTCGCCAAGAAAGTCACCCTGTGCGCCGTCAACCGCACCCCCTCGGGCAACACCGCCATCGGGTTCATTGATAACGACGCCAAGCCACCCCGCAACATCTACCTCAACGTCGGCGACGACGCCGATGGCTACCGCATCATCGCCGCCGACTACGACGCCGAAACCGCCACCATCGAGAAGGACGGCGTCACCATTACCCTCAAGCTCGGAAAGGGGCTGATCGGCACTGGAGCGGCGGGCGGTGCACCGACCGTGGCGGCGACGAAACGCGGGGGTTCCCCCCACACGTTCGGCAGAACCGCAGCAGGCGGCGAGGCGTCCACACCGACCGACCGTCTCGGAGCCATCCGTCGCGCCTCCATCGCGGGCATGCCTCCCACTTCCCAAATCCCCACCCGGCAGCGCGATGAGATGGAACAGCGGATGCAGGAAATCGCGAAGCTCCGCGAAACCGGTGGCGACGTCCGTTCCTACATCGAGCAGCTCCGCGAACGCCGGGCGCAGGAGCGGGAAGAAAAAGCCGCCGCCGAGGAGGCCGCCCGTCAGAAGATACAGGAACTCGCCCGCCAGATGACCGAGGAGGAACTGCACAAGCAGGAGCGCGAAATCAACCTCAGCCTCATCGAGGGCGGATCCCATCCGATCTCCGACATCGAGCTGACGCCGGAGGAAGAGGCCGCGATACTGAAATAGGGCGTGCTTTACTGCTACATTTGCGCTATTCTCTAACCCTCATCCAGGAGTAACCGTCATGACAAACCGCACCGTCCTCGCATTCGCCCTGTCGCTGACACTCTGTCCGACGCTTTGGGCGCAACAAGCGCCGAAGGCCGACAAGCCTGCCGCTGCCACCGCTCCCAACGCGACAAAGCCAGCCCCCGATCCCGAGGTGCTCGCCGCAGCCCGGGCCGCCATGCTCGCCAGAACCGGCGGCATCATCCAGTCGCAGGCCGCCGGCCCCGTCTTGCTCTTTCTGAACACACAGACGCAGACCCCCGAGAAAACACTGCGCGATACGGCTGACACCATCGCGCGTGTGCTGCGCCTGCACGTTGAAGTCGCCACCCGCGAGTCGGCCGACCCGCTCGCCGAGGCGGCCAAAGTCCTGGCGGGCACCAATACCGCCGCAGTCATCGTCATCGCCAACATCCCCGGCCAGCCCTCGCTCCTGATCGCCCCCGAAGCCCGCTGGGCCTTGGTCAATTGCGCCCCTCTGGGCGGCAAAGGCGTCTCGAACGAGCTGCGCGACGAGCGGGTGCAGAAAGAAATCTGGCGGGCGTTCGGCTACCTGATGGGCGCGGCCAACTCCAATTTCGAAACCTGCGTGCTCAAGAGCGTCGTCACCCCCGCCGATCTCGATGCCTTGAAGGCGCGAACCCTCTGTCTAGAGCCGTTCAACAAAATCATGACCCACGCGCAGAAATTGGGCATGAAGCCGGTGCGGATGGCAACCTACCGCAAGGCGGCCGAGCAAGGCTGGGCGCCCCCGCCGACGAACGATATCCAGAAGGCGATCTGGAACGAGGTGAAGCAGGAGGCAAAGCCGGAGAAATAGCCGACGTGATGCGGGCCGATAACGGCCCGCCGCAGTCATAAGCCGCCGTTATTACTGCGCAGCGGCGTTATCGCCGCTGGTTCCCAACTGCGCGGTGCCGTGATCGGCACCGGTTTCGCCCTCCGCGATCGCGCCGGCCAGCCCGTTCATCTCCAGGCAGCGCTCGCGCGTAAGCGCCTCGGCGCGGCCGGTCCAGGCATACGGCGACAGGATGAGCACCCGCCCTTGTGCGCACAGGTCGAAATAGCGCCCATCGGGCTTGTACAGCGGCCGGAAGCCGCCGCTCTTCAGCACGATCACGCGGGCTTGCGGCATCGCGAGCGCCAGATCGACCATCGCCCGCTCCCCCGGCGAAATGAACGGCGATACCATCACCGCATCGCGACGGATCTTCGCCGTCACCTCCTCCCGCAGCGCCTCCAGCTCCGCCTCTGTCACGCTCCGCGACACCCGCACCGCCAGCCGCCACGGCGCCTGCAGCAGAAATGGATTGCCGAACCCGGTCCACGTCCGCCCGTCCGGGAGCGGCGGCAGGCTCGGCGCCTCCAGCGCCTCGATCCGGGTGAACAGATCGGGATGCGCCCGTTTCAGCCGATACCGCCTGGGGTTGTCGAGGATGTAGTCGTGATAGGCGTGGATGCTCGCGGGATTGAGCGCGATCAGATCGTAATAGCCATCGTCCCAGACGCCCAGACCGGCATCGCCCGTCAGCGCGCGCAGCGCCGAGGTCACGCCACTCTTAAAACCGCGCACAATCGCGCCGAGCGGCCGCGCCAGCCGCTCCCGCACATACAGGATGCCGTGCAGGTGGTCGGGCATGACGCAGAGCGTCGAGGTCTCGATCTGCGGGGTGTAGTGCGGCATGCGCCGCCA
>Ga0268276_1003146_pt1 | contig 13170 bp, 6 predicted proteins | sample saktaG_4_FD_190145 | JGI IMG/M metagenome (GOLD analysis project Ga0268276, IMG submission 190145) | Saline water microbial communities from Sakinaw Lake, British Columbia, Canada - sak_2010_1_5_45m | ecosystem: Environmental > Aquatic > Non-marine Saline and Alkaline > Saline ...
AAAAAGGCAGTTTTTTGATTTTTTATAATATTTTTATATCTAGAAAAAAACAGGGGACGGTTCTCTGTTTCATGTCCTTAAGATTTTATTTTGCGAAAATCCGGTCAATCCGGATAATTGCCTTAATGAACTGCCATCGAGTTCTTTTAAATATTTAAAAATCCAAGTTTGTATTTGTGATCGCACACGGATCTATCAAGAATATCAATAAATTCTCAATAATCATTATCTACAAATATTTTTTCTGGTTTATAACCCTTACATTCTTCTTTATTTTACTATTACTTGTACTTGTTCTTCTTGTTTCCCCAGGTATAAAAATCATCCCGGTAAAAGTTCATCCTGCTAACGGTAATAGGGGATCGTCAAACAAAGAACCGTCCCCTGTTCTATCACAACAGTATTCTATTTATCTAATTCTGACAATATTCGTCTAATAAATTTATAAAGGTTCCCGAGCTTTTAATATTATTAAAATCACTATCACCTAAAACATTTTCTTTTGATAGTGTTTTATCTATACTTAAAAATTTTTCTAGCCATACTATTGCACTTTCTTTTTCATTTAATAGCGAATAAGCACAAGCCTTATTATAATATGCTTTTTCTTGAAGACTATTTTCAATAAGAGAAAATTTATCAATTGCTCCCCTTAGTAATCTTTCTTTTCCTCTACCTTTTTTTATTTTTGCTAGCCCTAATAAAGCAATACCTAAATTATTAATTGCCTCAGGATCACCATTGTTTATATTTATTGATTTTCTAATTTTATCTATAGCTTTTTTAATTAACTTTTCTTTCTCGTTTGTCTCTCTCATTGTCGAAAATTCTAGCAATCCAATGCCCCAAGTTAATAAGGCTTTATCAGATTTGCCTTTTTTTATTAAATGTAATGATTTGCTCTTCTTAATAGATTGTTTTAAAAGTATTTCTTTTTCTTTTCTGCCCTTTAACCTTGCAAGTTCTAATAAAATAATCGAATAATTATTTAATATTTTAGGATCTTTTTGTTTTATTTCCGGAATTAATTTAAATTTACTAAGCGCTTCAGTTAATAAATTTTCCCTTTCTTCACCTATTTTTTTCTGTGCAATTTGTGATAAAACTGTCCCCCAATTATATAAAGCTTTATAATATTTTGGTTTTATTAAAAGAGATTTATTAAAGTAATTAAAAACTGTTTGAAAATCTCTGACTTCACTATTTTTTTTATTTATTTCAATTTCGGCATAAATAGTGCCTAAATTATTTACAACTTCATAATCATCCGGTTTAATATCTAAAGCAATTTTCAATTTCTTAATAGATTCATCATTCAAATTAGTAGCATCTTTTCCATTTTTAGTTCTTGCTTCCTTAGCCAATTGCAAACCCCAATCAGAAAAAGAATGGACTATATTATTAATTGCTCTTTTAGATTTACTTGATTTAACTTCGCTAATAAATTGCGAATCGATAAAATTGTATCGTTCATTAAGTTTTATGTTTTGACTTAGATGAATTATCTTTTCTATGTCAATTATTTCTTTTTGAGCTCCTTTTAAATCCTTAAAACCTCTTCCTTTTTCAAATCCTTCAATAGCAATATTAGTCCATTTTTTTACTGTAGTCGTTGGATCTATTATATTTTGACTTACTAATCCATCCCGGCTTAGTGTTATATCGTTAACTAAAAATTTACCAATATTTCCAATTTCTTCTTTTAGATGAGAAAAGGGTGTAGAAAGAATTTGTGGCTCTGGTAATTTTAACTTCCTTACCAGATTAAGAAAAAAATCATCAGCGTTATAGCCTTTTAAATAATATCCATATTTTTCTTCTGGAGTTAAAATGTTTTGTAAAATATGTTCTTTTGGTTCTTCTTCTTTATAACCAACCCAAAATAACTTATTCCGAAAAATATTAATTTCTGCCAATCTTTCAAAAATTGGATCATTTTCTCCGCTATACCCTATCACAATCCAACTTCTTTTCTTTGCAGTATCTAGAAATAATTCTTTATAATGTTTTAATTCGCCTGATTCTCTTAATTCAGATTCAGTATTTAATATTATATATCCATTTCTTTGTCCGTGTAAATAAAATAGTGAAAGTTGAGCTGTTTCTTCCGGGATAAATGTTTGGGATACCGCAAGATCATATGTGGCAGGAAATATATTAAATAAAGCTAAACTTCTTATTACGAGGTTATCAAAATTAGTAGTAAGAACACGATCAATATAATTTTCTTTTATCAAAGTTCCGAGATATAGATGTGCAAGATTTATTTTAGCGTTATCCACATAGCGAGAGATTAAATTTTTTCTCTGATAGGGACCTAAATGTTGCATATAATTTTGATATGTTCCATCTCTACAGCTAGAAATTGTATTTGGCGCAATTTTTTCAATGTCTTTCATTATGCCTTTAGCTGTAGGTATGCCAGCAGTGACAGACATACCAGCTCCTAATAATACAGCTGTCTTGCACTCATTTTCTTTATTTATTTTTAAATTTTCTACAATTTCTCCAATAGTAGTTTCGCAGTAATTCAATTTTTTCTCCCTTAGAACTTATAATTTGAAATCCATAGTAGAAAATGTAACCTATTTATTTAATTACCTTCGATCCCAATAACTAAAATTCTTGTTAAAATTACCTTCCTTGTCAAAACATTTTATCTCAGATTCGCCAAAAGCATGAGAGAATTTTGAAGCCAAATCTAGAACAATTTCATTTATTAATTTTTTAGATATTTCACTTACCATAAATTTTTCAATTATTTTAAACTTATCATGAGAACTAAAATGGGATCAGGCCTTGCAATATAACTTTTCATCTTCCCCCTCAATTTTTTTAATTAAAATGGAAATACATCCTATTTTTTCTATGGTTTAGCTTTCCATTTTAAGAAGTCTTCCTTTAGGAAGTCTGTCTATAATAATACCTCAAGCCTCAACCATCTGGTTAAGAACTCCTCAGATACTATAGGTTTTCCGGGAAAAGCTACCGAATTATTGAGCTAGTATACCTTCCCAATTTATTTAATTTAAAAGTAAAATATTAATTATTTAAGGAAATAGGTGTCTGCCCCTATTATATTCCTCTTATTATATTCCCTAACAGTAATAGGGGATCGTCAAACAAAGAACCGTCCCCTGTTTTAAGTCTTGATGGAAAATGTGTCATTTCAAGACCCTTCTTTCTTATCACCATTTTACAAAGTCTTTCTTTGGGACGCCTATCTATAATAATACCTAAAGCCTCAACTATCCGGTTTAAAAAAACTCCTCAGACTCTATGGGTTTTCCACCAAAAATTACTGAACTCTTGAGCTATACAACCGTCTCCATTTACTCTACTACAAATGCAACGCTATACTTTGCTCTTGTGACTGCAACATACAATTTAGTCTTATCTCCAGCTTTCGATAGTTCTTTTGTTTTTAAATATTCAAGCATCGGTTTTGTCGGGAAGATTAAAACTCTGTCGTAAGTCCTTCCCTTTGACAATCCAATATTAATTGCAGGAAAACCCAAAGTATTTGTTTTTTTACTGTATCTGAGTATTGTTGGCTTATACCTGCTAATATAGGCACTTACTTCCTCACTTGAAATACAAAAAATTCCATCATGTTTCGTTAATCTTGTATTTTTGGAAACAGTTCGTGGCAAATCAGGAAATAATTTATCCGCAAAGTCACATATCTGTTGGTTACACCTATAACAATCATTTTTTTCTTCAATTTTTATTCTTACTTTCTTCTCTTTTTAACCATACATAAATTTCGTTTTTTCTATATTGCCTGTTTTTCTGTGCGGTATTAGTGCTAAAAGTTGCTTGTCTTGGATCTACCACCGCAAGAATATTAATATGTGAGTTAAAAAGTATCTCCAACAAGCTTAAATCATAACCAGCGAAATCTTGCAACTCATCAATAAAGATAGAACCATAAATTTTCTCAAGTCTTTTTGAAATTAAACCCTTTGAGCGCTTGTCACACTTGTAAATAAATTTAGATACTTTATCACTGTATATATAATTTTTCTCTGTTAAATAGTGGCTATCTTGCGAATCAGGTATATATCTGAGCTTTTTTATCAGTTTCCCAGCATCTTTTGTATTCTCAATAAAAAAAATTGACTTGACTCTGCCCCGTTGCGTCATTTGATTCTGGTATGGCCGCACACCTTCTTGTAGCAAAAAACTAAACCAAGGCTGAACAGTTACATTAGCCGGAATACAACCATTTTTTTCAATAAAAAATGTTTTAATTTGATCTATATTTTCATTTGTATACGTTGTAACAAGCACCTTTTGTTTTCCCAATTTTAGTGCTTCTTCAACAATACCTTTCGTTTTACCAGATCCAGCACAGGCAACAATTACTTTGTTTTTATTCAATAGCATCCTCAATATACTTTGGAAATATAATGGTTTTATTCGTTTCAAAGATTTTTAAACCACATTCCGTCTTGTTATTTTCCATATATTTCTTCAAAGATTCTATATTTTCGTGTGATGTCCCAAAGATTTCGTTCAAAACTTCAAGCCTATTGCTCGCTACAATTTGAGGTTCCAGTGTAGGTACTGAATTATTTCCTGATCTGCAAATCTTGATATTAGAGAACGACTTGTAATCTTTATATTTTTCATCCACTTTTTTTGCATAGTCACCATCATTATCAGTTACGACAACCACATTCGTTTTTAACTCTTTAGCAATATCAAGAAATCTACTAAATGACAAACCCCGAACATTTATTACATCTACACCATTCTTGATTGGAAGTTTATTATGTTTTAGCAAATAAGCTTTTTGCACAATAAGTTCATCTGATGGTCCTTCTACTAAAATTGCCTTTTTTGCAAGAACAAGCCTGAGTGTGTCATAACCAGAGAATTTTTTGAAATAATTTCGGGTGTCCGGCGGTAAATTCTTTAAAGTCATTGTATTATTGCCGCTAAGTAAAATAAGATACTCAAGCCCGAGCTTATTAAGAACATAAGCACTGTGAGTTGCAATGATCATTTGCTTACCCTTACATTTATTCTTAATCTTCTCAAGTAATATGTTCATTGAAGAAAAAGACAAATGGTTTTCCGGCTCCTCAATAAGAATAATATTTGACTTATCTGCTTTATGTTCTAACGCAAGCATTATTTTAAGAGCACTTTGTTCTCCCCTACCAATAAGTTGAAATGGTAAATCGTCCAAATAGGGCACCAAATTATTCTCCCAGTTTGATTTATGAGAAATATCAATTGAAATAGAAAAACTTTTATCCGTGATAGCGCCTTTCTTATTTGTCAATTTGTTGTTGATTCCCATAATAGACTCTTGGTTAGAAAATAATTCCTTTAGTTTTCTATAGGCAAGAGTAAGCTCTACCCGTTCTCTTGCATCAAGGTCGGTTTTAATAATATCTTGTAAGTAATAATCCGTACCGCTTTGCAAACGTATTGTTGTGGCGTCAATGTATGACAATCGCACGGGTAAGCTTCTTAAAGTAATTGCATTATTTGCAAAAGAATGCCACTGAACTTTATAAAATTCTACCGGTATTAATTTAATCTCGGATTGCTTTTTTAACAGTTTTTTGTACTCTTCTTTATAATCTTCATCAAACACAATTTCTAATTTTATGCCAATGCAATTTTCTTTTTTTGTGTTCATAGTCCCGCGTAATGATTCCAGCCCTGTGCTCTCATCAAAATAAAGCTCAATAATAATTTCGGGCAATTGCGGTGGCTTACCCTCTTTTATAGATTTCAAATATTCATCAACACACTTTCTGTTAAATAAATATGGCGTTAGCTCATACTCAACATATCTTCCGTTAAGTCTTTTTGTTAAAGCAAGATTAATACCTTCAAGAATAGTTGATTTCCCAACTTCATTATCACCAACAATAATGTTTAAATCACTATTCAGTTCCAGATCAAAACGGTAAAAGATTTTGTAGTTTTGGATAAATATTTTTTTAATCATAGTCATATTTTCCTCAAAATATCGGTGATTTTTTAATCGAATTTTCCACAATCTTTATTTCTTCTTCTGCCAAATCATAGAGTTCATAAACCATCTGGTCAATTTGGCGTTCGTATTCGTGGACTTTGGCTTTCTTGGCAGGATTTTCTAAATAATGGTTGTCTTTGGTGATGGAAAGAATACGGTCAACGAGGTCAATAAAAGATTTTTGTTCCGTTTTTGATATTTTAGGGATGGATAGTTGCTTAATAAATTCATCAATGTATCTATACCCTTTTTTTCCTAGATTTTGTGATATTTTTATGAAATAGAAATCTTGTAGTCTTGAATTAAGAACCGCCAATAAATATTTTAAATTATTTCCAGTTAAAATATATCCTGTATTTAATATAAAATGTTTTTTGTCATCCCATGAGAATGAGTTCTTAGTATTTATGTCTGCCCACGCAATCTTTTCTTTTTCAAATTCATCATAATAATCGCATCCTCTTAATTCATGCCATTTCTTTTTATCATATTTTGCTTCCCAGACTTGTTCTAATTGTTTTTTGTGCTGTTTCAAATAATCATGAATTGCTTCATATTTTTTTATATCAATCCCCATATAAGAGTAAATTAAATAGAATCCCTTAAATTCATAATACCATTTATTTACATCTTTACCTCTTAAAATTGGCTTCAATATTTCCAATGATTTCTTATCTCTTTTAATTAATTCATTTTTTATTTTTTCATCAACAATAAAAACTTCATTTAACCCAGTAGTAATTCCTCTGCAAATTTTTATATCCCAATTTTTTAATGGTATCCCTTTTTCTTCTATCTTCTTTTTAAGATTCATTATTGTTTCATCTCCAAAAGTAAAACAGTTACTATCAAGCTCTGATTGTTTCATTTCTAATCTGTGGGAATTGAAATAGTCAGCAATATCTGCCGATGGAGTAAAATCCGGTTGAATATTTAGAATATTTATGATATTCCCTGATGGCTCTGTTTTCTGGAAAAGTATTATATTCGTATCCACAGTAGCGTCAAAAACTTGATAGCCGTTAAAATCAATAATTTGCTTTAAGGTGGTTTTTACCTTAAAGAACCTGCGTAATTTTTCACCGTATTTTGCCCTCATCCATTTATTGCTGGATATAAAACAGGAAAAACCCTCTGACTTCAATATTTGATAACTTTTTTCATAAAAGTATGTATAAAGATCAGACGTAGAATTAAAAGTTTTAAATCCTGCCTTTCGTAAAAACGGTTTTTGGTCTTTTATTTTTTCCTGTCTCACATACGGCGGATTGGCAATTACTATATCAAATCCGCCTTTTTCCCTGAAAACTTTTGAAAATATAGTTTTAAAATCAAAGTTAATTTTATAACCAAATATATTTTCTGAAGTTGTATATCGTGATTTTATTTTTTTATCAATTTCAGTCTTTAATGCTCGCTTTTTTTCGGGATTTGTTATGCTAAAGTATCCATCCATTAAGGATTCAATCTCTTTTTCAATAGGCGAACCCCAAGTCTCAGGAAAACCAAGTAATGAATTTCCACATACAATTTTATAATCCAAATTTGGTAACGGTTTGATATTTTTTTTATCTTCTTCGTCAACAATCAGCGAAAGCCAAAGACGAAGTTTGGCAATTTCCACCGCACCAGGATCTATGTCCACTCCATAAAGGGAGTCTTCTATACATTCTCGCTTGAAGTTGTAAGGGGTTCTTGCTGGCTCATTTATAAAAACAGATAGTACACTTCTTACCTTTATAATTTCGTGCATCATTCCTACAGGAAATGCGCCACTTCCTACTGCAGGGTCGCAAACTCTAATATCTTTTAATTTTTCATCAATGACTTTTGCATTTTTTCTTATGCCTGGAAGAAGTTGGTATTTATAAGTTTTGGTTTCTTTCTTTTTTTCTTCAACAACTTGCTCATTTTCCGTAAATTGCTCACCATATTTAATAAGTTCTTCAATAGCTTTTTTATCTACGATTTCCTTATCTGCATGAAATCCAAGTTGTTCAGGCTCTTCCGGACCAATAAGTTTAATCTGCCTTGATACTCTTACTGGCTGTTTCATTAATTCCTGATTAACAACTGTGTGAAGATAGTTAATCAAACTTTCCTGACACATATAGTGGACAATTTCGCGGGGTGTATAATAGATGCCGAATTTTTTGTTGAATTTGTTCTCCTCGCCTTTACTTCCGCTCTTTAATGTCTTTTTATATTCCTCGTAATTATCAGGTCTTATAGCATTAAACTTTTCATAGGCCTTACCTAAAAGTTCTGGATCTATAGCAACTTCTTTTTCCAGTGGTTCATCTTCTTTTACTGTAAAATTAAAGAGATCAAAGATATCAAGAACACCATTGCCCTCATAGTTGTCATTTCTATTCGAAAAAATTTCATTGGAAAGATTTATATCTGTATGTACCCAATCATAACTACCTATTGGTTCAAAAAGTCCACCATTTAAGAAAGGAATTTTACAGTTGAATCTTGAGTAAAAATCATCATCGCGCTCCCGAGCAAGTGCTTCATAAAATAAAGGTTCTAAAATATCGTTAAAAAAGTTTTTATAATTCCCATATTCTTTATTAAAAAGCTTACGCAGGAAATCTTTTGGGCCTGTTCCCCATTCACCATCTCTTTCAACTCCAAACCAACCTTTCTTTTGTAAGAAATATAGAAACACAATCTGTCCTAAAAATTTTTTAGCAAAATTTACAGTGTCAACACCTTTTTCTTCAAAATCTTTTTTCACTTTTAGATCATCTTCTACTACTTTATCCAGTTCTTCTTTGATGCGAAGGAATAGATTGCGATACTTTAAAAAGAATTCTTTGGTAACTTTTTCGATATTAAATGCCTCTTCCAGTTGAGTAAAAGTAGGATTATATTGGTCATCAGCAAGTATATGAACAAGCCGACTCTGAGCAGTGTGGCTGGATTCGTTTTTGCCGACAAGAAAAGACCATCGTCTGACAGGTGTAAATTCTTCTCTGACTTTTATTTTACCGCTTTTCCCCTCCTCAAAACGGTAATCCATTTTCACCAGTGAGAAACGCCAGTCCGCTTCATTGGGAGAAACAAAAGCTACCAGAGCAGCATCTTTTGATTTATCACTACCATAATTACCTTTGAGATATCCAGCAATAAAATTTCTTTGCCTACTTCGTGCGCGTTCTATAGAAGTTTCTTTTTTAAGATAGACAATTAAAACATCAATTCTATTGTCATCTTTTAGATATTTTGCTATTCTTTGAAACCTGCTAATATAAGGCCTAAACATTTCAGGGATATTATATCCCTGGCGAATACCAAATGATGTATTTCCAATATCACTTTGTTTAAGGTTAAGCAGATTCATAATGAAATAAATAAATTTCTCTTCATTAAAGGATGTTTCAAAGGTATCTTTAATAATTCTTTTCGCTTGTTCTTTATCCATATTTTATTCTCCAATCAAATATTCAGATAAAATTACTTCCCTTGGTCCGGAAGTTTGAGCGGCACTTTCTGATAGATGTTCTTTTAAAAGTTCCGGAGCAATATTTTTTTGCAATACTGCTAATATTGTTAAAGGATTTATGGTTTTTTTTAATTCATTATTTAATTCTTGAAGTAGTATTTTGGTAGTTTGTTTCGGCAATGCTCCTTCTCTAATTTTTTGCATTACTATTTTTAAGTAATCTTCTTGTTCTTCAGTAAATTTTCTGGTATCTTTGGAAATGGCTTTTAATATTTTCAAAACCTGTGTAGCAGAATCCCTGCCACCGGTTAGTTTTATTTCTGACGCTTCTTCCTGGGTGGCAAATTCGAAAGCTTCTTTGTTCTTCTCTAACAAGTCATAGAAGTTGGAACTTATCTTCTCTCGTTTAGTATCTTCTTTTACTTCTAAAGTTTTTGCGGTAGTGATGAAATCTAATTCCTGAGATTCTTTTTGTGAGGCACTCATAAAGAACTTTTGAAGTTTCCCTTTGCGGAAATAAGTTAAAAGGGTATTGTTTGTTTGTTTATATATTCTGGCAGTCCTTGCCTTTTTGGGTAAGGACTTAATTTTGGCAAATAGATCCGGATGGTCTTCCCGGATATCTTTAATGATTTTTAAATATTTTAATTCACTTTCCTGTCCTTCATCTTCACCGATGATAGCTTCTTTGGAGGTTAAGCGGTTAAACAATTCGTGAGATTCTATTTCTTCATTTTCGGTAAGCAGACGGGCATCATTTCCCAATAATGAGATGAAGGCATGTATTTTTGCTGCCGCTGCTTCTTTTAACTTAATCAAGTCATTGGATTGTTTGCTGGGGAAAAAATTAAAGGTGTAAATTTTATCAAAATCAGTATCTACCCGGTTGATTCTTCCTACTCTTTGCATCATGCGGGTAGGATTCCAGGGGATGTCATAATTGATCACTACATTAGATTTATGAAGATTCACTCCCTCTGATAAGACTTCGGTTGAGATTAATATTCTAAAATCATCCCGGGGAGAATGGGCCTTGGGGTCAAAGTTTTCGATTACTTTTCTCCGGGTGTGTTCACTTGAGCCTCCGGTAAATTCCATTACTTTATATTTTTGCAAATTTTCATTTAAGTAATCTGCGGTCTCTTTAGATTCGGTAAATACTATTAATTTATTTTTCTTCAGGATAGGATGAGAAGAAAGGATATCTAAAAATTGGAGCAATTTAGGGTCTCGGTCTACTGCGCTCCATATTTTTTGAATTTCTCTTAAAGTCTTTAAATCTTTTTCCAAGAGCCCTCTATATTTTGGATCAAATTCTTGGGATGAGTATTTTACAGCCTTATCTTCTTCAATTAATTTTTGGATTGCTTCATCATTATCATTTTCCAGGAATTCAAATATTTTACTAATATATTTTTTACTAACATATACATTCCCCTTATCAAATTCTTCTAAGAATTTTTCGTAAGAATGAATAAAGCGATTGATGCTTTGTCGGAAGGCATAAAAACTACTCTCTAATCTTTTTACTAAAAGAATTTTCATAAATTTTCTCATATTCTTTTGAGCTAATTCTTCCGGCTGAGTAATTTCTCCCCGGTAATAAAGTAGTGGAGTATAACGGCTATAATTAAAATCGAGGGCGACCATTTTGATAGTCTCAGTAAAAATCTTGTCCTCTTGATCGTTCAGTTGATAAAATACCGCTTCGGGTTTGGCAACTTCGGGAAATTTCAATTTTTGTTTTTCTAATTCTCGGGTAAAATATTTAATGACTTCTGACCTGGTTCGGCGTACCATTAGATATTTTAAAACTTTTTCCCTAATTTCCCAGGCATTCTCTTTTACCGTTCTAATATATTCCGGATAATCTCTTTTTCGATCTAAATGTTTTAAATTCTTTTCTAAATGGGAGAAAAATCTCTCTAAGTTGGGCAGATTGGGAATAGTACTTTTTTTAGAGTTTTGAAATAATTTTAATTGACTTAAGATATCTTTGGGATAATTGTTGTAGGGAGTAGCGGTTACCAGGATAACTCTTTTACCCCGGCAAATCCGAGCGAGCATTTCGTAAGTAGTATTTGATTCATTGCGAAATCGATGGGCTTCATCAATAAAGACATTTGTATATTTATCAACACCTCTTTTGAGCAATTTATCTAATTTACCTAATGATTCAAAATCTGCCTGTTCTTTAAAACCAGCAAAAATATTAGGCCAGGAACCGGGGCTTTCTTTATCTAAAAGCATGGGAGGGGCAATAACTAAGTGGCGGCCATCTAATTGCTGGGCTAAGAGGGCAGAGATATAAGTTTTACCCAGACCTACCACGTCAGAGAGAAAAACACCGCCATATTCCTGAAGGATTTTTTTGGCATTTAAAACCGCCTGTTCCTGATATTCAAGTTTCATAAAATCTTTGGGCACATATTTATAGAATATTTCTTCGGCTTGTTTGAGGTCGTCCTGAAAGTATTCGTATAAGAATTTTAAATAAAGTTCGTAAGGTGTAATATTATTGTTTAACCAGGTTTTTGTTTGAATGGTTTCTTGATATTTATCTTTTAAGTCAACCGCATCTGCCCATAGTTCATTAAATTTAGTAAGGGCAAATTCATAATCAGATCTATTTTTTAATTCTACGTTAAATTCAAAATTATCAAGGAGTCCGGATTTGGTAAAATTACTGGAGCCGGTAATCACTCTGCCTGCATCTCGGTCGCTTTCCGAAAAAGTCATAATATAAAGCTTGGCATGAATATTGGCAGACGGATATGCTTTTATTTCTAATTTTCCGCTTTTTAGCCATTCTAAGAAAATATGAACCCCTTCTTCTACTTCTTTGCTATCCGGGGAACTTTCCATTTCATTGGTGACTTCTTGGGAGAATTGCCTTTTTGTTTCCGAATGGGAAAATTGTAGAGTTTGCTGGGGAGGGGAAGTAATTGGATTTTGATTTAAAGTGGGGGCAGAGAGATTAGAAACATTGGTATTTATACCGACAAGGATTCTTATTTTTTCTGTTTTTTCGAGAGATTTATAAATTTCGTAAAAACCGCTGGTATAAAAGTATCCTACCAAAACATCAAAAAATTGGGTATCTTTGATTAGGGTTCTAAATCTATCCGCAAGTTTTTGATTTTTTTCATTGGTTATAAAAGTTAAATCTTGGGGTTGTGATTGTGATCGCATTTTGGATATTCTCCTAACTTATTAAAAATTTACCCATTAACCTCTTTTTCAACTAAAATTAGATATTTTTTATAATTATATCACACGGCTACGACTACTGTATGGCAATAATTGTGAAAATAATTTCAAATAATTGAAAAAAGTTCGATTTTTTTTAGTTTTTTTAAGAAAAATTGTGATTTTGTATAAAACAAACTGTTATCTATATACTACATTAGTTGTTAGAAGTCCTTCTTTTTTGGAAGAATATTTTAGAATCAAGGGGACAGACTTTGCTTTTTACCTAGCATAAATGTGGGGAAATAAAAGAAGTCAGTCCCCCTTTTCACCTGGGATTGCCGCGCCCTGATAAATCAGGTCTCGCAATGACAGAAAGAGAGATAGATTCCCGCTTTCGCGGGAATGACATATAAGAAAGTGAGAATGACAGAGAGGGGAATTCGGGAAACACCATATCATTTCGCCCCTTTAATGCCCCTCTAAAATGTAATAAGTTCCCTTTCCGGTAGTTACAATTTTTTCTAAGATA
>Ga0268276_1003147_pt1 | contig 13167 bp, 15 predicted proteins | sample saktaG_4_FD_190145 | JGI IMG/M metagenome (GOLD analysis project Ga0268276, IMG submission 190145) | Saline water microbial communities from Sakinaw Lake, British Columbia, Canada - sak_2010_1_5_45m | ecosystem: Environmental > Aquatic > Non-marine Saline and Alkaline > Saline ...
TTAAATTGAGGTGAAAAATGGCAAAGAAAAAAAGAAGTGTTGCTAGAAAACCTGCAATGCAACAAACATGTAGAGTCGGTAAGTGTCATGGTTGTATGGGCGGATTGACTGCAATTGCTTTAGCATTTTTTGTAATCACTGTTTGGCCTGCAGCTATGGACTTGGTACACGCAGTTCATTGGGGATACTGGCTAGCGATTACAATAATTTTAGGTATCTTATGTAAAATGAGATGCTATAAGTAAAAAAATTTTTTATTTTATTTTTATTCTTTAACGAATGTTAAGAGAACTATTGATACAAGAGTTACTATTGAAATATAAACAAACATTATTTGGGGACTTTTATCCCAAAGAAGTCCTGCAATCAATCCTGCTGGAATATTTACTAATCCTATAATTGCGTGGTAAAATCCCATCGCTGTTGCTTTTAAATCTCCTGCCAAATCTGAAACAAATGCTCTTTGATTTGATTGAGTTATTGCAAAGACCAAACCGTATAAAACAAATAAAATTATCAGAAAATAAAATTGTGTTAGGAAAATAAATCCTATTGCAGTTATAAAAAATAAAATATACCCGGACATTAAAACTTTTTTTCTTCCGATTTTATCAGAAATATTTCCAAAGGGAATAGTAAACAACGCCCAAATAAAATTAAATAAAACAAAAGCGATTAGAGGAATAATCTGACTTCCAGTCGCATTTTTAAAAATTAAGAGTATGAATAAATAAAGCCCGAAATTTCCGAGAGTAAAAACAGATGTTACGAAAACAAAATATTTTAATTTCTTAGACAGAAGTTTAATTCCTTGTGTTAGTTTTATTTTAATTGGACTAGATTTTGGTTCTTTTACAAAGAATAATGGAATTAAAGATAAAGAAGAAATTCCGGCTGCGAAAAGAATTATTGTTTTAAAATCTAATTGAAATTTCCAAAAAAGAAACAAAACGATTAAAGCTCCAATTATTCCTCCGCTGGCATCGAATGCTTGATGAATTCCAAACCCGTGTCCACGATTTTTTGTAGATACAGAAATTATCGCGTCTCGTGGAGCGTCTCTTAATTTTCCAAATCTTTCAAAAGAAACCAACGCAATAACATATTGCCAAGAGGTTACAAGAGAAAGTAAAAATCGCGAAATTATCGAGAACAAATAACCAAAAAAAACAAACGGCATTCTTTTTCCAATTTTATCTGAGTACCAACCACCAAATAATTTGAATAAACTTGAAAGTCCTTCACGCAAACCAGAAAGAAGACCCACCGCAAGTCCCCCTCCCCCGAGAGCGGTTATGTAAAAGGGGAGAATGGGAGTAATCATCTCTGCTCCAATATCGTTGCACAAACTTGAAGCACCAAGAAGATAGATATTTTTATTTCCGTTTTTTAAATCAATACGCTCATGACTCTTTTTCATAAAAAGAGAACGATAGAGATATTTATAATTGTTATTGAAAAGTTTAAAAAGTTTAAAGAAATTGTCTAGATATGAAAAAAGGCGGATGGTACAAATTATTTTTGATTAGTTTGTTTGTAGGTGTTTGGATTTGGGCTGCGATTAATCCGCTTTATAGAGATGGTTGGCTTCTTGAAAATTACCTGGTTTTTATTTTTGTTCCGATAATTTTAATTGCTGGTTACTATTTTAGACTTTCAAATATTTCATATACACTAATAACTATTTTTATGATTCTCCACGTGATTGGAAGTCATTACACTTATGCGGAAGTTCCTTTTGGTTATTGGTTACAAGAATTTTTTCATTCTTCTAGAAATATGTATGATAGATTAGTTCATTTTTCATTTGGTTTATTAATCTATTACCCTATGAGAGAAGTTCTTGTTAGATTAGGTAAAATAAAGGGGACGTGGAGTTTGTATTTTCCAATCGATATTGTTTTAGCTGGTTCGGCAGTCTATGAATTAATTGAGTGGGCTTCCGTAGGAGTTGTTGACCCTCAAGCAGGTTTAGCTTTCTTAGGTGCACAAGGAGATATTTGGGATGCACAAAAGGATATGCTCAATGCATTTATAGGGAGTGTAATTGCTATGTTAATTACTTTAACTTTCAATTTTGTTCTTAATAAAAATTTCTGGAAAGAGATAAAAGAAAGTATGAGAATTCCTAAAGGAGATATGCCTCTAGGAGAAATGAAAATGCTTGAATGGCTTAACGGGAAAAATTAATTTTCTTTAAATCTTCTATATTTTTTATTCCAAAAATCTCTAACCGCAATTTTTTAGAGTTTCTTTTTCCTTTAGTAAAATTCATTGCTTGGAATTTAATTTGTCTAAATTGGAGTTTGTATTTTTCTGCTAGTTTAAGGTAATCCTTGAAGGTTATTTCTTTGAATTTTTTCTTTTGTGATGTTTTTGCAAAAACATTTGGATTCCCAATTGCCCTTCTCCCAATCATTACAAAATCGAAATCTGCTAAGAGTTTTTTATAGTTTTTTTCGTCTACATTCCCGGAATAGATTAAAGGAAGTTTAGTATATTGTCTTAGAGATTTTGCAAATTTTATATCTGGTTCTCCGGAATATCCTTGAGATTGAGTTCGTGGATGAATGCAAATGGCATCGCAGTATTTGTTTGCTATTTCTATAATTTGTAAATAATATTTAGAAATTCTTATTTTTACGGAAAGGGGCTTTTTTGTATTTTTTCTCATTGTTTTTAGAATTTCTTCTATTGATTTCAAATCGGAGTGCAGAAAAACTCCAAACCCGTGTTTTTTTGCGGTTGTTGCGGGGCAACCTAGATTAAAATCCCAACCCGAAACTTGCTTATCGTGTTTCCCCATAAATTCCTTAATTCCTTTAGAATTTGTGCAAAATAATTGCAAAATTGGTTTATCCTCTAGATAGATTTTTTGTGGCGTTTTTGGGTGAATCATAGGGGTGTAAGTCAAACCCGCTCCTGCTTTTTTGCAAAGCAATCTGAATGCAATGTCGTTAACTTCTTCCATCGGAGCTAGAAAAATTCTATTCTTTGGTTTTAATTTTATTATTTTTCTCATATATTCTTTACAACATTAATTTATTTAAAGATTTATTGAAAAGAGACCTCATGAAAAAACTTGCTAGTTTAATTTTAGCGGGATTGTTGAGCGGATGCACCACTAATAAAGAACTTCCTAGATTAGAGACCTTTTGGGATCTTTCTAGAGAAGAGTATATTTTTGGTAAAAATGATTGCTCAAATAAAGCAGGAACGTATGTTCGGGATTTAAGAGAACACGGGAAAAAGGCAGACGTTTTAATCATTCAGAAACCAGGAGATAAATATTCTCATGCAGTCGTCAGAATTGTCTACGATCATGACTATTTTTACCTTGATCCTACTCAAAGAAAAGCCGGAAGGGATTTAAAATCAATCTATGGGGAAGACATAGAATTAATTGAAATTGTTAGTGATACTAGATTATACTTGGATATAGAATTTAGAAAGTTCAAATAACATTAACCTTTATTTGTTCGATTTCGCTATCAAAAATTACTGCTCTTTCTGTTCCGAGAATTTTTTCTTTTAATCCAAAATTAGAACTAAGAATTGAGTGTAAATTTTCAAGAGCTTTTATTAGCATAGCCACTTCTTGTTCTGAAAGAGTTGTTCTAGATAAAATTCTCCAACCGGGAATGGGTTTAGCTTGACTAATTGAATTATATGCAAGACTACTGAGAATTTTTTCTTGGTCGTTTAGTTCTTCATAAGAGAGTCCTTCTAAAGAAGATTTTGATTTTTTCGAGTCTACCATAGTATAATCTTTGATTATCAAGTCTGCTTCTTCATCTACCCCGGACAAAATTTCTTTCAACCTAATTTTCAAAAGAGCTCCCTCTTTCCCCAACTCTAATATGTCTTTTTGAACATCCAAAGAGATCTTTTTTATGATTCCAGCTTTTTGTATTACTTTTACTGCCTGAATTATGCTTGAATAGTTTTTTAATTCAAATCTATTGAGTTTGTCTATAAATTTATCAAAAATCTCTCTCTGTCTATCAATCATCTGGATGTCTTCATTAACTTTTCTAAGTAACTGGTTTGAGTCCACTAGAGGATATCTTAAATTTTTATAATATAAAGTTATTTCGTGACGTCTCTCGGAAACAGCTATAACCAGCGTTTCTACTTGTTTTGCAGTTCTTTCCGCAGCTTTATGTCTTGTTCCCGTTTCATGACTGAATATTTTGTTGTCTGGGGTTAAAAGAGCGTTTGCTGAAAGTATTTTTTTGAAATCATTAGATAGAATTATTGCTCCGTCCATTTTAGAAAGTTCAATCAATCTTTGAGGAGTAAAAATAGAGTTTATTCTAAAACCTCCTTCGATTAGATTTCCCAATAATTCGTTTTCAATTGCGATTATTGCTCCTTTTCCTGCTTTAAGAATTCCATTTAAACCCGCACGAAGATTTGTACCTGGAGCAACTACCTTTAAGATTGAATAGAATTCTTCATCAGTTACTTTTTCGGAAATCTTTCTCTCAAAAATAGTCTTTTGTACCTCTTTTTCTGTCTTCATGCGGAGAAGATTAACTCTCGATATTTAAGCTTTTTTATTCTCAGTAAAGTAATTAAATTAAGGTTTTTTACTAGTTTTATGGAAGAAAAGGGATATAAAATTTTTGGAATTTTGATTGCAATCTTTGCAATTGTCATTTTTATATTCGCCATGATTAATCACTTGGCCATTGAAACAAAAATTACCGAGCAAATTTCTATCTATGGTTTGACGACGCTATTTATTATATCTTTTTTCTTGGAATTTATTCCGCAATACATTTCTCCACATATTACTATTTTTTCTGCAGCACTTCTTAAACTTAATTTGATTAATGCTTTTTTCGCAATTGCAATAGGTTCTTCATTAGGCTCTTTTTTAGGATTTGAAGTTGGAAAGAGAATAAAACATAGAACTAATTTTACAGAAAGTCTTTTTGGAAAGAAAATAGGTAAAAAATTAGAAAAAGGGTTAAATAACAAGGGTAAATTTATAATTAGTCTTACGGCAGTAACTCCTCTTCCGTACATTCCGATGATTTGGGGGGTCTTGAACGTTAGTAGAAAGAACTTCTTAATTTATGGAATTATTCCAAGAGTTATTGGACTTTTGATAATTAGTTTAATTTCTTACGGGATTATTTAGAGGTTCTCCGATAAGATAGTGTGGACTAATTTTATTTATTTTTACTTTTATCTTTTTTCCAAGTAATTTCTCTCTAGATTGCACTGCGACAAGTTTATAGTTTTCAGTTCTTCCTAGCCAAGTATTTTCAAATCCTTTCTGATCAATTAGAACTTCTAAATCTTTTCCAAGATATTGTTTTTTATTCTGTCTACAGATTGCTAGATGCAATTTCATTATTTCGTTTGCTCTTAAATTCATTATTTCTGAGTCAATTTGTTTTAATTTTTCTGCCGGCGTTCCGGGTCTTGCTCCGAAATTAGAACGATTAAGAATCTCCGGTTTTATTTGTTTAATTATATCTATTGTTTGTTCCCAATCGTCTTGTGTTTCGGTAGGGTATCCAATAATTATATCTGTAGAAATTGTTATTTCTGGTATTTCTTTCTTGAACTCTGAAATTATTTTTAAAACATCCTCTCTTGAGTACTTTCTATTCATCTCCTTGAGAACTTTATTTGAGCCAGATTGAATTGGAATGTGTAAAAACTTAAACATCTTAGGATGTTTGTAAATCTCAATTAATTCTGGAAGAATCTTAAGAACATTGTTTGGGTTCATCATTCCAATTCTAAGATAGAATCTCTCTTTAAAATTCAAAATCTCGTTTAATAATTCGGGTAAGGAATTTTTATTTTCATCATTTCCATAAGATGCATTATCTTGAGAGGTAATCCAAATTTCTTTGCATCCTGCTTGTAAGTCATTTTTTATAGATTCCAAAATTCTCTCTTGAGGGTAGGAAAAAAGTTTACCCTTTGCTATACGAACAATACAATAAGAACAATCGCCTAAACATCCTTCGGAAATTTGAGTTGTTCCAATAAATTTGTGTGTGGGAATCTTTGGTAAATTTAGTTTTATTTCTTTTCTCCTTTTAAGATATTTTTCAGAATAGTAAACCTTATTTTGGATGTCTTGAATTAATTCTAAAATATTTTTTATCTGACTAGTTTCTAATAAAAAAAATCTGGTTCCAAGATATTCGGGAAATAAATCTTTAACTTGATTAGACATGCATCCTGCAAGAATTATCTTTTTATCTGTTTGCTCAATTAAGTCTTGAATCTTTCTTCTTATTTTTTCCTGTGTTGCTTCTTTTACAATACACGAGTTTATCACAATAATTTCTGCGAAATCTATACTTTCTGTTAAATTTAGTCCGGCTTTTCTAACTAGTCCCTTCATTATTTCGGAGGAATTTTGGTTTGCAGTACATCCATAGGTTTCAAAATAAACTTCAATCATATGAAAACCTCCTGCGGGTTTCTCACACTTCCAGCATCCTTAAACGACTTCTTGAATTGCCTCCTTCTGAAGTCGAACCAGTATTTTTCTAGCATAATAAAACCATAAAAGATGCCTTTAAAAAATTAACAGAAAAAAAAGAAAGGGGAAATTATATTTCCCAGGAGAAAAAATAAAAAAATAAAAATAGTTTATTTAGTTTCTAACTATTGCTAGAATTGCACTGATTAAAGTTGTGATTACAATTATCCAACCAACCAATACTGTTACTGCTAGTCCCGTAGCACTTGTTCCGCCTAACCACCATGGAAGAGTCAATAATTTCTCAGTCATTGATGAACCAATAACTAAAGAAACAACTACTCCAGTGAACCAAGCTAAGATGTGAAGTACATTTGAACCGCCTTGTTTAGCTGTTGCCATTTATCTTTTTAACCTCCTTTCATTATTCATTCAGAGAATGAATTATATTATATTAATAGAAGGTGAGTTTAAAAATGTTTTTGATTTTGACTTTCACACATTCCATTAATTTCTTATCAATTCCAATTACATTTCTTCAAGTACATCTATTCCAAGTAGAAATAAGGAATTTTTTAAAACAATTCTAAAAGATTCTATTAATTTTAATCTAAAACTTTCTTGCTCGGAACCAATAACTGGAGACTCATGATAAAATTCATTAAATATTTGTGCAAGTTGGTAAGCATAATTTGCAATCTGCGAAGGGTTCATGGTATAGTTTGCTTTTTGTACAATTTCTCTAAATTCTGAAATTTTTTTAATCAATTCGGTTTCATATTTTCCTAATTCGATTATTTTTATTTCTGATTTCTTTTTGTTTTTTGCTTTTTTCAAAATTGATGATGCACGAGCATAAGAATATTGAATGTACGGTCCAGTATCCCCTTCAAGAGAAATTGATTCCTTTGGATTAAAAATCATATTCTTTTTTGAATCAACTTTTAACATTGCATATTTGATTGCGGCTAAAGATATTTTCAGACTTCTCTCCTCCAATTCTTTTTTTGAAAGTTTAGATCTTTTATTTAACTCTTTTTTGACTAACTCTTGAACTTTATCCAAAATCTCATCTACTGAAAGTCCTTGTGTTCCTTCACGAGATTTTATTTTTCCTTCTGGAAGACGAATCATTCCATAAGATAAATGATATAATCCTTTATTCTCAAAACCAAGTTTTTTTAGAATTGTAAATAAAACATTGAAGTGATAGTCTTGTTCGTTACCCGTAACATAAATCGATTTATCTAAATTGAACTCTTTTATTTTTAGTTGTGCTAGATATAAATCTTGTGTTATGTAAACAGAGGTTCCATCCATTCTAAGAAGAATTTTTTCTCCTAACCCTTCTTTTTCCAAATCAATCAAAACCGCTCCCTCTTTATTTTTTTCAAAAATTCCTTTTTTTAATCCTTCAAGAACAATTTCCTTTCCTTGTTTGTAAATTTTGCTTTCATAATATTCTTTATCAAACTTAATTCCAAATCTTACCAGAGTTTCTTTCCATCCTTCGAATGCCCATTTGTTCATTTTCTCCCAAAGTTTTCTTACTTCTGGATCTTCGCTTTCCCATAGCCTTAACATCTCATGAACTTGTGTTTCAATTTCTGGTTTTGCCTTTTCTTTTTCTCCATAAAGAGCATAATACTTTCCAACAAGATGATCGGATTTTAATTTTTTAGTTGGTTTAGAATTTTTTCCAAAATTTTTGTAAGCCCACATCGATTTACAAATGTGAATTCCTCTATCATTGTTTAAATTTGCCCTTATTACTTTCTCCCCATTAAATTCTAAAAGTCTTGAGACTGATTCTCCTATGGACATATTTCTTAGATGCCCTATATGAAGAGGTTTATTTGTATTTGGAGAAACAAATTCCATCATTGTTCTTATTGGTTTTTTTGGGATTGGAATTTTTCCGTAGTTTTCTTTTTGTGTTAAAATTTCTTCAATTAAATTTATTGCTAAATCTTTTCTATTTAAGAAAAAGTTAATGTATGGTCCAGAAGTTTGAATGTCTTCTAATCCTTTTGAAGGATTTCCTATTTGCTCTCTTAAATTAATTGCAATTTCTTGTGGTGAACGTTTTAATTTCCCTGTCAAAGAAAAGCAAGGGAAGGCAAAATCTCCCATCTCTGCTGAAGGAGGAATTTCTATTAGGTTCTCTAACTCTTCGGGTTTTAACTCAACATCTAGCTTTTTTAGTGCTTTTTGTAGAACGATTGAGATCTCTTTTTTCATAAAAACATAAAAGAAGAATAGTTTTTATATGTTATGGGATTAGTTTTTACGGGGAACAAAAAAACTTATAAATGGAATCCCTATGAAGAATTATGGTAGATTTTTCAAAAATATCTGCGGTCGATAGATCGAAATTTTTTAGGCATAAAACGGATTATGAATTATTGGGGCGGTATCTTGAAGAAAATATCTCTTTGAAACCAGTCAATGCATTAGTTGTTGGCGTTGGTAATTTGGAAGAGCCGCTATCTATTCTTGCTACTGCCGCAGAAACAGTAAGTGCGCTTAGAAGCAGGGGCATATCCATCAATTTAGCAGAGTTATTAAAACTGAGCCTATTGGAAGCTAGAACAAAGGAAGAAATATCCCCGGTATATTCTTTAGGAAAGGGCTACGGTTCTGAAAGAAGTCTGATGGGAGGAATATTTTTAACTCCAGAACAAAAAAAGAATTTACCACAACACCCCCTTAAACCAAGATTTGTTGATGATTATCCGGCAGGATTTGAACTGAGGGGGGGTGAATACTTTTTTTCGGAAGAAGTGGTAGACCGTGTTCAAGAAGCAGTAAGGGAAGGAAAATTTGATACAAGAATACAAGAAGTTATAGATAGAAGTGCAATAAGATACCCGATCATTTTCTTTAACAATGTGATTACCCATCTTGGTGCGGACGGAGAAAGGATTACTAAAGATTTAACTACTCAATTATTAGAAAGAGAAGGTATCGTATTTATGCATCATAGTGGCTCTCTTGGAGATTCAAAGGGGGTTGGGGGTATAACAAAAATGGTTGAAGATAATCCTAATTTTGTACATTTACAACGAATTGGTCCTGCAGTTTATAGAAGAAAAATTTAACTTCGTATAACTAAATAACAAATATATGTTATATACAATAGAACAAATAGTGCCCCTTGCCATCTTTCTAACTCATGCTTCTTTCCAATAAACATAAATGAGAAAAGTAAAATAGTTACCCCTAAAAGAATTATTAAGTCTATGTTTGCAAAGAGAGGTAAACTAATTGGAAGAATTATTGAAGTAACTCCTAGAATCCAAAATATATTAAATATATTACTTCCGATTACGTTTCCAACTGCTAAATCTACATCCCCTTTTTTTACTGCGATAATTGATGTGAATAATTCAGGAAGAGATGTTCCAACAGCAACGACAGTTAAACCAATTAAATATTCGCTTAATCCAAAAAGTTTTGCGATTGAAATTGCTCCTTCAACAGTCCATTTTCCCCCAAAATAAAGAGCTACTAAACCTCCTAGAATGAATAAAGTAATTTTCGTAGAAGATAAATGTTTAATTTCTAGTTTGTCGTCATCCATTTGACCATTATTTCTTTTTGCTAGGATGAATACGTAATACAAGAAAATTAGGAAGAATAAAAGCAAAATTATTCCTTCAAATCTCAACAAAGAATTTATTTGTATTTTATCTAATATAAATATATTTACAAAAACAAGCAAGACAATTGAAGCTAATAAAGAAAAGGGGATTTCTTTCCATGTCGTTGAGTGTTGCACTTTCAGGTTTTTTATAACTCCCGTTATTCCTAAAATAAGGAGAATGTTTGCAATATTACTTCCTATAATATTACCAAATGCAATTTCCCCTGAACCTTTTATGGCCGAAATTATATTTACTACAAGTTCAGGCATAGAAGTTCCAAAGGCAACAATAGTTAATCCGATAACAAGAGTAGGAACATTAAGTTTCTTTGCTAAGGAACAAGATCCATCAACTAGATAATCTGCTCCTTTAATCAGAAGAAAAATTCCGATTACAAAAAGAAAATATTCAAGCATGTTCTAAAAAACGCTTATCCCTTTTTTCATAAAAATATATAAATGAATATATGTTATAAATGTTATGCCAACAAAAATAGACAAAGACAAACTTGAAGACGCTTTGACTAAAAAAGATGTTCGTCCTAATATTTCTAAAGAAGAGGAAATCGGTTATCATAAGGGTGCGCTGAATACTTTAGTAAACGAAAGAAACGAACTGGTTAAAATGATTCAGTTTGTAGAAACATTTATGCAAGGACACCTCAAGAGATTAGAAGAACTTGGTGTAAAAATAGCTAAAAAATAAAATAACAAGTTTTTTAAGCAGAATTCTATAAGATTTATTATCTTCAAACGAAGCTTTTGGAGATGGAATCTGGGTAAGATTTAGTTATCCAGAGTGGTCAAAAAGACCAATTGTATGTGGGTGTGCCGGAGTGGTCAAACGGGCTGGACTTAAGATCCAGTAGCTTAGTGCTTGCGGGGGTTCGAATCCTCTCACCCACATTTCTTCAACTAAATGTTGGATGTGAATCTCAATTCGCTTAAATTGATAGGAGTAGTAAATACTTTAAAATAAATCATGTCTTTGTTAACAATAGAAATTTACTCATATAATTCAGAAATAGATGAACCCATCTGAGCTCTGTAAATTGCCTCTGCAAAAATAGGAGTTACATCAATTCTTTCTACTCCGGGAAAATTTCCATCAATAGTATTTGTTGCAATAACTCTATTAAAGGTTTTAGTAAGAGTAGAGGTACCTTCTGTAAAAATTCCGTGCGTTCCATAACAAGAAACATTTCTTGCACCGTTTTCTCTTAAAGATTCTGCAGCTTTACAAAGAGTCTTCCCCGAATCAATTAAATCGTCTACAATAAGCGCATCTCTTCCTGAAACATATCCAGCAAGATTCATTTTTTCAATCTCTCCTGGACCAGCTCTTCGTTTATCAATAACTGCAATAGGATATTCTGAACCAAGACGACGAGCTAGAGATTCTACTCTATTTGCTCCTCCAGCATCAGGAGAAACAATTACTAATTTTTCAAGAGGGGTTAAACCTTCGGGATTTTCTCTTAAATATTTTGCAAATGAAGGAAAACTTCTCAAAGTATCCACAGGGATACTATAAAATCCCTGAATTTGTTCTGCATGCAAATCCATGGTGATTATTCTTGATAAAATAGGGGGATGAGTTAAAGAATCTGCCAAAGCTTTTGCAGAAATTGGAGTTCTAGATTTTTGTTTTCTATCTTGTCTTGAATAATCCATATTGGGCAGAACAAAATTTAAACTTGCTACAGAGGCTCTTAAGGCTAAGTCTTTTAGCAATAATAATTCAACCCACCATTCTTGAGGGTTTTTAGAAGAATCTTGAATAAAGTACACATCTCTTCTACGAATATTCCCTGGAACATGCATATTTATTTCACCATTCCTAAAATGTCCGATTTCAATATTTGCCAAAGGGAGGCTAACTTGTTTAGTTCTTTCAAGATAACTTTTTATTTTTTCTGCAAAGTCCCATGCTTTAGAAGTTTGGTCTGCTAAAAGTACTACTCTATCCATAGACTTGAATATATCAATTTATTTAAATTCATTTAGATAGACAAGTATATATGAAAAAAGATAAGATTTTCCTTATTTTCTTAGTGATTATTTTCGTTTCAATAAATTACAATTTTTTAGATTCTATTCTAGAGGAAAATTTTGGGGAACAGCGCGAGTTTGGGATTGTTGAAAGAGTAGTTGATGGTGATACAATTCATGCACTAGTTAATGGAGAAGACTGGACAATACGACTCCTTGGGATAAATACTCCAGAAAAGGGAGAGAAATATTCTGAACTAGCAAAAGAATTTTTAGAAAAGGCTATTTTGAATAAAACAGTCGAGTTAAGATTCGGAAAAGAAAAATACGACAGATACAATCGAGTACTTGCGTATATTTTTTACAAAGGAGCGAATATTAATTTAAATGTAGTTGAGGAAGGTTATGCAAATTTCTATTTTCCTTCTGGAAAAGATATTTATTATAAAGAATTTTTTGGGGCATGGGAACACTGCTTGGAAGTAGGAAATTATCTATGCGAAAAATCTAGAGAAAGTTGTGTTGAATTAAAAGATTTCAATTCCAAAAAAGAAATAATTGTTTTGAAAAATAAATGTTCTTCTGGAGTTAATTTGGAGAATTGGGAAATTAAAGATGAGGGTAGAAAAAAATTCATTTTTACTAAACTAGTTCTGGGGGCAGGTAAAGAAATTTCTATAATTACTGGCGAGGGCGTAGACACCCAAGAAAAGTTATACTGGTCTGGGCAGGATTATGTTTGGACAGATACGGGAGATACGTTTTTTTTAAGAGATTCTGAAGGTAAATTAGTTTTGTGGAAGAGCTATTGAATTTCACAAATTACCGAGCGGTTTCCGCCAACCAAAAATCTTATATATCCTCGATTATGATTAATCTCGTAGACTAGGTTGGGCCTACTTGAAGCCTTGAATCCGACCTCGTCAATTTGTTCTTTTAAAATTGGAATTTCACAAATTACCGAGCGGTTTCCGCCAACCAAAAATCTTATATATCCTCGATTATGATTAATCTCGTAGACTAGGTTGGGCCTACTTGAAGCCTTGAATCCGACCTCGTCAATTTGTTCTTT